>WBZM01000956.1_pt1 | contig 32831 bp, 28 predicted proteins | sample 5204271 | NCBI WGS metagenome assembly WBZM01 (sample SAMN12344346, study PRJNA552823) | activated sludge metagenome | biome: Activated sludge suspended growth; feature: Nitrification reactor; material: Wastewater; isolation source: activated sludge from nitrification reactor of wastewater... | reverse complement strand
ACAATGCAAAAAACATCTAATGTTGAAAGCTCAGGTATATTGGTGAAACTCACAAATTTCCCGGCTTTCAATCTTGAAAAGCCACCTCTTACTGTACCTATCCATAAAGTCTTTTCTTCATCGAAATAAAGCGATCTTATAGAGTTGGATGGCAACCCATGATAGGTTGTAAATAAATCAATCTTTTGTGCATTTGTTATTCTATACAAACCATTATTACTTGCAGCCCAAATATTTCCAACGGAATCTTCGGTAAAATAAGTCACCTTGGTTTTAATAACACCTTTTGCAAAGTGACTTATAGTATCATGCTGAATAGTGAAAATACTTTTATCGGTTCCAATCCAAATTATTCCTTTGCTGTCTTGATATAAGGCAAAAACAACATCATCAGCAAGGCCATTTGATTTGTTGAAATGAAAAACTTCTTTATCGTTTTTAAACTTGAATAGTCCGCCACCATAGGTGCCAACCCAAAGATTTTCGTCTTTATCTTCAAGCATTGACCAAATGCATGTGTTTTCTTTCGGTTCAGGAATTTTAATAATCTTTCCATCAATAATTTTATTGATGCCGCCACAATTGTTGCCAACATAAACTGCACCGTTGGCTGATTTAACAATAGGTGCAACACCATCAGCAATAAGGCCGTCTTCAACAGAAAATGTTCTGAATATTTTATAAGTAAGTTTGTTTACTCCCGCATTGCTGGTTCCTACCCAAATATTGTCTTCCGAATCCTGATAAACTACCTTGATATTGTTTGATGACAATCCTGATTCTTCAGAAATCTGATTAAAATCATTTGTTCCTAAAAGATATATGCCATCATAGCCATCAAAAATCCACTTTCTGTTTTGTCGGTCAACAAAAATCTTTGAATAACCCTCGGATTCATCGGGAAGATTAACTATTTCGGTTTTTGCCGCACTTACTTTATAAATTCCGGCTGTTGTTCCAACCCAAAGAAAATTGTCGCGGTCGTAACAGAGACTTAAAACCTGTGTTTTTGGAATGCTTTCTATCTGTTGAATGTTGCCGTTTTTCAACTCAAATAAACCACCTGTTGTGGCAATTAATAAACTGTTGTTTTTACCTGCAGTTATTAAGAGAATTTTATATTGATTGATACGTGTGCCAAAATCGAGAATGTTGCCGTTAACGGTGTAAATTTCATTGTTGGTTGTGGAAACATAAAGTGTACCATCTTCAGAAAAACAGAAATCAGAAATTTTTATATTTCCAAATGATTTTTCAAATCCGGTAAAAATATTACCATCATATTTTACAAGATGACCGGCATCATCTAAAAACCAAAGATTTTTATATTTATCTTCTTTAATACTTAAGACTGTGTTAGACAGTAAACCTTTAGTCTCATTATTACTGAAAACTGTAAACTTTAAGCCATCGTACCGCACTATCCCACTGAATGTAGAAAACCACAAATATCCATTTGATGATTGTAGAATATCTATTACAGAGTTTTGCGGGAAACCACTTTCAGTATTAAATACTTCAACAGAAAAATCGTTTTCAATACTAAGGCTTTTCTCAGACAATGATGATTGTGACCGTGCAGAAAAAGATATTGTCAGGGTTAAAAATAAAATTAGTAAATGAAATTGTTTATTCATGTTGATTGTGCTGCCAAATTAAATAAAAATCATCTATTAATTTGTTTAAAGTAACAGGTGCTGCAAATAGGGTTACATAAAAAAAGGTGTTGCTGTACTTTTATTTAAAATTATCTTGTTATTTGACTTAATCTTATCTTAAAAATGCTCAATTGTTACTTTCCGGCTTTTGCTTATTGCCAAATCACATTATATTCGTAAAAGATTTCAGCAATAGATTATGACTATCAAAAAAGGCGATAAAGTTTCATTTAACCTTCCCGGAACAGGGAATCGTCAGGTAGCGGAAGTCACTGATGTGCTTGAAAAATGTGTTCAGGTAAAATATAATAACGAATCATACAGCAATTTGCTGACATTAGATAAAGATAAAATTCTGGAAACATTGCCAGAGGCTCCCAAGATGGAGTAAAGATGCGGTTTATTTTCTGTTTTTAGGTTAAGGGCTGGGAGAAATCCCGGCCTTTTGCACTTTTTTAATCAATGTTTAAAACGTTTAAAAACATTGAATTATCTGATTATCTTTGCAAAAATTTCAAATTCTTTATGATTAAAAAATTACTAGCAGTTTTAATGTTCATTTCAGGTGTTGCTCAGGCACAAATTTTCAGATTGACCTACAACACAACTGTTTGCCCAAGCCCACTTAATGCAACAACAGGTGTTTATCTTTATGCCGGAGCAAACATTACCTCTCCTGGTGCAGCACCGGGTTATTTTATGGGTAGTATTAACCCAACTGCTTACCCTTTATATCAGACACAAACCGGAGTATGGGAAATTTGCTTCAATCCTTTTCAGACATTTCGTGATGGTGCAGGAAGTTTAATTCCGGCCGGATCAACTATATATAGTATTGACGTGAATTTTATGGATGCAGCCGGCTCTATTTTTACAGGTAATTGTCAGCATAATTATATCAGAATAACCACACCTATGAGTAGTTCATCTTCTAACTTTCCGGCAATTGCTTCAGGCTTGGTGGTAGCTACTTGTAACGTAGGTTTGCAGGAAATGCCAAATGCACAAGCAGTAATCACACAATCTGCTAATCCATTAACATCTACTACAACCTTTCGTCTGTTACTTAAAGACCCTTCAAAAGTAAATCTCGACATCTATAATGTACTTGGTAAAAAGGTTTGTACAATTGTTGATGGCAAAAAACTCAACGGTTATTCAGAATTTAACTGGGACGGAACAGCAGAGAACGGCAGTTTACTGGCAAATGGCTGTTATTATTATTCACTTAAACTGAACGATAAAATTTATACAAGTAACAAACTGATTATAGCCCGCTAAAGAGTAGAAAACTCAGGAAGGAACGTATGTTTTGTGGGTTTTAACTTATTTCAAACATATTGTTTTATCTTTTCTGACGATTGTTTTTGATATGAAGGAAATTATTTTTTTCTTTGCCTCTGATAAGCCTAACTGAATATTATCACCATAAAAATTATTATGAAGAAGTTATCATTACTATTATTATCAATTGCCTGCATCTTTTCAGTAACCACTATGGATGCGGCAAAAGCCAAGAAAAGCAAAACTGCAAAGGCAGACAAGGCGTTTAATGCGGGTAAATATGCACCTGCAGCAGATCTTTACAAGAAGGCCTATGGTAAACAAAAATCTAAATTGGTAAAGGCAGAAATTGCCTACAAAGCTGCTGAATGTTACAGCAAAATGAGCAATAGCAAAGAAGCCTTGAACTGGTATGAAAAATCTGCTAAAGACAATGGTAAAAACCCTGATGCAGTATTGAAATATGCACAGGCTTTAAAAACCAATGGCCGTTATGATGAAGCTGTTGCACAATTTAATGCATTTAAAGCACTTGAACCCGGAGATAACCGTGGTCAGGATGGTGCAACATCGTCAGAAACTTCGCAGCAGTGGAAAGATAAACCAACTAAATATAAGGTTGAAAACGTTGCAGCATTAAATACAAAATATTTTGACTTTGCTGTTGCCACATCAAACTTAGAAAAAAACACACTTTATTTTACATCTTCAAGAGCAGAAGCTTCAGGAAATAAAAATGATGCATGGTATGGAGAGAAGTTTTACGATATTTTCAAATCTACACAAGATAATAACGGAAAATGGAGTATTCCAACACCAATCAGCGAAGCGATAAATACTGTTGCCTCTGAAGGTGCTATGACTTTTGATGCAAAAGGCAATGTAATGTATTTTACACGTTGCCAGAAGAGCGATGAAAAGGGTAAAGAAGGACAGTGCAAAATTTACAAGAGCGTTTATGATGGCGCAAAATGGGGAGCACCTGAATTATTACCTTTCAACAGCGATAATTATACTTGTGGGCAACCTTCACTTTCTGAAGATGGAACTACACTTTATTTTGCATCAGATATGCCGGGTGGTGCAGGTGGAAAAGACATCTGGATGACTAAAAATGAAAATGGCGCATGGGGAACACCTGTAAACATTTCTTCAATAAACACTGCAGGTGATGAAATGTTCCCATATATTGCGCCAAATGGTAAATTATATTTCTCTTCAAATGGCCACATGGGTATGGGAGGTCTTGACATCTTTACCGCAACCTTAGAAAATAATGTCTGGACTAATGTTACCAACTTAAAATACCCAATCAACTCTTCATGGGATGATTTTGGAATGATGTTTAATACTGCTACAACCGGTTATTTAACTTCAAACCGTGATGGCGGACAAGGTCAGGATGATATTTATTCTTTTGTAGTTCCTCCTGCCAACTTTGCAGTTTATGGTCGAGTGTATGATACCGATACCAAAGAGCCAATTTCAGGAGCAACGGTTGAACTTTTTGGAAGCGATGGTACACAGCTTTCTGTTAAAACACAGGATGCAGGAACCTACCGTTATGAGTTAAAACCTGATGTTGACTATAAAGTTTCTGCATCATTTACAGGCTATCTGACACAATTTAAAGAACTGACAACAAAAGGTCTTGATGAGTCAAAAGATTTTGAACAGAATTTCGACTTCCCATTGAAGTCAACTTCAAAGCCAATTGCATTACCGGAAATTTTCTATGACCTCGACAAGTATTCATTACGTCCTGAATCAAAAGCAGCACTTGATGGCTTAATTAAAGTGTTGGATGACAACCCAACTATTACCATTAAACTTACTGCACACACTGACTTCCGTGCTGATGACAACTACAACTTGGCACTGTCTAAAAAACGTGCTTTAGCAGCTTACAATTATTTGGTTTCTAAAAAAGTTGACAAAGATCGTTTGAGCTGGGAAGGAAGAGGAGAAAAAGATCCTAAAGAAGTTGAAAACGATGAGCAGTATCTGCCGTTCAAACGTGGTGATAAGCTTACAGAAGAATTTATTAAAGGGTTGACTTCTGAAGAAATGAAGGAAAAAGCGCATCAGTACAACCGTAGAACAGAATTTACAGTACTAAGCACAGACTATACACCCAAAAAGGCAAAATAATTGATGTATAAGAATTACACTAAAAAAGCAACCCGGTCTTGGGTTGCTTTTTTAGTTTTGCAAAGGTTTATGGATACAGGAAGATGAAACAGCAAAACAAGTACAGCCAGCGTGGTGTTTCAGCAGACAAAGAAGATGTACACGCAGCTATTAAAAATGTTGACAAGGGAATTTTTCCAAAAGCATTCTGTAAAATCATTCCGGACTACATAAGCAACGATAAAGATTATTGTCTGTTGATGCATGCCGATGGTGCCGGAACTAAATCATCATTGGCTTATGCTTATTGGAAAGAAACCGGAGATATTTCCGTATGGAAGGGCATAGCACAAGATGCTCTGATAATGAACATTGATGATTTGTTGTGTGCCGGAGCAACAGAAAATATTTTGTTAAGCTCTACCATTGGCCGCAACAAACAATTGATATCAGGAGAAGTGATTGCTGCCATTATCAACGGTACGGAACAATTGGTGAACGAATTAAAAACTCATGGTATCAGCATACAAACTACGGGTGGCGAAACGGCAGATGTAGGCGATTTGGTACGTACTATTATTGTTGACAGCACTGTTATGTGCCGTATGAAACGGAGTGAAGTAATTGATAATGCAAATATTGTTGCCGGTGATGTTATTGTTGGTTTTGCATCTTTCGGCAAGTCCACCTATGAAACGGAGTACAACAGCGGCATGGGCAGCAACGGACTCACATCGGCACGACACGATATGTTTAATAAAAGTGTAGCAGCCAGATTCCCGGAAACATTTGACAACACCTTACCAGAAGAGGTTGTTTATAATGGAAACTTTACCCTCACTGACACCATAACTCTTGACGATGGCTACGGACAAGTTTCCATGCACGCTGCAAAAGCAGTATTATCACCTACACGAACCTATGCACCATTGGTGAAAAGAATATTTGAGAAGCATAGAAAGAAAATTCATGGTATGATACATTGCAGCGGAGGCGGGCAGACTAAAATATTGCATTTTGTGGAAGGGCTCCATATTGTTAAAGACAACCTGTTTGAGACGCCAACATTATTCCGGTTAATACAACAAGCAGCCAAAACACCATGGCAGGAGATGTACAAAGTGTTTAACATGGGACATCGCTTAGAGATTTTTTGCCCCGAAGAAATAGCTGCACCCTTGATTGCTTTAGCAAATGAATTTAATATTGCAGCAAAGGTTGTGGGCAGGGTAGAAGCCAGTCCAACAAAAAAACTTACCATACAATCACCGTATGGAGAATTTGTTTACTGATCTTTTTGCTGATAACGGGCATGGCGTTTACTCAGTTCGTCTAAAATGCCATTGTAAACAGTGTTTAATAATTCAGGATTACTCAGGTAAAAATTCATGCTGCGGTTAAACATAGCAGTATCTAACTTGTGATTGTTAAAGATATATTTGTAGTAGGCAGGAAGATTGATGATACCTGAAGAATCGCTGTATGGATGTAAGGTGGCCTCTGCTTCTGCCAGATGAATATCTGACAATACCTGTACCATAGAATCAGGAGAAAGTACATCTGCCGGTACTGTTACGGATGATTTTTGCTGATTGCACGACAATACAGTTAAGAGAAGCAGTATCGAAATTATTATATTTTTCACCTGACGAAATTAAGGAAGAGTAAACAATAACCGCTGCCCGCTGCCCTGATGTTGAAGTTGCCCATCCTGATATACAGCAACACCATTCACAAAAGTGTATTTTATCTTTGAATTAAAAGTTGTTTCTTCAAAGGGCGACCAGCCACATTTGTATAAAATGTTTGAACGGTTCACTGTCCATTTTGATTGCAGGTCGGCAAGTACAATGTCGGCTGCAAAACCTTCGCGGATGAAGCCACGGTTTTTTATTCTGAAACAGATGGCAGGAGAATGACACATTTTATTGACAATCTGTTCAAGAGAAATTTTTTTCTGATGATAAAATTCCAACATTGCTACTAAAGCATGTTGTACCAAAGGACCTCCAGAGGGAGCTTCTGAATAAGGCCGTTGTTTTTCTTCCAACGTATGTGGTGCATGGTCTGTGGCAATAACATCAATTTTATTATCCAGCAAAGCCTTTAAAATAGATTCTTTGTCGGCTTGTGTTTTAATTGCAGGATTCCATTTAATAAAATTCCCCTTTGCAGCATAGTCGTTATCATCAAACCACAGATGGTGAATACATGCCTCAGAGGTTATTCTTTTATCTTTAAGTGGAATATTGTTGTTGAATAATTCGGTCTCTCGAGCCGTAGAAATATGGAGAATATGTAAACGGGTATTGTGTGTTTTTGCAAGATTTACGGCAAAAGAGCTTGACAGGTAGCAAGCTTCTTCACTGCGGATAAGAGGATGATGCGATGCATTAAGTTTATCACCGTAGAGAGATTTATATTTCTCTGTATTTTGTCTGACAGTCTTTTCATCTTCGCAATGTGTGGCAATGAGCATTGGCGATTGCGAGAAAATATCTTCTAATGTAATAGGATTATCCACCAGCATATCACCGGTTGAAGAGCCCATAAAAATTTTTACGCCACAAACATTTTCAGGATTGGTTTTTAAAACTTCGTTCAGGTTATTGTTTCCTGCACCCATGTAGAAAGAATAATTAGCCCACGATTTTTTTTGTGCGAGCAAGTATTTTTCTTCAAGCAGTTGTTGTGTCAGCGTATTAGGTATAGTGTTTGGCATTTCCATGAAAGAAGTTATGCCGCCTGCAACTGCTGCTGCAGATTCTGATGCAATGTTACCTTTATGGGTAAGCCCGGGTTCTCGAAAATGAACCTGATCGTCAATGACACCGGGCATTAAAATTAAACCATCACCCTTTATTTCATCTACCTTGTGTTTTACATTTATTGAAGGGTCAATTCTTTCAATGATGCCATTGCGCAGAAAAATGTCTGAAACAAATTGTCTGCCTTCGTTAACAAGGGTTGCATTATGGATGATAGTTTGCATTAGTGTTATTATAACACAAAATTAAGAAACCTGAGACTAATGAAAGCATAAAGCGAAATAAAAAACTACCGCCAATCAAGCAGGCGGCTCCCACAGAGTTTCCCCACTGGCGCATGAGGCTATTAATAATTTGTCCACTTTTTTCTTGGAACTCCATTTAATCACCTCTCTGTTTTTTTATACTTTTGTCATCCCAATTATTTACACCGTTCGGGGTGTAGCGCAGCCCGGTAGCGTATCAGCATGGGGTGCTGGTGGTCGCTGGTTCGAATCCAGTCACCCCGACAACAGTAATTAAAAGCGTTCTGCCCGGAGCGCTTTTTTTATTTCACACATAATCGTGTGAATATTATTCAATCCGGCAAGGATTATTGCAGGCAACAGTCGTTTATTTTTCAGTCCGAAATTTAATACATGGCATTAAGCAGAATTTGGTCTTACATGATTTTGTTTGCTGTTGCAGTAGCTGGCTATCGCTATCTGCAAGGCGACAAGAATATTTTTAATGACATGGTGGTTGAAAAGAAACTAACTGCTGGAGAAACCTTCAGTAAAGTTTCTTATTACGTCATAGGTCAGGGCATTGACAGTGTTCTCAAAGACATTAAATTAAAAAATGCCAATTGGGTAAAGACAGATAAATTCTCAGAGGCTCAGGTTATCATTACCACCTCAGGTTTAAAAATTACGTTACGTGAGCAACTAAATAATCAGCTTGCAAAAATTAGTTTTACAAATATTAACGCTCAAAACAGATTTGCAGCTGACAAATTGATTTACACAGAAGAGTTTGCCGACAGCACATTAAAGACAACTGATAATTTGTTGCAGGCTAATGTGGTTCTTACCGCAGAAGTAAATACAGACTCGCTTCGTGCTGCCTGGATTGCCGCCAGCAACAGACAGAAAATTATTGGTAGCAGTGAGGTGAATCTGTGGCTTCCTAAAAACATTGACGGTATTTTTGAAACAGGAAAATTTGCTGTGACTATTGCCATAGGGCTTATAGGTACGCTGGCATTGTTTATGGGCTTACTCAACATTGCTGAGCGTGCAGGTGGCATCAACATTATAAGCCGACTCATCAGTCCATTTTTGTCTAAACTTTTTCCTTCACTCCCAAAAGATCATCCATCCTTCGGACACATGGTGATGAATTTTTCTGCCAACATGCTGGGGCTTGACAATGCTGCTACACCTTTTGGACTTAAAGCCATGCAGAGTTTGCAGGAGATTAATACCAACAAAGACAGAGCAAGCGATGCGCAAATTATGTTTTTGGCATTACATGCATCAGGGTTAACACTGATTCCCGTTTCAATCATTGCAGTTCGTTCTGCAAATGGATCGCACAACCCCAATGAGATTTTTATTCCACTCATGCTGACAACTTTTGTATGTACACTCACTGCTATGGTTGTGACTTCGCTCAAACAAAAAATTAATTTATTCCAACGTGGATTGCTTTTGCCTGTTGCCGGACTAAGTTTAACTTTAAGTTTGTTTGTTTGGTTCCTTAGCAGCCTGCGACCATTTGCATTAGATCAGTTTTCTGATGCATTCAGCAATGGCGCTATCTTACTGGTGTTTTTTGGAATTATTGCCGGAGGCTTGTATAAAAAAATTAATTTGTTTGATGCTTTTGTTGATGGCGCAAAAGGGGGCTTTGAAACAGCTGTTAGAATTATTCCCTACATGGTGGGTATGCTGGTAGCGGTGAGTATGCTCAGAACCAGTGGTGCTTTTGATTTAATTATAGATCCGGTAAAACATCTTATTGCAATTTCGGGCATGGATACCCGTTGGGCCGAAGGCTTACCTACTGCTTTGCTACGTCCATTCAGTGCCGGTGGTGCCAGAGGTTTTATGATTGATGCCATGCGCACTTTCGGGCCAGATTCTTTTATTGGTAAATTAGTCAGCGTTTTGCAAGGCTCGAGCGAGACAACCTTTTATGTGGTTGCATTGTATTTTGGTTCTGTATCGGTAAAAGATACACGCTATGCTATTCCCGTAATGCTTCTTGCTGATTTGGCAGGCGTTATATTCTCAATTGCAATTTGTTATTTATTGTGGGCTTAGTCTAATAGGTTAGTTGTTAGTGGATTACAATAATAAAGGTCAGGTTTTATTTAAGTTGATTTTAAGGCCAAAAATAGAGGTATAGTAATCAAGTTTTTTTATACTTTCGCAACCTCAAAAATTTTAACCGTAGTATTTTATGAGTCAGATAGTTTATGTAGTTCCGGTGTTGGGTTTGTTGGCCCTGGTTTATATGTTTATAAAAGCCTCATGGGTAGGTAAGCAGGATGCCGGTGAGCAGAATATGCAAGAACTTGCCAGCCACATTGCCAATGGTGCTATGGCATTTTTAAAAGCAGAGTGGAAAATATTGTCCTATTTTGTTGTAATAGCAGGATTGCTTTTAGCATATTCAGGAACACTACATGGCACTGAGGAATATCCTGTTCATTCAAGTCCTATTATAGCTGTTGCATTTGTGATAGGCGCAGTTTTTTCTGCAGTAGCAGGCTATATTGGAATGAACATAGCCACAAAAGCCAACGTTCGTACTGCACAGGCAGCGCGAAGCAGTCTTTCAAAAGCATTAAAGGTATCTTTTACCGGAGGTGCAGTGATGGGTCTTGGTGTAGCAGGTCTTGCCGTGCTGGGATTGGGGTCTTTATTTATTGTTTTTTATCAGTTGTTTGTTCCAGCAGGTGCAGCTATCACCGGAGTAGAAATGAAAAAAGCTATTGAAGTTTTAGCAGGGTTTTCTTTAGGAGCAGAGAGTATTGCATTGTTTGCCCGCGTGGGTGGCGGTATTTACACCAAAGCTGCCGATGTAGGTGCTGACTTGGTTGGAAAAGTTGAAGCCGGAATTCCGGAAGATGATCCACGTAACCCGGCTACTATTGCAGATAATGTGGGTGACAACGTAGGTGATGTTGCCGGTATGGGTGCTGACCTTTTTGGTTCCTATGTTGCAACTATTCTTGCTACCATGGTATTAGGTCAGGAGATAGATGCTTCTTCTGATAAGTTTGGTGGACTTTCGCCTATTTTATTGCCAATGCTCATTGCCGGAATGGGAATTATTTTTTCAATAGTAGGAACTTGGTTTGTGAGAATTAAAAGTGAAAATGATAATGTGCAGAATGCCTTAAACATGGGCAACTGGTCATCAATTGTACTTACAGCAATTGCCAGCTATTTTGCCGTGACCTATTTACTTCCGGAAAAGTTAGTTATTCGTGGTTTTGAATTCACACCCATGAATGTTTATTTAGCTATTCTCGTTGGGCTTGTTGTGGGTGCATTAATGAGCATCATCACAGAATATTATACAGCAATCGGAAAGCGTCCTGTTTTGTCAATCGTTAAGCAAAGTTCAACCGGTCATGCCACAAACATTATTGGTGGATTAGCCGTAGGCATGGAGTCAACTGCAGTGCCTATGATTGTTCTTGCAGGAGGTATTTTTCTTTCTTATTCATTAGCCGGTTTATATGGTGTAGCCATAGCTGCAGCAGGTATGATGGCAACAACAGCCATGCAATTGGCCATTGATGCTTTTGGACCTATAGCCGACAACGCAGGCGGTATTGCCGAAATGAGTCAGCTTCCTAAAGAAGTTCGTCAGCGAACAGATAATCTTGACGCTGTAGGAAACACTACTGCGGCAACAGGCAAGGGGTTTGCAATTGCATCAGCAGCATTAACATCATTAGCACTGTTTGCAGCCTTTGTTGGTGTTGCTGGTATTTCGCATATTGACATTTATAAAGCAAACGTACTTGCAGGCCTGTTTGTTGGCGCCATGATTCCATTTATATTTTCTTCATTGGCTATTGCTGCCGTAGGTCGTGCGGCAATGAGTATGGTTGAGGAAGTCCGCAGACAGTTTCGCGAAATACCGGGCATCATGGAATATAAAGCTAAACCTGAATATGAGAAGTGTGTTGCTATCTCTACAGAAGCTTCTATCAGAGAAATGATTGCTCCTGGAGCATTAGCATTAATTGTGCCTGTAGTAGTTGGATTTATTTTTGGTCCCGAAGTTTTAGGTGGTGTGTTGGCAGGAGTTACAGTTTCCGGTGTGCTGATGGGAATGTTCCAAAGTAATGCCGGTGGTGCATGGGATAATGCAAAAAAATCTTTCGAGAAAGGTGTAGATATAAATGGTCAGACATATTACAAAGGTTCAGAACCACATAAAGCATCGGTAACCGGTGACACCGTTGGTGATCCATTTAAAGATACATCAGGGCCATCAATGAACATTTTGATTAAATTGATGAGCATTGTTTCATTGATTATTGCACCACATATTGCATCAATTGGTACTCAAGATTCGTTTAGTAACAAGAGCGAAGCAAAAGTTGATGCTTCAGCTGTTACCTCAACGGTAAATAGTACACCTGAAATGGACCTTGCTGCTATGGCCGGAACAATTAGTCTTGACGTAAGTCATTCCTGGATGCAGTTTGGTATCTCTCATTTCCTGACAACCGCCAATGGTACTTTAGCTGTTGATACAGGTTATATTAATATCACTAATGACTTGGCAACAAGTACAATTTTTGTTCAGTTGAATGTAAAATCTATTGACACAAAAAACACAAAGCGAAACAATCATCTTTTGAGTTCCGACTTTTTTGATGCAGAAAAATTTCCTGTTATTGTTTTTAAATCAAACAAAATTGAAAAGGCTGCAGAAGGTTCAGCATTCCGTTATATTGCAAAAGGTGAGTTAACAATTAAAGATATTACAAAACCTGTAGAACTAAGGTTTAACTACATGGGGGCATTGCCAAATGAATATGCAGCTAAAGATGCCCATACTTTTGTAGGCGAAGCAGATCTTGACAGAATTGATTTTAGTGTTGGTGAATCAGGCCCGACAGTAGGTAATAAAGTAAAAGCAACTTTCTCTGTTGAAGGCTATAAAATTTAATTAAAGCGTTAATGTGAATTCAGAATGGCTGTCTCAAAAGGATGGCCTTTTTTATTAACTCTAAAAAATAGTTATTCGATTACCACCCACTGGCAAGCACATCGGCAATGTGCATAAATTGCAATGAGGAAACTTCATTGTCTGCAATACTTTTTAAGTGCATCAGACAGGTATAGTCAGTTGAGATAACCGTACTAGCTCCTGTTTGAATCAATTCCTGAATTTTTCTTTTACCGATATCTACTGATATGGCTTCGTACTTATCTGTAAATGATGGAGAGTAACCACAGCAACTGTCAGTGCTTTCAATCCATTCAAGACCTTTTACTTTACTGAGCAGGGTGCGAACAGAATCTTTTACAGAGAGTTCATTAATGGCTTTGCAACTGTCAAGGATAACTACTTTTCCATTAAATCGTGCACCAACATCGGTTACATTCAGCACGCTGACTAAAAAATCTGTAAACTCATAAATGTTTTTCTGAACACTTTTATATTCATTATGCAACGATGAGTTGTGAAACATCTGCGGATAAATATTTTTTATCATTCCGGAACAATAAGCACCGGGACAAACAATGTATCGTTCATTCTGAAATTCTTTAATCAACTTCTCGCCAACAGCTTTACATTCTTTCTGATAACCCTCTTCAAATGCTGTTCTGCCACAACATGTCTGTTCCACATTATAGTTTACTCCACATCCTAATTTCTCAATAATTTTCACAACATTATTGGCTGTTTCAGGAAAAACCTGATCCATATAGCAGGGAATAAGTAAATCAACTATCATTCTTTGTTTGCAAATATCCTATAAAAAATCAGGTGCTTTGTAATTTTAAATTTCTGATGCTAAGTAATGAAAAAAGTCCCACTACAAAAAAAGTCATCAAAACTAAAATTGAATTTCGCATTGAACCCGTTAGCTCTTCAATATATCCGTAAGCTACTGTTCCCAGTACCAAACCAATTTTATCGCAAACATCATAAAAGCTGAAATACGATGCGTTGTCCTGTGTTTTTGGCAGCATTTTACTATAAGTTGAACGTGACAATGACTGAATGCCACCCATAATCATACCAACAGCAAATGCTAATACAAAAAACTGTACTGATGTAGTTACAAAATAGGCAGCCCAGCAAATACCAATCCAAATGGTAACACCAATCAACAAAGCTTTAATATTTCCTGCTTTTGATGAAAGAGAAGCAAATAAGTAAGCACCGGCAATAGCAACAAACTGAATGATCAGAACAGTAATAATTAGTTCATCATCGCGCATGTGCAGTTCTTTGGTGCCAAACAAACTGGCAACATACATTACAGTTTGCACACCCATATTGTAGAAAAAAAATGAAATCAAAAATCGTTTTAACATGGGCAATGACTGAAGTTGTTTCAGTACTTTTAATAATTCATTAAAACCTTTTGTCAGTAGTTGCTGGCTTGTGTTGTTCGTACTTGTTTTTTCAGGAAGATATTTGAATGTGAAAAGTGCAAATCCAAACCACCAAGCTCCTGTCATTAAAAAAGATATTCGTGATGCCATGCCTGAATTGGTAATACCAAACCACGATGGATTTAAAATCATTGCCAGATTAAAAATCAAAAGAAGAGAGCTGCCTATATAACCTAATGCAAAACCTCGCGCACTCACTTTGTCCTGCATGTCGGCAGTTGCAATTTCGGGCAAAAAGGCATTGTAAAAGACGATGCTTCCGGCCCAGCCAATGCTGGCAAGTATAAATGAAATGATTCCCATGTCGAGAGAAGAGAGGTCTTTAAAAAAATAAAGTGAGGCACAAGATGCCGAGCCAAGAAAACAAAACAGTCTCATAAAAAACTTTTTATTTCCTTTATAATCTGCAATGCCACTAAGCAGTGGTGAAAGGAAGGCGATTACTAAAAAAGAAAAAGATAAAGCATAAGAATAAAGTGCCGTGTTGGTGAAAGTGCGTCCGAGAAATGTTACCTCATCACTACCGTTGGCACTGGTAATGCTGTTGTAATAAATCGGAAAAATGGCTGTGGTAATACTTAGTGAATAAACTGAATTGGCCCAGTCATAAAATGTCCAGGCGCGTAAAACTTTAGGATCGTTTTTTTTCATTAAAATCAATGTTGATTTATTGCCATATAAAACTTAATGTGCCATTGGTTTGACTTCCGCTAAACGATTGCTGAACAGCGTATGGAAGTTGATTGGTCATCAACGGAGTAAGGTTTTTTTCAATCACTACGGTTTCCATTAAATCGTCAGTTTCAGGACTGAGGTTATAGTTGAACACTTTAATAATAATTGACTTGTCGAACTGTGTAATGGCAAAGGGTGTAATAAAATTGAAGTTGATTGCTGTGCCCTGCGGTGCATTATTGCTGACTGTTGTACTGACATAGGTATTTCCATTCCAAATCTGGCAGTAAATATCGGCTGCAGAACCATCGCTATCCCAAGCTGTTCCATCTGATTTATGAACAGGCCAGCTGTTTAGACTAAAGTTAATAATATTGGCTTTTGTATAGGGTGATGCGTTGATACCTTTTATTGTTGTAGCTGTTTTGCCTGCTGCAGTTTCGCCTTTTAAGACAATATTGAAAAATCCATAGTCAAAAAGGTGCATAACACTATCGCCTGTAACTTCTGTACTGCCATCGGCAAAATTCCATTTATAGTTACATGGAATAGTTGATTCAGCTTTAAAAATAAAAGTGTCGGGATGTGTTTTAAAGTCATTATAAACTGTGATACCTAAAAATGGTGACGGACTATCATCAGATTTTTTTTTGCAACCAAAGTTTAAAAAACTGACTACTAACAATGGTGATAAAATTTGTGAAAGTACTAATAGCCAATTTGGTTTTTTAGTTCCTGTACTGCGGCAATGCCATAACCGAAATTCCATTATTTTTTTAAAAGAAGTTTTTTCCATTCTTCAGGAAGGTTTTCACTAACAGGAAGACGATAATTGTAACAAACCAAAACCGTAAGTCCATCTGCCAGAATAATTTTATTATTATCAGTTGTTTTAAAAACTTCAAAGCCAAGGTCAAAACTTTTTGTCCCTACACGAGTACACCAAGTTCTGACGGAAATATTATCATTCAGCAATGCAGGATGTCTGTAGTTGATTTGTGTCTGTGCCAGAATAAATCCTGTTTCGCGCCAGTTGATGTTTAATGGCAGACGTTCGCTAAAATCAATTCTTGCTTTTTCAATATAGCTTAAATAAACGGCATTGTTAACATGCCCCATCCAGTCTATGTCTGAAAAGCGGATTTGAATGGGGGTAATTATTTCAGGCATATTTACTCTATGATGATACGTTTTGAAATCAATTGCTTATCGGTAATGATATTGAGCAAATACATTCCTTTGGAAACACCTGTTGTATTTAAAGTTGTGTAATCATGCAACAAAGGTGTTGAAGGAATAATATTTCTGCCCTGAACATCAAACATGCTGCAAGAAAATGTTTTTCCGGGTATGTTGATGTTGATTTGCCCTTTTGCTGGATTAGGATAAACATGAACGGCAGGCAAATCAACAGTATTTGTGCCCGATATATTTTCGCAAAGAATATCACTTAAAAAACGTGCAACAAGTGTATCAATCAGTACATCATCATGAATGCCATGTACGTTACCATTGTAGAGTAATGCCTGATAATGCTGACTTGAATAACCAAGGTTATTCATTCTGTCATTTATCACACAGGAACCAAAAAGATGTGGGTAATTTTGTGATACATTCATAGGTTGATTCCAAAGCCCCGGCAAATAGCCGCAACCAACAGTGCCATCACCTGTTTGATGGTATGAGAAAAGTGCAGGGTCTGTGTTAGCTTCAATAAAAGATGTATCTAACAATGCACCAAAGAGATTTACTGCTGCAAGCACGTTGCTGCTTTGTCCATTAAGATTTAATCTTCCGAAAATAGAACCCAAATCACTCCTTTGTACATTACCAAAGAGCGTTGTTACATCGCTAATTGCTCCGCCATTTATCGGAGCCTCGCTTTGTTTGTCAACAAAGGTAAAATGCATAGCTGTGATAGAGCCAGCACTGGCACCGCCAACAAAAGCAAGATTAATATTGCTTGAGTCAATTGCTGCACGTGCTTTAAGAAAACGCATGGCTCCATGCGCATCTTGTACAGCACGATATGCTGCTCTAATTACTTCGCTTGAGTCGAATGTAAATGGTGCACCAAAAAACAGGTTTCCATAAAATCCTAGTCTGTATGACATGGTTGCAGAAACATAACCTCTTTCTGCATAAGCTTGTGCGATGACATCCATATCATTTTTATTGCCTGTAAAAAAACCTCCGCCATGAATCCATAAAATTATAGGGCGTGATGTGTTGTTGTCGCCTATTGGCTTCCAGATATTCATTTGAAGATTCGCCACTGTATTGTTATAGGCAGTGTCGCTACCATAACTTATATCTCTTTCAACATAGGTTTGATAGATTCTCGGATAATAAGGGTCAAGACATTGAGCAAAACTTTGTCCGCTGCAAATAAAAGCAAATACAAAAAGTAAAATTCTATTCATCATAAAAAGGCTTATAAAATCTGTTGACTAAAGTAAGGTTAATAGATAGCATTTGCAAGGGTGGCTTTTTACAGACATTAACATTAAGCAAAATAAAGATCCACTTCAATTTCAATTCTGCATACTGCATTGTTTTCAGCAACATTATTTCATAAGCAAATTACAAAAAAGGCCATCTCAAAAATGTTTTTTGAGACAGCCCTTCTGAACCAAACTATCAAATATTTTACTTCTTCACCAACTGAATTTCTGCAGCAATCTGCACTTCTTCGCTAACCAATACACCACCGGTTTCTAATGCTGTGTTCCAGTTCAGACCCCAATCTTTGCGGTTAATTTTTCCGGATAATGTAAATCCTGCCTTTTCCTGACCCCATGGGTCTTTCATCATACCACCAAACTCTACGTTCAATTTTACAGGCTTAGAAACACCTTTCATTGTAAGTTGACCATTCAGTGCATAAATGTCGTCACCGGTTTTTGAAAAACTCTCTGACTTAAATGAAATAGAAGGATGATTTTCTGCATCAAAAAAGTCACCGCTCTTTAAGTGTGTGTCACGTTGTGTGTCACCGGTAGTAATGCTTGAAGCATCCATACTGAAATTGATGTTTGCATTGCTAAAATTATTGTCGTCAGATTGTACAGTGCCTTCAAACTTTGCAAAGTTTCCTTTTACATTCGATATCATCAGATGTTTTACTTTGAATGTAATTTCGGAGTGTGCCTGGTCTATGCCCCATGTTGTTTTTGTGAGTGTTGTCATAATTTTTATTTTTTTAAATTGTTAATTGTTTTGTTTAATTGAGTTGCATTGGAATATCCAGCAGTAATATTTCGGCACCTTCGGTTTTAGCGATAAAGTTTATTTCAGAGGTATTCCATAAGCCAATAGCATCACGCTCATACAACACATTGTTGTTGATTTCAAATTCGCCTTTCACTACCATGGCATAAACACCGTTACCTTCTTTTTTTATTTTATATGAGGTGTTTTTATCTTTTTCGAAGTTGCCCATACTGAGCCATGCCTGTTGGTGTATCCACAATCCGCTTTTTTCTGTATCGGGCGAAACGATTGTCTGCAGTTTGTTTTTTCTGTCACTGATGTTGAGTGAAAGTTGATCATAGCGTGGATTTACATTTTCTTTGTCGGGATAAAGCCATATCTGAAATAACTTTACTGCCTCAGTTTTGCTGGCATTAAACTCACTGTGTGTCACGCCTGAGCCTGCACTCATCACCTGCACATCGCCATATTTTATTATGCCATGATTATTCATGTTATCCTTATGTTCGAGTGCTCCTGCTAAAGGAATAGTAATAATTTCCATGTTGTCGTGCGGATGTGTGCCAAAGCCCATTCCCGGTTCAACATGATCGTCATTGAGTACGCGCAACACACCAAAGTGCATTTGATTGGGATTATAGTAGTTTGCAAAACTGAATGAGTGTTTTGCTTTTAACCAACCATGATCGGCATTTCCTCTGTTTTCTGCTCTGTGAATTACTTTATTTTCCATATCCTTAAAATTTATGGTACAAAAGTAGAACGGCCTTGAGCGGTCAGCAATAACCTGAATTAATAAAGTGACTTAATTTAGGTTAAGTTAATTTGTGTGTGTGATTTTTGTTGTCAGCTTTTAGTCATACGTGCACGCATCTTACTGAAAAATTCTGGCGTGACACCAATATAGGAAGCAATATATTTCTGTGGTAAACAGGAAACCAAAGCAGGATACTTCAGACAGAATTTTTCGAATCTTTCTTCCGCGGTCAGAGAAAGTTTATCGAGAATCCGCTCCTGCTGACTTGCCATACTGTTTTCAATCAATATTCTGAAAAAACGTTCAAACTTGGGAATTTTATCAAACAAGAGATCTCTGTTTTCTTTTGTAAGCACAACAATTTCACTTTCATCAATGGCATCAATAAATAGAATTCCCGGTCGGCCCGTTATGCTGCTATAAAAATCGCCAATCCACCATCCCGGTGGTGCAAATTGTAAAATATGTTCTGTTCCGTTTTTATCAATATTATAAGCACGTAAGCAACCTGAATTTACAAAACATGATGCCGAAAAAACTTCGCCTGCCTGCATAATAAATTGCTTGCGTCTGACTAAACGGGTACTTAATAGAGATGTAAATATTTTTTCTTCTTCTTCTGAAAGCAAAATATATCTTGAAATATTTTTCAGAATAAGATTAAAAGGTTTGTTGCTATCTGTTTTTGCCATGTTGTTCAATATAATCAATCAGGGCATGAATAATTTTGATATGAATTTCCTGTGTTCTGTCGGCATATCCGGAATGAGGAACGCGAATTTCAACATCGCAATGATTTTTTAATGCACCACCATCTTTACCTGTCAATGCAATTACGGTAATATTTTTTGATTGTGCCACTTTAGCTGCTTCTAAAACATTGGCAGAGTTGCCGCTTGTGCTTATAGCTAATAAAACATCACCTTTATTTCCAACACCTTCAATAAATCTTGAAAAAACATAATTGAAACCGTAATCATTTCCAACACAACTCATATATGAAGGATCAGAAATGCTGATTGCTGCAATTGGTTTTCTGTCGTTACGATAACGTCCTGTAAGTTCTTCGGCAAAGTGCATGGCATCACACATGCTTCCGCCATTGCCGCACGATATAATTTTGCCTCCTGCTGCAAGAGAGGCAGTCATCAACTCACCGGCTTTTGTTACGGCTGCAATATTTTTTTCGTCTGATAAAAAAGTTTCAAGTACTTTTTTGGCTTCTTCAAAATGCTGACGAATTATTTCTGACATATATAAGTTTATATAGCACAAAGATATAAGATATTTTAAGTTTATTTTGTTTGTAGTATATCATAACAGGCTAATAATGTTGCTAAACATTGATTGTCGTCTAAGTTGTTATTGATGAATGAAAAAATGTTTGTGAGGGAATTTGTTTTTTATTTGCATTAATTCTTTTTTTATGCAGGTTAAGAACAAATTTATATTAGCACTTCTTTCGGCAGTACTGCTTTCGTTAAGCTGGCCCGAGCGTGGACTAACCCCACTTGTTTTTATTGCATGGGTACCATTGCTGCTTTTGGAAGCGTATAGCCAACAGAATAAAGAACAGAAAAAGTTTAGGTTGTTTGGTTGGACGTATTTTGCCATTCTTGTGTGGAATACATTAATAACATGGTGGGTATGCAATGCCAGTTTTGGTGGCGGCCTGTTTGCTATTTTCTGCAATGCATTGTTTATGACAGGTGTGTTTTATGCTTTTCATCTTGTTAAAAAGAAAAAGGGACATGTGGTCGGTTATGCAGCATTAATAATTTTTTGGGTCGCTTTTGAATACCTGCATTTAAACTGGGAGTTAAGCTGGCCCTGGTTGACATTAGGAAATGTGTTTGCAACAAAACCACAATGGATTCAGTGGTATGAATTGACAGGAGTGTTAGGTGGCACAGTTTGGGTTCTGTTGGTGAATATTTTAATTACAAGAATTTTTCTTGCATCAGCAGATAAATTGAAGCGCAACATTATGTATGCAACTATTGCAATTATTTTTCCTGTGCTGATTTCAATACTGCGTTATTACACTTATAAAGAAGAAGAGAATCCTGTTAATGTTATTGCAACACAACCCAACATTGACCCTTATGGAGAGAAATTTTCCGGAATGAGTAATGTTGACCAGTTGATTCAGGTGTTACGCTTAGCCAATCTCGAACTTTACGATTCATCCGATGTTATTCTTGCACCTGAAACAGCCATTGCCAATTCAATCTGGGAAGATGAGATGGAACTTTATCCTGAAATAAAATTAATCAGAAATTACTTGCAGGCAAATCCCGGTGCAACTATCATTATTGGTGCATCAACAAACCTTGCTTACTTGAATGGACAAAAGCCATCTGCAACAGCAAGAAAGTTTAAAGATCAGGATGGTTATTATGATTCCTATAACACAGCTTTGCTCTTTGAAAATGGAAAGCCTGCACAGATTTTTCATAAATCGAAGTTAGTGCCGGGCGTTGAGAAAATGCCTTATCCAAAGATTTTCGGTTTTCTTGAAAAACTTTCAATAGACATGGGAGGCACTGCAGGAAGTTTAGGGATTCAGGATGAGCCAACAGTGTTTACAACAAAAAACAGAATGATTGTTGCACCTGTTATTTGTTATGAATCAATTTATGGAGGTTATCTTGCAAAGTATATTCGTAAGGGTGCACAATGGATTGCAATTATTACTAATGATGGATGGTGGGGCGACACTCCGGGCTATCGTCAGCATTTTAACTATGCACGATTGCAGGCGGTTTCTTTACGAAGAAGTATAGGCCGTTCGGCAAATACAGGAATCAGTGGTTTTATCAATCAACGTGGTGATGCATTTCAACAAACACCCTATTGGAAAGATGCAGTAGTGCGGCAGGCTATCAACAAGAACGATAAATTAACATTTTTTGCACAACATGGCGATTATCCCGGGCTAATAGCTTCAATATTGGTGTTGCCGGTTATTGTTATTACGTTTTTCGGAAAAAGAAAAAATCAGTAGTTTTTTTTTCGGAATTTTGTGCAATAAATTTTAATAGTAATGGAAAATTTTGATGTGGCAGTAATTGGCTCCGGTCCCGGTGGCTACGTAGCTGCAATTCGTTGTGCGCAACTTGGCTTTAAAACTGTAATCATAGAAAAGTATAATTCACTTGGCGGCACATGCCTGAATGTTGGCTGTATTCCTTCAAAAGCATTGCTCGATTCTTCTGAACATTATTTTAATGCGGTAAATAAATTCGGTGAGCATGGTATAAAAGTCAAAGATATTAAAGCTGATATGGAGCAGATGATTAAGCGCAAGGCTCAGGTTGTGAAACAAACTTGCGATGGCATTAGCTTTCTGATGAAGAAAAATAAAATTGCAGTAATGACAGGTCATGCCACATTTGTTGATGCAAAACAATTGGATGTAGTTGATGCCAGTGGTAAGTCAAACAGAGTAGGTGCAACTAATTTTATAATTGCAACAGGATCAAAACCATCATCACTGCCCGGAATTGAAATTGACAAGAAGCATATCATCACATCAACAGAGGCATTAGAGCTGAAAACTATTCCCAATCATTTGGTGGTTATTGGCGGTGGGGTTATTGGTCTTGAGTTGGGATCGGTTTATGCACGATTGGGAGCTAAGGTTACTGTTATTGAATATATGAATGCTATTATTCCAACAATGGATCGTGCATTGGGAAAGGAATTGCAGAAAGTGTTGAGTAAGGAAGGGTTTACCTTCTTACTTGGTCATAAAGTGCAATCTGTAAAATCATCAGCCAAACAAGTTGAAGTTGTTGCAGAAAGCAGCAATGGCGAAAAGGTTAACATTACTGGAGATTATTGTCTGGTATCTGTTGGCCGGAAGCCATACACAGAAAATTTGGGTCTTGATAAAGCAGGCGTTGCAATTGATGAAAGAGGAAGAATTATTACAGATGAAAAATTACAAACCAACGTACCTGGCATTTACGCCATTGGCGATGTAATTAAAGGGGCAATGCTTGCACATAAAGCCGAAGAAGAAGGCGTGTTTGTGGCAGAACAGCTGGCAGGTCAGCAGCCACACATCAATTACAGACTTATTCCCGGAGTGGTTTACACATGGCCTGAGGTAGCGTCCGTTGGTTATACTGAAGAAGAACTTAAAGAATCAGGAACAAAATATAAAACAGGAAACTTCCCATTCAAAGCCAGTGGCAGAGCCAGAGCAAGCATGGATACCGATGGTTTTGTGAAGGTGTTGGCAGATAGTGATACTGATGAAATTCTTGGTGTACATATTATTGGTCCTCGTGCGGCAGATATGATTGCAGAAGCTGTGGTAGCAATGGAATATCGTGCATCAGCAGAAGATATAGCAAGAATTTGTCATGCACACCCAACATTTACAGAAAGTTTTAAAGAAGCCTGTCTTGCAGCCACTGCAAACAGAGCCATACACATCTGATTAAACACAAACCCCCTAACACATAATTTATGAATATTCAGATAAAAGAAATTGTCACCGTTTCAATGATTTTGTTTTCGGTGATAGACATCATTGGCTCTGTTCCGGTAATAATAGGTATCAGAAAAAGCGTAGGTAGTATTCATCCCGAAAAAACATCGTTGGTGGCATTGATGATTATGATAGTTTTTCTCTTTGTAGGAGAAAATATTCTTTCATTGATTGGGCTTGATGTTTCATCTTTTGCGATTGCAGGTTCTTTCATTCTTTTTTTTCTTGCTCTGGAAATGATTCTTGGTGTAAAACTTTATAAAGATGAAATGCCGGCATCGGCAAGTATTGTTCCGATTGCATTTCCACTCATTGCAGGTAGTGGCACCATGACTACATTACTATCTTTACGCAGTCAGTATGATATGCTAACTATCATTATTGGCGTGTTGCTAAATATGATTTGGGTATATCTCTGCCTGAAAAATCTTGGATTTATTGAAAGACTACTTGGTCCAACAGGTATAGCCATCGTCAGAAAAGTTTTCGGTTTTATTTTATTAGCTATTGCTGTAAAACTTTTCAGAAGTAATCTCGGAATTTAAACTCATGGCTAAAAAAAAATTCTATGTAGTTTGGAAAGGAGCAATGCCTGGTGTATATCACTCATGGGATGATTGTAAGAGGCAGATAGATGGTTATGCAGGAGCATTGTATAAAAGTTTTGAATCAGAAAATGCTGCTCTTACAGCATTCCAAAAGGGATTGTCAGGTTTTCAGAAAAAAGGTGAAGCTCATCCTTTGATTCATGTAGAAAAAACAGCATCAAAACCAATAAAAGAAAGTATTGCAGTTGATGGTGCATGGAATACTAAAACGTTGGAAAGTGAGTACAGAGGTGTAGAGGTAAAAACCGGAAAACAACTTTTTCTTAAAGGTCCTTATGCTGATGGTACTAACAACATCATGGAGTTTTTAGCTCTTGTTCATGCATTGGCTTATTGTAAACGTCATCAGATTAATTTACCCATTTATTCCGATAGCATGACAGCTTTGAAATGGGTAAGGACGAAAAAAGCAAATACTAAATTGGCTTCAACGGGTCGAAATGACGAATTGTTTGAATTAATTGTCCGTGCAGAAGAGTGGTTGAAAAATAATTCTTATGCTAACAAACTGCTTAAGTGGGAAACGCAAATTTGGGGTGAAAATCCTGCAGATTTCGGGCGCAAGTAATTGAAAATTGATACTTTTTATTTTTTTTCGTTTAAATTTTTACAGTCAGACATTGTTTTTTTAAAATTTGAAAAAGCTTGAATAGCTCTCGGGGGTATTCAAAAACAATATGTTGTAAGTAAAAACTGATTTATGTCATATCAATACTTAATTGCTATCATAAAATAGCTATTTTAGGCGGAGTAGATTTGCAATCGTTTTTTATGAGTGTACTTTTTATACTAATTGGAGCTAGCTTGGTGGTGGCAACAGGTTTCTTGGTTTCTTTTTTTTGGGCCGTTCGTAGTGGGCAGTATGATGATGATTACTCGCCTTCTGTGAGAATACTTTTTGACAATGACAAAACTTTAACATCAGATAAATCAAATTCAAACATAACAGATAACTAAAATTATGACAATAGAAAAGTTTCGCTATGACAACAAGATTGTTGCCATGTTTGCATGGGCAACTATAGTATGGGGTATCGTGGGCATGCTTGTCGGCCTGCTAGCCGCCTTTCAACTTCCTTTTCCTGTATTAAATTTTGATGCGCATACAACTTTCGGACGTATCAGACCATTACATACTAATGCTATCATTTTTGCTTTTGTGGGTAATGGAATGTTTATGGGAATTTATTATTCACTGCAACGTTTGCTCAAAGCTAGAATGTACAGTGATTTATTAAGCTATATTCATTTTTGGGGTTGGCAATTAATTATTGTAGGTGCAGCAATCACTCTTCCTTTAGGAATTACTGCCAGCAAGGAATATGCAGAGTTAGAATGGCCACTTGATATTGCTATTGCAATTGTTTGGGTGATATTTGGTATCAACATGTTTGGCACCATGATGCGCAGACGTGAGCGTCATCTTTATGTGGCAATTTGGTTTTATGTTGCTACTGTAGTAACAGTTGCTGTATTGCACATTGTAAACTCACTTGCTATACCTGTAACATTATTTAAAAGCTATTCTCTTTATGCAGGTGTACAGGATGCACTCGTTCAATGGTGGTACGGTCACAATGCAGTTGCATTTTTTCTTACAACACCCTATCTGGGATTGATGTATTACTTTCTGCCAAAAGCTGCTAACCGTCCTGTGTATTCCTATCGTCTTTCAATCATTCACTTTTGGTCATTAATATTTCTTTATATATGGGCAGGACCACACCACTTGCTCTATACTGCATTGCCTGATTGGGCACAGTCATTAGGTGTTGTGTTTTCAATAATGTTACTTGCTCCATCATGGGGTGGTATGATAAACGGATTGCTGACGCTACGTGGTGCTTGGGATAGAGTACGCGATAATCCGGAGCTCAAATTTTATGTTGTTGCAGTAACTGCTTATGGTATGGCAACTTTTGAAGGTCCTATGCTTTCACTAAAATCGGTTAATGCCATCAGCCACTTTACGGATTGGACAATTGCTCACGTACACATTGGTGCATTAGGTTGGAACGGATTTCTGACTTTTGGAATTTTATATTGGCTGATCCCAAAATTGTTCAACACAAATTTATATTCTAAAAAATTAGCCGGAATACATTTTTGGCTCGGAACACTTGGTATTGTTTTTTATGCAATTCCACTTTACTGGGCAGGCATTACACAGCATTTCATGTGGAAAGAATTTACTGAGGATGGTGTGCTGCGTTATCCCAATTTCCTCGAAACAGTAGTTCAGGTTATTCCAATGTATAAATTGCGTGCATTGGGTGGATCACTTTATTTGCTTGGCTCATTGGTGATGGTTTACAATTTGATTAAAACAGTGCGTGCAGGAAAAATGGTTGCTAATGAAGAAGCAGAAGCACCGGCATTAGAAAAAAATTATGTTGCTCATGATGACCACTGGCATCGCTGGATTGAGCGCAGACCTGTTCAAATGCTTATTGGAAGTCTTATTGTAATTCTCATAGGAGGAATGGTTGAGATTATTCCAACTTTTATGGTGAAGTCAAACGTGCCAACCATAGCAAGTGTTAAACCTTATACACCTCTTGAATTGCAGGGTCGTGATATTTATGTACGGGAAGGATGTTACACATGTCACTCACAAATGGTGCGACCTTTCCGTTATGAAACTGAACGCTATGGTGAATATTCCAAGCCTGGTGAATTTGTTTATGACCATCCGTTTCAATGGGGAAGTAAGCGAACCGGCCCTGACCTGCATCGCGAGGGCGGAAAATATCCTGACTCATGGCACTATAATCACATGCTCGACCCGCAAACTATGTCACCCGGAAGTATTATGCCTTCGTATGCATTTATGATTGATGATGATTTAGACACTAGCACTACTGCAGCAAAAATACGTGCTATGCAAAAGTTAGGCGTGCCATATCCTGATGGTTATGATGCACATGCCAACAAAGATCTGATGAAGCAGGCAAACAGTATTGCATCAAATCTTGAGAAAGATGGAATCAAAGTAATGGGTAATAAAGAGATTGTAGCCATAATTGCATACTTGCAACGATTGGGAGTTGATATAAAAGCAGAAAAGACTACTGCATCAGTTAATTAAACAGGAGGAATATTATGTATAAAGAAGTAATGTCAACCATAAAAGATATCAGTATCTATCCTGTATTTTCTTTCGTCATTTTCTTTGTTTTTTTTACCATTGTAGGTATTTGGGTTTTGAAATCAAAGAAAGAAGATTTTGAGTCTGTAAGTAAACTGCCATTAGAAGAAAAAAATGATTAAAACTTTAAGTAATGAAAAGGATAATTAATTTAATATGTTTGATAATGCTTATCTCATTATCTGCATGGGCCGGAGATAATTCACAGGCAACAGAAACAGCAAAAGTAGCAGCCGCTCAACCTCCGGACTGGGCAATGAATGCAAATACTTATCTTATTGCATTTATTGTGATTGTTTTACTCGTTACTATATTGGCATTATTCAGAAGTAGTCTGAAGCTGATTAAAAAAATAACATCGTTTTGTATTGTTATGTTTATTTCGGGTTCTGCTTTTGCCGCAGAAACTACTGAATCAAAAGAAGTAGCAAAGGTAACTGCAGCACAACCACCTGACTGGGCATTACATCCAAATACATATCTCATTGCATTCATAGTTCTTATTTTACTTGCTACAATTATTGTATTGTACAAAACAAATATGAAACTTATCAAAATGATTGCACCTCATGCATTTGACGATGAGAAGCAAACAGCAGTAGAAGGAGCAGTTTCCGGAGTGAAAAACCGTGAAACATTTATGCGTAAGGTGTATTTGCGTTTAGTGGATAGTGTTCCTGTTGCTAAAGAACAGGATATTCTTTTAGATCATGATTATGACGGTATTCAGGAGCTTGACAACAATCTGCCACCATGGTGGAAGTGGGGATTTTATATTACAATTATTGCTGCTGTGGTTTATATGCTGGCTTATCATGTCACAGGAACAGGAAAATTACAGGCCGAAGAATATGCTGATGAACTTGCCGTAGCAGCAAAGCAGAAAGAAGAACGAATGAAAAATTCAGCAGAGAATATTACAGAAGAAAATGTGACAGTGTTGGTTGATGCTGCTGAAATTGCAAAAGGGAAAGATATTTATGAAAAAAACTGTTCTGCTTGTCACATGGCTGATGGTGGTGGAATGGTAGGGCCAAACCTTACCGATAACTATTGGCTGCATGGTGGTGGTGTAAAGAATATTTTTAAAACAATTACTTATGGTGTTCCTGCTAAAGGAATGATTAGTTGGCAGGCACAGCTATCACCAAAACAAATTCAGGAAGTAACTTCTTTTATCATGACTCTTCATGGAACAAAACCGGCAGCGCCTAAAGAGCCACAAGGTGATGAGTGGAAAGAAGATGCTACTGCCACTGCAGGAGATACCACTGCCGTAGCTTCAGCAGAAGCTGCAGTTAAATAAAATTAAATCTCTTTTTTATGGTGGAGAATAAAATGGAGCATATTGATGAATCGTTCAGAGATAGTATTGCAACAGTTACTGAAGATGGCAAACGTGCATGGATTTATCCCAAGAAACCCAAAGGCAGATATTACAATGCCCGTACTTGGGTAAGTGTTGTATTTCTGATTATATTCTTTGCATTACCATTAATTAAGATTAATGGACATCCGTTTTTCCTGCTCAATGTTGTAGAGCTTAAATTCGTATTGTTTGGAATTGCTTTTTTTCCACAAGACTTTTATTTGTTTGTATTGGCCATGCTAACCTTTGTAGTGTTTATTGCATTATTTACAGCACTGTTTGGAAGGCTTTGGTGTGGGTGGACTTGTCCGCAAACTGTTTTTATGGAAATGGTATTTCGCAAAATCGAGTATTTGATTGAAGGCGATTTTATGAAACAAAAAGCACTCGATAAGCGAGCTTGGGATGCAGAAAAAATCAGAATCAAGACTACAAAACATCTTGTATTTTTTTTCATAGCGTTTCTTATCTCTAATACTTTTCTGATGTATATAATCGGATTTGATGAGTGGAAAAAAATTATTACTGATAATCCATTAGACCATATTGGAGGATTGTTTGCAACCATCATTTTTGCAGGTGTGTTTTATGGTGTTTATGCACGTTTTCGCGAGCAGGTTTGTATTGTGGTTTGTCCTTATGGCCGCTTACAGGGTGTAATGCTCGACCCTAATACTGTGGTTATTGCTTATGACTATAAAAGAGGTGAACCAAGAGGGAAACTTAGTAAAGACAATAATGAGCAAGGCGATTGTATAGACTGCAATCAATGTGTTCAGGTTTGTCCTACGGGCATTGATATTCGAAATGGAACACAACTTGAATGTGTAAATTGCACAGCTTGTATGGATGCCTGTGATGACATTATGGATAAAATCCAGAAGCCACGTGGACTCATCAGATATACAAGTGAGAATGCCATTAAGAAAAATGCTAAATTTAAAATTAATTCGCGCATTATTGGTTATTGCATAGTCTTGACGATATTGTTTTCTACGTTCGTAGTTTTATTAGCAAGACGTAGTAATATTGAAACAACAATTTTACGTGCCTCAGGGCTGTTGTATCAAAAACCTGATGAAAGCCATATCAGTAACCTTTATAACATTGCTTTGATAAACAAAACTTTTGGTGATATGCCAATTGAATTAAAAGTTGTTGAACCAAAGGGAGAAATAAAATGGGTAGGCAATGGCATTACACACCTTAAAGAGCAATCAGTGGCACAGAGTACTTTTTTTCTTATATTACCCAAGACGGAAATTAAAAAAACAAAAACAAAAGTGATTTTTGAAATCTGGTCAGAAGGAGAAAAAATAGATCGTTATGAAACTTCATTCTTAGGCCCCAATAATTAATTTAGAAATGAAATTCAACTGGGGACATGGTATTGCAGTAGTTTTAGTGATTTTTGCATCATCAATATTGGTGTTTGTTTATGTTGCATCTAAGCAGAAGAATGAATTAGTGACTGAAAAATATTACGAGAAAGCAGTAGCTTATCAGCAAAGAATTGATGCAGAAAAAAATGCATTAAATGAAAATGCAGAGGTTAAATACAATATCAAATCCGGTCAGCTAATGTTGGTGTTAGGCCGAAATATGCCTAATGCAAATGGTACTTTTCAGTTTTATAAGCCTGATAATGCAGCTAAAGATTTTAATACTTCTTTTCAGGTTAACGATACCGGGTTTTATAGTGCTGTTATTCCTCAATTAACGCATGGCCGGTGGAGCATTAACGTAAGCTGGAATGTTGACAGTAAAGCGTATTTTTACGAAAAGAAAATTTTTATTCCCTGATGAACGAAAACACTTTCTATTACGGAGCTTTACTACTTGGTTTTCTTGGTAGCTTTCACTGTGTAGGAATGTGTGGTCCAATCGCACTAATGCTTCCGGCAAATAAGTTAAATAATCGCAGTGTGGCATTTTTTGGCAGAATGTTTTACAACATTGGCAGGATGATAACCTATATGTTTATTGGAATGTTGTTTGGATTGCTGGGTGCTGCTTTTGTTTTAAATGGATTTCAAAAACACCTGAGTATTATAACAGGAATTATTTTGTTATTAATTGCAATATTTACTTTAATTCCTTCTACCAGAAAGAAAGTACTTAGTGTTTCATCAAAAATAAATATTCCTTTCAGAGGAGTATTAAAAAAACTTTTTTCAGGAAAAACAGCCTTACATCATTTTGGTATTGGTATCATTAATGGGTTTCTTCCATGTGGATTTGTTTATGTAGCAACAGCAGGAGCCATCAATGCAGGCAGTGTTTTGAATAGTGTTCTGTATATGGCATTCTTCGGATTAGGTACTTTTCCTATTATGCTTCTTGTTTCCTATGCAGCATCGTGGTGTAATTTTTCAATGTCACGCTATGTAACTAAAGCCACGCCATGGATATCTGCAGCATTAGCGCTATTTCTTATCTACAGAGGAGCTTTCATGAATTTCGATGCCGATTGTCATAAACATTCGCATCCGCCAACAATGATTGAATGTAGTAAACCCGAAACGCTGTAAATTTTGTTTTAGGAGATTGTTCAATAGCCGATATTCGGTAGCTTAATGATATTTGTATATTCGCAACGCTACATTAAATCGGAAAGGTAAATGAGTCATAAATTATTAGATGCCTTGATGCACCTTTTTGCCATTCTGGCAAACGCTGAAAAATTTTCTCTCGAAGGTAGAAGTATAGTTGAGTCTTTTTTACGTCAGCAAATCAGTCGTGCTTATGTGTTAAAATATCTTGAATTGTTTGACGCATATCTTGAAAATATTAGAGGCAAGGCAACAGAAGGAAAGTTGAAAAAGAGACTTTCAGTGAACTCTGTAAAAGTATTGCGCATCTGTACCGACATTAATGCCGAACTTGATACCAGACAAAAGCATATTGTTTTAATGCGGTTAATTGAATTCGTTTATACTTCTGAAAAAATTATTGACAGCCAGGAAAGAGAATTTCTTTATACAGTTGCTGAGGTTTTCCATATTTCACCTGATGATGTTCAGTTGTGCATGGAATTGGCTTGTAATAGTACAGAAGATAAATATTCAGATACTCCTAAATATTTAGTACTATCTTCACAAGATGATGAGATCAGTAATTTAAATACTAAAACCCAAGTTATATCAGGATTTAGTGGTTTTTTCCGTTTTTTATTTCTTAAAAATGCAGGATTGCTTTTTGTACGATATCACGGTACAGAGTCTTTTACACTAAATGGATTACCACTAAATGACGATGTGTGTTATGTTTTTTCTGCAGGTTCAGTTATAAGAGGTTCAAAGGTAAATACAATCTATTATTCTGACATTATCAGACTGTTTTCAAATTTTAAGCAACAGAGTTTGTTGCATTTTGATGTGCAACATGTGTACTATGATTTTGCAAATGGAAAACGTGGCCTTAATGATGTTACCTTTAGTGCAACATCCGGAAATCTAGTTGGCATTATGGGTGGAAGTGGCGCAGGAAAATCCACGCTACTAAATATCTTAAATGGAAACAATAAGCCTACGCAAGGAAAAGTTACTATTAATGGAATAGATCTGTATCGGGAGTCTCATCTGATTGAAGGTATGATAGGCTATGTGCCACAAGATGATTTGCTGATAGAAGATTTGTCTGTCTATCAGAACTTATTTTATAATGCAAAGCTTTGCTTTGGTAATTTAACCGATGGTGAAATTGATGAACGAGTAAAAGCACTTTTACATAATGTTGGTCTTGGTGAAGCAAGCCATCTGCGTGTTGGAAATGCACTCAGTACTTCTATCAGTGGAGGTCAGCGCAAGCGACTCAACATTGCATTGGAATTAATCAGAGCACCGGAAGTGCTTTTTGTTGACGAACCAACCTCCGGTTTATCCTCTCTCGATTCAGAGAATGTTATGGATATGCTCAAACAGCTTGCTAATCACGGCAAGCTGGTTTTTGTAGTAATACATCAGCCATCGAGTGATATTTTTAAAATGTTCGACAAACTTTTTGTACTTGATATTGGTGGCTTTCCTGCATATTTCGGCAACCCTGTTGATTCATTATTGTATTTTAAACAGCGGGCT
>WBZM01000955.1_pt1 | contig 32833 bp, 34 predicted proteins | sample 5204271 | NCBI WGS metagenome assembly WBZM01 (sample SAMN12344346, study PRJNA552823) | activated sludge metagenome | biome: Activated sludge suspended growth; feature: Nitrification reactor; material: Wastewater; isolation source: activated sludge from nitrification reactor of wastewater... | reverse complement strand
ACTCCGAGATGCGTCGGCTGCTGCTGGACCCCGACCGCTTCCTCACCGCCGCCGCTCTCATCCCCGCCACCGCCCCCTACGTCGACGGTCGTTCCGAGCCGATCACCGACGTCGAGGTGATGGGCGGCTTGATCAACCGTCGCCGCTGGTTCCTCGACGCCGACGACCGCCCGCTGGTGGCCGGGTTCCACGCCGTCGGCGACTGCCACACCGCCACCAACCCGCTGTACGGACGCGGGTGCAGCCTGGCCATGGTCCAGGCCCAGGTCCTGGCCGACCTCCTGTCGGACGCGACGATGGTGACCGACCACGTCGCCCGGGCGACCGCGTACGAGAAGGCGGTGCACGCCGAGGTCACCCCCTGGTACGACGCTGCGGTCGCCCAGGACCGCTTCAACCGCTCCCAGGTCGGGGAGACTGAGTCCCCCACCCCGGACGGGGCGGGCGACGCAACGCCGGGGGCGGTCGACCCGTCGGACTTCCTCCGAGGGGTGCTGCGGGAGGGGCTGCTGCCGGCCCTGCGCAGCGATCCGGTCGTCCTGCGGGCGTTCCTGGCCACGTTCAACCTGTTGCGTCCGCCGGACTCGCTGCTCAGCGACGCGGACGTGATCGGACGGGTGATGGCGGTCTACCAGACCCGGAACGAGCGACCGCCGGAGCCGCCGTTGGGGCCGACCCGGACCGCCTTCCTGGCCGCGGTCTGACCGCGGTCTGACCGCGGACCGCGTGCCCCACAGGCTGCCTGACCCAAAGACCGTCTGACCGAGAGACCGCGGAACCCACCGGCCCACCGCCGGACGGCTGACTCAACTCTCTCGACGGATGCGAACCACGCTGGCCGACGGGTCATCGGGGTCCAGCACGACGTCGATCGGGCGGTCGACATCGCCCTCGTCCACGTGCTGCTCGACCACCGGGCGATCATCCCTGGGGTTCTCGAGGACCTCTCGCAGCCCGATCATCGACGCCGCCAGCACGGTGGCGCCCATCGACCGGCGGTAGCGGTGAGGGACGTTCTCCGCGGCCGGCGGGTCGACCGGAGCAGCGGAGACGTCGTCGACGGCCATCAGCCGCGGCGGCAGCAGCGGATCGGGCTCGGCGAGCTCGCCGTCGGGCTCATGACCGAAGAGGTCGTCGTCGTCCACGGCGGCCAGCCTACGGCGGCCCGGATCGGCTCAGCCCCCGGCGACCGCCGGGATGATCGAGATCTCGGCGCCGTCGGCCACCGGGGTGTCGACACCCTGGAGGTAGCGGACGTCGTCGTCGGCCAGGAAGACGTTGACGAAGCGGCGCAGCGCGCCCTGGTCGTCGAACAGCCGGTCCTTGAAACCCGGGTGGGCCGCATCGAGGTTGGCCAGCACCTCGCCGACGGTGGCGCCGTCCGCCTCCACCGACGATGCGCCGCCGGTCAGGGTGCGCAGGGTGGTCGGGATCCGGATCGTCGCCATGGGTGTCTCCTGGGAGCGGTGGTGTCGGGCGGGACAGAACGTTGCGGATGCGGGTCCGGGGACCGTCGCCGGTGGTGATTCTCCACCACCGGCGGGCCGTGAGGGAACTCGACGGCCCCGGCGCCCGGTTGCAACCACGGGGCGCTGCCTACGATTCCCCCGGCGTGGACCGGTAGCTTGCGCGGCAGAATGACCGACGAGTCCGCCCCCCCGTCCCGTGCCGCCGGCGTCGATCCGACCCGTCGGGACTGCGCGCCGATCCGCACCTTCCACCACGCGGATCGATCCCTCGACGAGCTGCGGGCCGCCAAGGGATCGACGACGGTGTCGGTGTGCCTGCCGGCGCGGAACGAGGCCGCCACCGTCGGCGCGATCGTCGAGACGCTGGTGCGCGACACCGTGCGCACCGGCCTGGTCGACGAGCTCATCGTGATCGACGACCACTCGACCGACGACACCGGCCGACGCGCCCGCCACGCCGGGGCACGGGTCGTCGACGCCGGCTCCGTGCTCCCCGAGTTCGGCCGCGGCCACGGCAAGGGCGAGGTGCTGTGGAAGTCGCTGCACGTCTCCTCGGGCGACCTGGTGCTCTGGTGCGACGCCGACCTGCGCGACTTCCGGTCCCACCTGGTCACCGGCATCCTCGGACCCCTCCTGTGCGAGCCGGACGTCGAGGTGGCCAAGGGCTTCTACCGACGTGCCGAGGCCGACGGCATCGGCGGTGGACGGGTCACCGAGCTGGTCGCCCGGCCCCTCCTGTCGCTCCTGTTCCCCGCCCTGGCCGGACTGCACCAGCCGCTGTCGGGCGAGTACGGCGGTCGCCGGGCGGTACTCGAGCGCCTGCCGTTCGTCGAGGGCTACGGGGTCGAGGTGGGCCTGCTGCTGCACTACCTGCGCCAGCGGGGAACCACGGGCCTGGTCCAGGTCGACCTGGACGAACGCCACCACCGCCACCGCAGCCTCGACGACCTCGGCCCGCAGGCCATGGCGGTCACCCAGACGATCCTGCGCCACGCGACCGCCGCCGGGCTGGGCCACGTCGACGGGGCCGTCCCCCCGGTGCCGGCGGTGGCGGAGCTGCTGCGACCGGGCCGCGCCCCCCACGTCGTGGACGTGTCCGAACGTCCACCGATGGTCGAGGTGGCGGCCTACCTCGAGCTGGTGCGCGCCGACCGGACCGCCCGTTGAGCCCTCCCCCGCCGGTGCGGATGCGCCGGCCGTCGGTCTTCGCGGTGCTGAACGCGTCCCCGGAGTCGTTCTCCGGCAACCGCGTGGCCGCCGACGACGCGGCAGACCTGGCCGAGGCCATGGTCGCCGACGGCGCCGACGTGCTCGACATCGGGGCGCAGTCGTTGCGCACCGACCAGCCCGAGCTGCCCGTCGAGGTCGAGCTCGATCGCCTGCTGCCCGTGCTGGAAGCGGTCCGCGGCCGGGTCGGCCCCGACGTGACGATCTCGGTCGACACGTACCGCAGTCGCGTCGCCGAAGAGGCGCTGCGACGCGGGGCGTCGATCGTCAACGACCCGTCCGGTCTGCGCGACCCCGAGATGGCCGACCTGGTCGCCTCCACCCGCGGCGCCGACGCCAGCCCCGCGTCGATCGTGGTGGCGTTCAACCCCGGCACCCCCAAGGTGCGTCGGCCGCGGGACGAGCGACTGGACGACCCCGTCGAGGCGTGCCTCCGGTTCGTCGACGAGCGCATCGACCGACTGACCCGGGCCGGGGTCGCTCCCGGCCAGCTGATCCTCGACCCGGGTCCGGACCTCTACAAGGCGCCCGACGAGTCGGTCGCGGTCCTGCGGGCGGTGCCCCGCCTGCGCGCCGAGCTCGGGATCGGTCGGGTTCTGTGGGCGGTGTCGCGCAAGGACTTCGTCGGGGCGCTCACCGGCCGGTTGCCCCACGAACGCGGGGCGGGGACCCTCGGCGCCCTGGCCGCGGTCGACCTGCAGGACCGGGACCTGATCCGTGTCCACGACGTGGCGGGGACCGTCGACTTCCTCACCGTCCGCGCCACGTTGCGCGACGGGCTCGACGGTCCGCTCGAGATGGACGACTCGATCCGCTACGACCCCCGCTGAACGTCATCGCCCGGCGTGGCCCACCAGCCCCGGTGCCACCTGCGACAGGAGCGCGACCGTCTCGGCCAGAGCCCGCGCTCGGCCGAAGCGGGCGGTGAGCGACACGGTCGGCACGCGGGACTCGGCACCGTCGTAGGCCTCGCCGACCACCGCCACCACCGGGACGCCCAGATGGTCGGCCAGGTCGACGATGCCGCCGACCACCTTGCCGTCGAAGGACTCCTCGTCGAGGAACCCCTCACCGGTCACCACCAGATCGGCACCCTCGACCTGGGCGTCGAGATCGACGTGATCGGCCACGACGTCGAAACCGCTGACCAGCTCGGCGCCGACGCAAGCCAGCCCGCCGGCCAGCCCACCCGCTGCGCCCGCGCCGTCGAGTTCGGAGACGTCGACGCCGTAGTCGTCGCGATAGACCTCGACCAGGCGCTCCAGGCGGCGCTCGAGCAACCGGACCTGGGTCGGGGTCGCCCCTTTCTGCGGCGCGAAGTCGCGGGCCGCGTCGACGAAGCGGGTACGGACGTCACAGGCGACGGTGAGGCGGACACCGCGAAGTCGGTGCACCGGGTGCAGAGCCCGCAGCGCGCCCAGGCCGCCGTCGGTGGTGGCGGATCCGCCGACGCCGACGACGATGTCGCGGGCACCCAGGTCGAGAGCGATGGCGACCAGCTCTCCGGTGCCGTGGGTCGATGCCGCGACCGCGTCGTTGCCCTCGGCGCCGCCGACCAGCGCGAGTCCCGAGGCCCGGGCCATCTCGATGACGGCACGGCCGCGGTGCAGCCGCCACGCGGCCTCGACCGGGTCGCCGAGCGGGCCGCTGACGACGCTGCTGCGGTTCGCTCCCCCCAGAGCGTCGAGCGTCCCCTCTCCCCCGTCGGCCATCGGGGCCACGACCACGTCGTGGCCGGCGGCGCGTAGCGGTCCGGCAAGCGCGTCCGCGGCCTGGGCCGCGGTCGCCGTGCCTCGGAACTTGTCGGGCGCGACCACGATCCGCACGGCGGTGAGCCTACGGCCAGCCCGCCCCCGGACCTCCCGGCGGGGATCCGCCGGCGGTGCTCCTAGGGTGGGCCCATGGACCCGGCCGAGCGTCCCATCGTCCTGGTGTCCAACCGGGGTCCGCTGTCCTATCGCCGCGACGGCGACGAGCTGGTCGCGGTGAGGGGCGGCGGCGGCCTGGTGTCGGGTCTCGGCCCCCTCATGGACGAGGGTCGGATCAGCTGGGTCGCGGCCGCCCTGTCCGACGCGGACCGGTCGGCTGCTGCCGAGGCGCGACCCGTGAGCGACGGCTATCCGGTGCACCTCGTCGACGTCCCCGTCGGTGAGTTCGACCGCTACTACGACGTCGTGTCCAACCAGATGCTCTGGTTCGTGCACCACGGGCTGTTCGACCTCACCCGCGACCCGGAGCTCGACATCCGCTGGCGCGAGGCCTGGACGTCGTACCGGGCGGTCAACCAGCTCTTCGCCGAGACCGTGATCGCCCACGCCCCGCACGGTGCGGTCGTGCTGGTCCAGGACTACCACCTGACCCTGCTCGCCCCCACCGTGCGCGCCGCCCGTGACGACCTGACGCTGGTGCACTTCCACCACACGCCGTTCGCCGGACCCGACAACGCCCGAGTGCTCGCCGCCGAGCCGCTCACCGAGATGCTCGACGCGCTGGCCGCCCATCACGCGTGCGGCTTCCACGTGTCGGGCTGGGCCGAGAACTACTCCGAGGTCCAACGGCGCTGGGGTGGCCTCGACCGACCCGATCCCGCCCGGGTGTTCACCTCCACCCTCAACAGCGACGTCGAGGACCTCCGGCGGGTGGCGGCCGATCCCCGCTGCGTCGCCGCGCTCGCGGAGCTCGACCGACTGGCCGGCGACCGACAGCTCATCGTCCGCGTCGACCGGATGGAGCTGTCCAAGAACATCGTGCGCGGGTTCCACGCCTACGACCTCCTGCTGACCCGCCGACCCGACCTGCGCGGCCGGGTCACCTTCGTCGCCTACTGCTACCCGTCGCGACTCGGTGTGCCCGCCTACGCCCGCTACCGCGACGAGGTCGAGGCCGCCGCCGCGACGGTCAACGACCGGTGGGGCGGGCCCGACTGGACACCGGTCGAGCTGATGACCGACGACGACCATCCGCGCTCGGTCGCGGCGCTGCGCCGCTACGACGTGCTGCTGGTCAACCCGATCCGCGACGGGCTCAATCTGGTGGCCAAGGAGGGGCCCATGATCAACGAGCGCGACGGCCAACTGGTGCTGTCCACCGAGGCGGGCGCGTACTCCGAGCTGCTCGGCGCCGCCGACGGCATCTCACCATTCGACCTGGACGCCACCGCCGACGCGCTGGGAGCGGCGCTCGACCGCGATCCGCAGGAGCGGGCGGCGCGCGCCAACCTGCTGCACCGCGCCGCGGTGGCGCGCACCCCACGCGACTGGCTGCAGGATCAGCTCCGCGCGGCCGGGACGACCTGAACCAGGAGAGCCTCCCCGGCGGTCGGGCCTCAGCCAGCGAGCGAGAGGACGATGTCGGCCACCTCGGCGGGTCCGTCGACCAACAGATCGGCCCGCCGACGCAGCGTCGACGGGACCTCGGGGCCGTCGACCACGATGGCCAGCACCGGGCGACCGGCGGCCGCCAACCCGCCGAGCGCGTCGAACGCCGGTGTGTCGCCGACGTCGTCGCCGGCGAAGAGGACGGGCCCGGTGTGGAACCCGGCGAGGCGGTGCAGGACCGTGCCCTTGTCCTCGTCGATCGGCGGGTGCAGCTCGACGCTCATCTTGGCCGACCTCACCGACAGGCCCGTGGCCCCCGCCGCTCGTTCCGCCCAGTCGCGCACCGCCGGCTCCACGTCGGGACGGCGGCGGTAGTGCAGCGTGATCGACAGTCCCTTCGGTTCGACGTCCATCCCGTCGGGGCCGTGACGTCGGGCCCGTTCGGCCAGGTCCGACACGACCTCACGCCAGACGCCGGCGCTGGGGTGATCGGCCCGGTCGCCCTGGCGGCGACTCTCCAACCCGTACAGGCCGACCAGCGTCACCGCGGACGGCTCCGGGAACCATCGCTCCAGGAAGTCGAGGGGTCGGCCGGACACGACGGCCACCTCCCCGACGCGAGCCGCGAGTCGCTCGAGGGCGGACACCGCCCCGGCCATCGGCGACGCCGCGTCGGGATCCTCGACGATGGGCGCCAACGTGCCGTCGAAGTCGAACGCCACCAGGGCGTCCGCGGCGTGGGTGTGGAACGGCTCGAGCAGCGAGGACCGATCCACGACGGTCGCTCAGCGAGTCGTCGTGGCGGCCTTGACCGTGGTGGTCACCGCGCCGGCACCGCTGGTCGCCTTCACCGTGGTGGTGGTCGCCCCAGCCGTGCCCGACTTGACCGTGGTGTTGGTCGTTCCGCCGCTGCCCGACTTGACCGTGGTGGTGACTCCTCCCGAGGACCCGGCGACGGTGGTGGCCGTGGCGCCCACGCCGCTGAGGGTCTGGGTCAGGTCCGGTCCGATCATGACGACGACGCCGGTGGTGGGCGGCTGCTCCTTGGCGAGTTGGGTCCCCGCCGCCAGCGGCTGGACGACCGACTCGGCCAGGCCGAACATCTTGGCGATCGACCGGGCGTTGGCGTCGTAGCCGGTGGCGTAGAGCACCGACGAGGCCGTGACCGGCTGGAGGGCGTTGGTGGTGACCACCTGCGTGTAGCCGTTCTGGGCGAGCACCTGGCCGGCCTTGGCGGCCATGCCGCTCGCCCCCGAGCCGTTGGCAGCAACGACCTGGACGGTCTGCGGAGCCTGCTCGGCGACGGTGGTGGTGGTCGCTTCGGTGGTGGTGGTGACCTTCTCCTCGCCCTCGCCGATGGCGACGTCGGTCGAGGAGGAGTCGAAGCCGACGCCGCCGGCCTTGACCAGCAGGATGACGGCCAGGACCACCCCGACCGCGATGAGGATGAGCCCTCTGTTCACCGGGTTGGGACCGGGCGGCGGAGCCGACGAGCGCGGGGTCCTCGGTCGCTGGGTGGCGGTCATGGGTGAACCCTAGCCAACCGACCCCACCCGAAGGCTTGACGGGGCCGGTCCGGGCCCTGCTCCTACCATTCGGCCATGGAGGGCGGCGACGGCACCGCCGGCTCGGTCCGCACCCAGGGTCGCCGCCGGGGACTCCGCGTCGGCGTGGCCGTGCTCGCCGCGGCCGGCCTCGTCTGGTTCCTCGTCGTGGAGCGCGACCAGGTCCTGGCCGCTGTCGACCTGCTGGTCGGCGCAGACCCGGTCTGGATCGCCGTCGGCTCGGTCAGCTCGATCCTCTCCATCGTCGTGTTCGCCGCGGTGCGATCGGTCCTGGTCGGAGCCTCCGGGGCACGGTTCCCACTCGGTCGGGCCACCACCGCCAGCTTCGCCAGCGGGGCGATCGCCACCACGCTCCCCGCCGGCGGAGCGATCGCCACCGGCTACATGGTCCAGCGCTACCGCGAGGCCGGCGCCGACGGCGGCGCAGCGGCGTGGGCCACGATCGCCACCGGGGTCGTCGCGCCGACGGTTCTCGTGTTCATGACCCTGACCGGCTACGCCCTGGCCGGCGAGGACCCGTCGGTCGCCGTCGCCCCCACGCTCGTCGCGGGCACGCTGCTGGTGGCGTTCTTCGTTGTCGCCCGGCGCCCCGGACTTCTCCGGGCGCCCGCCCGGATCGCCGTCGGGTCGTGGTCGGGCATCCGGCGCCAGATCAGGGGCAGGCCCGCCCGGGAGCCCGGGAGCCTCCACGACCTCCACGACCTCCACGACCTCCACGACCTCCACGACCAGGCCGACCGGGCCGCCGACCGCTTCGTCGCGTCCTTCGGTGCGGTCCACGCCGGGCTCGGACGGTGGAGCGCGGCGTGGGCTCTGCAGGTACTCAGCTGGTTCGGCGAGTTCGTGTCGCTGGTCGCGGCGGTCGCCGCGACGGGCGGATCGATCCCGTCGGACCCGGCGACCTGGGGGTGGCTGCTGGCGGTGTACGGAACGGCTCAGCTGGCGGGAGCGATCCCGATCATCCCCGGTGGGGCCGGTCAGGTGGAGGCGGCGCTGGTGGTCGGTCTCACCGCCACCGGGACGGACGCGTCAACGGCGCTGGCGGCGTCGGTCGCCTTCCGCCTGATGTCGCACTGGCTGGTCGTGCCGATCGGATGGGTGTGCGTCGCGGCGTTGAGGAGGCAGGGGGCCGACGTCCCCCGCCGCCCCACCGCCGCGTGATCGACGCTCGCTCCGGTGCGGTCGCTCACGCCGTCCGGCGGGCGGGTTCGATCTCCCACAGGCGCGCCGACAGCGGTCGGTCGAGCGGCCATTCGATCCCGCGGTCCAACTCGTCGTCGGTGGAGGTCGTCTCCTCAGCGGGTCCGTGCAGGTCGGTCGTACGGACCCTGTAGGTGCCCGCCCGGGGCAGACCTCGGAGTCGGATCACCGGCGGGGTCGAGGTCGACTCCTCCAACTGGTAGGCGAACACGACGGTGCGGTCCCCCAGCGTGACCGAGAACGCAGCTCGGGAGCGGTCCGCTCCGTCGACCGGCGAGACGTAGCGCCGCACCGTCCCCTGCTGCACCACGTCCTGGGTGCGTCGCGCCCACTCGACGGCCCGGCTCAGGACGTCGTCCTCGGCCCGGGTGGTCGTTTCGAGGTCCAGGTCGATGCCGAAGCGGCCCGACAGAGCCACCGCGCTCGCGAACGCCATCGGGCGCTCCCCCCAACGTGTCACGTGCGCGGCCATCACCGCCCCGGGGAAGAAGTGCGAGCACGCCCACTGCATGCGGACCCGGGCGACGGGGTCGGTGTTGTCGGAGGTCCAGAACTCGTGGAACCACCGCAACGACCCGTGGTCCACCCGGCCACCCCCCGACGCGCACAACATGAGCTCCACGTCGGGGTGGGCGGCGGCGACGCGGGCCATCACGTCCCAGGTGGCGCCGACCTGGTCGAACCAGACGTTGGCCTGTCGATCGGCCGGAAGCGTGGCGGAGCCGGGGTCGGTGACGGGTCGGTTGGCGTCCCACTTGACGTAGCTGGTCCCCGGGGCGGATCGCAGGGTCCGGCCGACGACGTCGACCTCGAAGTCCCGCACCTCGGGTCGGAGTGGGTCCAGGTAGAGCTGCTGGCGGTGCTCCCGGGGTTCGCGGACGTCGCGGGCGACCCACTCCGGATGGTCGTCGTAGAGGTCGCTGAGCGGGTTGACCATCTCGGGCTCGACCCAGATCCCGAAGCGGATCCCCCGCTCGGCCGCCGCGTCGGTCAGCGGGCCGAGCCCACCGGGCAGCTTGCGCCGGTCGACGTCCCAGTCACCGAGGCCCTGGGTGTCGTCGTCGCGGGGTCGGGTCGTGCCGAACCAGCCGTCGTCGAGCAGGAACACGTCGGCTCCGAGCTCGGCGGCCCGGTCGATGAGCCCGACGATGCGGTGCTCGTCGAAGTCGAAGTAGGTCGCCTCCCAGTTGTTGACCACCAGCGGGCGGCGGCGGTCCGGATCCCGCAGCACCCGGGCCCGGCTCCAGCGGTGGAACGCCTCGGTCACGCCGTCCCTGCCGGCGCTCGACCACACCCAGGCCACCGTCGGCAGCACCATCCGCGTCCCGGGGTCGAGTCGGTACGGCGCTCCGAGGGCGTGGGCGCCGGCCCGCACGCGCAGCTCGCCGGGCGCGCCGGGTTCGGCGCGGGGGCGCAGGTCGAGCGAGACGTGCGAGTTGCCTCCCCAGGCCACGCTGAGGCCGATCACCTCACCTCGGTCCTGGGCCGGTGCACCCGCGGCGTCGACGTCGAACGGACCGGTGGGCGACAGGAGCAGGCACGGGCTGCGTTGCAGGTGGGGCTGGACCCCACCGAGGCTGCCGAGGACCGTGGTGCCGATCACCGGTCGCCCGGCGCTCCAACGCCACTCGTCGGCCCAGCCCGCCCCACCGAACTGCACGTACTCGGCGTCGTCGGGGACCATCAGGAACGGCGCGATCGAGTCGTGGGAGAGCAGGGTCACCGGCCCGTCCTCGGCGTTGACGACCTCCACCCACTGCTCGAGCACGCCGGAGTCGGGATGGGTGCGCAGGTGGTGCTCCACCGTGAGGTCGAACAGCTCGTCGACCGTCGTGAGCACGACGTGCTCGCCGGAGCCGTCCGCCGCGTCGGAACGGTCGACGTCGTCGAGCGCGAGCCGCGTGCTCAGGGTTCCGTCCGCGTGGACGACGTGCAGGGCCGGCGGGCGGAAGGGGTCGGTGCCGTCGAGCGTCGGGAACGCCCTCGGGTACCAGTGGGCATCGACGTCGCGCGTCGCGGCGGCCCCGGCGGGACCGAGCCCGACCTGGTGCAGGGTGCCGTCGGCCGAGGGTGCCCAACTCAGTCCCCACCCTCCGGCGTCGATCCGGATCACGTCGTCGGGTCGGGCCTCCACCATGGGCGCACCGTAGCGAGTCGGCGACCATGCCGGTCACGGAGCGTTCACCCGCGGCACACTGGGTGACGGCCCGGCGGACGGCGCCGTGGCCCGAGCTCCCGAACGCGAACGCGACGAGGAGTCGCCCATGTCGTTCATCTGGCTGATCGGCCACAACGTGTGGTCCAAGAAGGTGCGGTCCATGCTGACCGCCGCCGCGGTGGCCGTCGGGGTGCTCGTCGTCGTGGCCCTCGGGATCGTCACCGACAGCATCCGCACCACCGCCGCGGGGGTGCTGAAGGTTGGCGCGGCCGACTTCACGATCTCGCAGAAGGGCCTCAGCGACATCCTCGAAAGCGCCCTGACCGAGCAGCAGCTGACCCGTGTCCAGAAGACCCCCGGGGTGAAGAGCGCCATCGGGGTGCTGCTGGACACCGAGTCGCTCGACAAGGACCACCCGCTCGTGGTCGAGGTGGGGATCCGCCCCGAGGACCTGGCTCCGTTCGGGGTGCGACTCGCGGCGGGACGGGAGTTCACCGCCGAGGCCGCGGACGAGATCATGGTCGGGGTCCGGTTGGCCCAGGACATCGGCGTCGGGCCGGGCGACACCCTCCAGATCGGCGGCTCCGACAAGACGGTCGTCGGGGTGTTCAACACCGGCAACACCTTCGGCGACAGCACCGTCATGTTCCCGCTCGTCCCGTTCCAGGCCTACGAACGCCAACCCGGCGGCCTGTCGTTGTTCTTCGTGAAGGTCGACAAGGGCACCCAGGTGAAGGCGCTCGAGCAGCGGATCGAGCGGGACAACCCGCTGCTGCTCGGCATCCGGAACCTGCTCGAGTTCGGTCGCGCCGACCGCGGCTACCAGCTGATCACCGGCGCCGACAAGGCCGCCACCATCGTCGCCGTCGCGGTGGGCGCCATCGTGGTGGCCAACGCGATGCTCCTGTCGCTGGTCGAGCGCTACCGCGAGTTCGGTGTGCTACGGGCGATCGGCTGGTCGCGACGGCGACTGATCGCGCTGATCTTCGGCGAGGCAGCGATCATCGCCTTCATCGGCGCCTGCCTGGGGGTGGTGATCGCGTTCATCGCCGTGTGGGTCCTGGCCGACCTGCCCGACCTGGCCGGCATCCTCAAGCCGACGTTCGAGGCGTGGGTGTTCGGACGGGCGCTGGTCACCGCCACGGCCGTGACCGCGCTCGGCGCGCTGTACCCGGCGCTGCGCGCCGCCCGACTCTCACCCCAGGAGGCGATGCGTCGTGAATGAGAGCGTCGTGAATGAGAGCGTCGTGAACGAGAGTGCTGTCGGCGAGGGCGTCGACGCGACCGCGACGGCGACGATCAGCCGGGAGCCCGCCATCGACGCGGTCGACGTCCGCAAGACCTTCGACCGCGGGATCGTCACGGCCCTCGACGGTCTGACCATGCGTGTCGATTCCGGCGAGTACGTCGCGATCACCGGGCGGTCCGGGTGCGGCAAGTCGACGTTGATGCACCTCCTCGCCGCGCTGGACCACCCCGACTCGGGATCGCTTCGGGTCAACGGCCGCGACATCACCCACCCCGACCACGTCAACCGCTACCGACGCCACGACGTCGGGCTGGTGTTCCAGATGCACAACCTCCTGCCCCACCTCGACGCCCGCTCCAACGTCGCTGTCGCCATGCTCGGGACCCACACCTCTCGGAGCGAGCGTCGGGAGCGGGCCGACGAGCTGCTCGAGATGGTCGATCTGGCCGACCTGGGTCATCGGCGCCCCCCTGAGATGTCCGGCGGCGAACGTCAGCGGGTGGCCATCGCCCGGGCGCTGGCCAACCGGCCCGGCCTGCTGCTCGCCGACGAGCCGACGGGTTCGCTCGACAGCGGCGCAGTGGAGCGGGTGCTCGGGATCCTCGAGCAGCTCCGGTCCGAGGAGGACGTCACGATCGTGGTCGTGACCCACGACGACCACGTCGCCGACGCCGCCGATCGGGTCATCCGCATGGACGATGGCCGGGTGGTCGACGCTCTCTGAGCGGACCGTCAGTGCCGGACGACCTCCAGGCGATGTCCCAGGAACGCCCGGGCGACGACCATGAGGACGACGCCGTAGACCGTGGTGAGCACCAACGGCCACAGGATCGGGCCGCCGGCCGGACTCAACGACGACTCGATCAGCTGCTGCGGCCCGTAGAACGGCAGGACCTTGGCCACCGCGTTGTCCGGCTCGACGGCGAGCTGCATGCCGACCACACCGATGAGCACCAACGTCCCCTCGAGCTCGCGAGGGACGACGGCCCCGACCGCGAGCCCGAACGCGATCGACTGGACCGCGACGGCGGACACCCCGAGCCACGCCAGCCACGGTCGGTCCGGTTGGGACACGGGCAGCATGAGCGCGCAGAAGAGGGCGGCGACGGCCAGCCCGAGCGGGGCCAGGAAGGCCAGACGCCCCAGGAGCAGGTCGAGCGGCCGGTACCCGCCGAGGACGAGCCGTTGGTCGACCTCCTCCGACGACAGCAGCGAGAACAGGGTGGCTCCGGACACCGAGAACGCCATGCCGACCCCGCCGGCGACGACGGCCCTCACCCCGGACCCCATCGACGCCAGGTAGAAGCACAGCGGCAGCGCGACGAGCAGTCCCAGCGCGCCGTGACGACGGGTGAGGTCCCGGCCGTGCATCTCGGCCATGATCACGATCCGCCCGGCGGCGCCCTTCACCGAGACCTCCCCAACCGCCTCCGGCACGATCCCTGCTCGGCGGCGTCGGTCGCCCGTGACGGATGCGCCGGGAGCTCGACGACCCGGTCGGCGCGCTCGAGCTCGGCGAGCATGTGGGTGACGACCACCACGGCCCGACCCTGGTCCCGCCAGCGCGCGCAGTGGTCCCAGAAGTTCACGTAGGTCCCACGGTCGAAGCCCTGGTAGGGCTCGTCGAGCAGCAGCACCGTCGGGTCGACCAGCAGGGCCAGCGCGAGGTTGAGCTTCTGGCGGGTTCCGCCGGACAGGTCGCGGGTGACGCTGCGCTCGTGGAGCGGATAGTCGAACTCGGCCAGGATCGCCCGACCTCGTTCCAGGGATTCGGCCCGGCCGATGCCGGCACCCCGTCCGAACATGACCAGGTGGTCCTCGGCGGTGAGCAGCTCGAACAGACCGGGGATCTGCGGGCAGTAGCCGATCCGTCCGGTCACGGTCACCGTCCCCGAGTCCGCACGCTCCAGTCCGGCGCAGATCCGCATGAGCGTCGACTTGCCGGCGCCGTTCTCACCGGTCAGAGCGACGACCTCTCCCCGCTCCACCGCCAGGTCCACCCCGTCGAGGATGGTGGTGCGTCCGAACCGCTTCCCCACTCCGTCGACCACGAGCGCCGTCACGGCCCCATCGTCGTCCCCCACGCTGTCCGACACCAGGGGTGGCGGGGAACGGGGGTCCGGCGGCGCGCGAGGATCGGGGGACCCGGATCGGACGGGTGTACGGCGGGAGGATCGGCATGAGGACCACGAGACGAGCAGCGACGGTCGGAGCGGTGCTCGGCGTCGTGGCGGTCCTGGCCCTCGGGTGTTCCTCCGACGACGCCGGGTCTTCCCGGCCGGCAACGCCGTCGTCGAACATGTCCTCGACGACGGCGGTCGCCGCCGAACCCGCCGCCACCGACCAACGTTTCGCCGAGGTCGCCACCGCCATCGACGGCTTCGTGACCCGCGAGGGCCTGAACGGGGCCGCGCTGGTGGTGGTCGAACGGAACGGCGGCGCGGACGGCAGCGGGGTGGTCTGGCAGCACTACACCGGAGCGTTCGGTCCTGACCGACCGTCGCTGATCGCGTCGTCGTCCAAGATGCTCACCGCCGGGGTCCTGCTGCGCCTCCAGGACAAGGGCCTGATCGACCTCGACGCCCCCGTCGCCGACGCGGTGCCGTGGGGATCGTCCAACCCGTCGTTGACCGTGGCCCAGCTCCTGTCCAACAGCTCCGGCCTCCCGGGTCTGGTCGACGGCCCGATGTACGCGCCGTACCTCTGCCAGTACCTGCCGACCGGGACGTTGACCGACTGCGGCCGCAGGATCTTCACCAGCGCCGACGACGACGCGCTCGTGGTCCCGCCCGACACGCGGTTCCGCTACGGCGGCGGGCAGTGGCAGGTCGCCGGCGCGGTGGCCGAGGCGGTGTCGAACAAGAGTTGGGCGGAGCTGATCGACGAGACGTACGTCGAGCCGTGCGGGGTGAGGTCGCTCGCCTTCAACAACCATTTCGCGCAGATCACCTCGCCGACCGGGCCGTTCTCGTACCCGACCGAGTTCGACGGTGACCCGTCCGTGTTGGCTCCGACCGACAACCCGAACATGGAGGGCGGCGCGTACGTGACCCCGCTCGACTACGCCGCCCTTCTGCGCATGCACCTGCGCGGCGGACGGTGCGGCAAGACCCGCGTGCTGTCGGAGGCCGCGGTCGATCAGGCCCACACCGACCGGATCGGCGAGTTCGGCACGGGAGGCGACGACGAGGGCTACGGGCTCGGCTGGTGGATCGACCGCGACGACACCGACCGCCAACAGGACGGCGGAGCGTTCGGCGCCGAGCCGTGGATCGACCTCGACCGCGGCTACGCGGCGTTCCTGGTGCTCGAGGCCACCAGCGGCCAGGGCCAGGCGCTGATGAAGGAGATCCGCCCGATGGTCGACCGGATCATGGACGAGCGCGCCAGCCGGTCCCCGGCCGGGAGCTGACGGGGCAGACTGGCGGTCGACCCGGCCGACACGGGCCGGACGCGGACCACCACCGATCGGAGCGATCGCCATGACCCTTGCCGCCGACGACATCATCGCCATCGAGCAGCTGTACGCGGCCTACAACCACCTGATCGACGGCGGCCGCGCCGAGGAGTGGGCGGCGCTGTTCGTCGAGGAGGGAACCCTCGACACCGGCATGGGGATCTTCGTCGAGGGGTCGACCGAGGCACGCGTCGAGTTCGCGGCCGGCGTCCCGCTGATCATGCCCGGCTCGCGCCACGTGGCGACCAACGTGCGCATCCTCGGCGACGGCGACACCGCCACCGGCGCGGCCTACCTGCAGCTGTGGGTCGCCGACGAGGCAACCGGCGGGGTGAAGGTGATGCTGTCGGGCCTCTACCAGGACACGCTGCGCAAGGTCGACGGAACCTGGCGGTTCGTCACCCGAAAGATGGTCCCCGACGCGGGCGGCCCGGTCCCGATCGCCTGAACTGCCCGATCGCCTGAACCACCCGACCGCCGACGGTCGGGGTCGGGTCAGGGCGATCGCATCGATGCTCAGAGCAGCGGCAGCACCGCGAGGACGATCAGTAGGACGACCACGCCGACCATCACCAACGCCCCGGCCAACTTGGGGTGACCGGAGTCGGCCCCGGACGCCGGGCGTCGGGGCCGACCCGTGGGCCGGGGTCGCTCAGCGGGCGACGCCATCGGCGACCGCCGACTCCTGCTCCAGCTCCAGAACCATCGGGAACAGGATGTTGTTCTCCTTGTGGATGTGCAAGTGCGTGTCGGCCTCGAGCTCCTCGAGTCCGGCGTACAGGGCCTGGTAGCTAGCACAGCCGTCCGCGGGCACGGCGAAGTCGCGGGAGTCGGAGCGCATCTTGCGCAGCAGCTCGCCGCAGGCGTCGTGCTCGAGCACCATCACCGAGATCGGCATCTCCAGGTGCGGGGGACCGACGGGAGGCAGCGAGCCGGTCTCGGCCAGCGACACGATCATCGGGAACAGGACCTGCTCCTCCTTCTGCATGTGCGGCAGGAGATCATCGGCCAGCTCGCGGACATCCGCGTACACCTCGGCCAGCTCGGGGTGGCGTTCGCCGTGGACGGTCGCGACCTTCTGTGCGAGCGGCACCAGGAAGTCGAACTGCCGGCGCAGGTACTCGTGGTGTGTGCTGACCACGTGCTCGACCAGCTCCAACGGACCGTAGGAGGTCCAGTCCGCGGCGCCTGTGTCGCCGAGCCCCTCGAGTGCGGCGATCACCGTCTCGGAGGACACGCCGTGCTCGCTGCAGGCGTCGCCGAGGGTCTGCTGGCCTCCGCAGCAGAAGTCCAGTCCGGACTCCTGCAGGATCCTGGCGCCGGCCGGGATCCGGTCGACGATCTGACCCAACGACATGTCGGTGGTGATCATGGTTCGCTCCTCTGTCCTGCGGGGGGTCTGTCCTGTGGGGCCTGCCCTACGGGTTGGTCCGGGTTCCGGACGCGACGACGACTCCGACCGGCGGCGGACGCTCGCCGATCACGCTGATGGCCTGAGCCGGGCACGCGTCCGCTCCCCGCCACGCGAGGCGGGCGAGCTCGGGCGGGACCTCGAGCATGTGGATGGCGATGTAGCCCTCGTCGTCGAGCGGGTACACCTCGGGGCTCCAACGGTGGCAGTTGCCCCATCCCTCGCACAGGCCCGGATGGACCCGGACGCGCACGCCCGATTCGGTGGCGTCGACCAGGACACGGGCCGGGCCGGAACCGGATCCCGCGTCGATGCCCTCGGTCGAGCCGGACCGGTCTGCGTCGTTCTTCATGCTCCCCCCACCAGGACGCCGAGCCAGGTGGCCACCACGACGGCGAGCCCCATGAACGTCTGTCGGATCCCCGTCACCGTCGGGCGCGGCGGCGGACGCAACGTCGTCAGCCTCTGGACCGCCACGACCGCCACGACCGCGACCGCACCGGCGGTCAACGTCGGTTCGAGCCACGCCGCGGTGACCACGGTGGCGACGGCCACGACGTCCCAGGTGATCAGGGTCCACTGAGCCGTCGACTTGCCGTGCAGCTTCATGACCAGCGACTTGACGAACGGGATCGATGTCAGCGCCCGAGCGGCCAGGATCGCCCACGCTCCGACCGCCACGGCGGTGTTGCCACCGCCGGCCAAGGTGATGGCGGCAACCAGCGAGGTGATGCCGACCGCGCCGGCCAGCTCGGGCAGGAGCCGCCGGCTCCGGGAGCGCCGGTCGAACCAGAGCTGCACCGAGACCAACGGGGCAGCGATCGCGACCGGCCACCAGATGCCGGGTCCGGCCAGGGCCGTCGCTCCTGCGACCAGGACGACCAGCGCCGAGATCTCGATGGCGGCGACCCGACGGGCGAGCCGGGTGCGCTCCAGGTCGCGGTGGCGGAACCCGTCGACGAGCACCAGCGACACCGGGGTGCGGGCGACGAACGCGATCATCCCCGCCAGGCCGACGAGCAGGCCGGCCAGGCTCGGGGCGAGCAGGAGGCCCAGCACGATGGGCTCGCCGGTCAGGCCCCAACCACCGTGCTCACTCGGCAGGGCGACCGACCGCAGCATCGACCGCTGGCGGGGGGCGGGCGCTGCGCCGCTGGCCGGAGCCGTCGCTGCGGGGCGTTCTTCCCGCGACCGGGCGGCGTGGTCGGTCAGGTCGATCTCGAGGCCGTCGAGCGGATCGGTGGCGGTCACGAGAGCGCTCCGGCGGGCGCTGCGCTCGGCGCCTGCCACTCGACGTCGAACACGTGGCGGGCCATCCCCGACATCAGCGCGGCGGCGTGGCTTCGGGCCCTCTCGGCCAGCGGTCCGCTCCAGCGGGCGTCCAGGCAGGCCGTCCACAGCTCGTACCAGCGGTCGCAGTGCTCGACGCCCAGGGGCTCGAGGGCGTGGACGCGACGGTGCACAGCGGTGACCCGGGCGTTGGAACCGGGCAGTCCCAACACGATGCGGCACCAGTAGTCGACCAGGATCGGGATGTGCACCGCCCAGTCGACCTCGGCGACGTCGACGAACACCGGGCCGAGGAGGTCGTCGAAGACGATCTCTCGGTAGAAGTCGACGACCAGGTCGTGGATCTGGGTGCGGGTCGACAGGTCGCCCGCGGTCGTCACCGACGACGTTGGTTCGACTGCACCCATGACAGCTCCTCGATCGGCCCGCGAGCGCCTCGACGGGCGACCCGGACCATCCGCAATATTGCTACCGCGGACTAGAATAACTCCGATCGGCGAGCGCGCCAGGGTCGTTGGTCACTGTCCCGACGGAAGCAGACCCGCGGGAGCAGACACGCGGGAGCAGCGATCAGGCGGCGGAACGGGCGGCGGCCAGCGCCCGCTGCCGGCGGTTCGGTCCCGCCACGACCAGGCGGGTCGGGTCACGCCGATCCGGGTGCGGGGTGCCTTCGGGGTAGATGGCGTCCAGCGCCCCTCGCCGGATGGCGGGGTCCATCGCCCGGATGGTGGCGCACAGCGCGGTGAACGCCACCCGATCCGAGTGCGACCACGGCAGGTCGAAGCGGCGCCTCACGACGTCGGGCATCGGCCCGTACACCAGCAGACGCAGGGTCTCGGTCCCCAGGTTGGTGACCAGACCGTCGAGCACGGACCACATCCCCGGCAGACGCACCGGGTCCGCGGTGGCCGCCGGGTTGGTGGACTGGTCGAGCACCCACTGCACCGCCGGGGTGAGCTCGAGCTCGTGACGACAGATCTCGTCGAAGCGGTGGCGGAACTCCCGGTAGGTGGCCGGCACCGGACGGTCGCTGACGCCGTAGCGGCGGTACCACGTGACGGTCTCGGCGTAGAGCCGGTCCTTCTGACGACGGGTGAGCGGGCAGGGGAAGAACAGCTCGCGGGCCCGGAAGTACTCCCAGGTGAACGTGGCGTGCGCCCACCAGTACACGTCGGGATCCAGAGCGTGGTAGCGCTTTCCGTGGCCGTCGGTGCCCTTGATGTCGACGTGGTAGTCGCGGATCTGCCGCCCGCGCTCGTCGCCCTCGGCATCCGACGTGGCGAAGATGCTGCCCCAGATCAGCGGGATCGACCGGTCGATGCGGTCGAAGGGGTCGTTGAAGAAGTCCGAGTAGTCAGTGACGCCGGCTCCGAGTCCCGGCAGCATCAGCTGCATGATCCCGGTCGCGAGACCGGGGATCATCGCCCGGGGGTCGCCCGCTGTCGTCCACAGCAGCGACCCGGGCCGGATCTCGGCCCCCTCGGCGGTCGAGCGTCGGGGCTTGCGGCCCGCCGGCGCCCGGTCGCCCCCGGTCGCGGATCCGTCGTGACTGTCGGTCCCGTCGGCGCTCGAGCCGTCCGCGGTCACGTCGTCGTGCATGTCATCCCCCCGTGGTCGGCAACAAGGTAGCCACGCCCGACGGCCCGTCCGCCACTCCGGGCTCCCATGGCACGGCACCGATCATCAGCCATCGACCACGTCAGCGTTCGATGTGTCCGGGCAGCAGGAACGGGTAGGTCCGCCGGCGGATCCGGCGTTGCCACCACCGGTCGGCTCGGCGCAGCCGCAGCATGAGCTCCCACAGGCGTGCATCTGAGCGGTAGTAGCGGCGCACCTCGTCCTCGGTGATCTCGGCCTCGACGGTCCGGTTGACCGCCTCGATCACCGACGGGATCCACTCCGCGAGGCGCTCCTTGAGGAGATTGCCGGCCAAGTCGACGCCCACCCGGCGCGGGTCGCGGTACGCGCCGATCACGTCGGGGGCCACGAACCGCCCGATCAGGCCGCGCAGCGCCCACGGGTAGGCGGCCAGGAACAACCCGAGGTCGAGCTCGGCTCGTCCCGAGGGATCGAAGAGCATCGGCGTGGTGACGTCGAGGTAACGCAGTTGCCCGTCGACGAGCGCCCAGTTGGACACCTGGGCGTCCAGCCCGGTCCGCGGGCCGCAGACGGCGCCGACCGCGTCGACGATGCCGCGCAGCAACGGGTGGTCGGGATCGGGAGCGCTCCGCCGCAGGATCGCCGGACCCAGGTCATCGGGATCGAGGACGGCCTGGGTCACGTAGGCCACGCGGGTGGAGCCGGTCCCGACCACGACCCGGAAGGCGCTCGCGACCGGGACGACCCCGCGCTCGGCCAGTCGGTCGAGGTAGGCGACGAACCGACGGCCGTAGTCGGCGGCCGCATCGGCTGACGGGAACGGCGGCAGCCGCTTGGCCGCCACGACGGGGGCACCGGTCGGCCAGCCGACCACCAGCGAGATCTCGCCGTAGCCGAGCAGGGTGAGCCCGGACCCGTCCCCTCGCTCGAGAGCCTGTTGCACCGCGACCTCGACCGCGTCGAGGTCGATGATCGGCACGTCGCCGGGGCGAAAGCCGACGCCCGCCTCCCGCCCATCGGAGACGTCGTCCTCCGGCGTCGACCCATCAGCCATCCGGTCCCCCTCCCGTCGCGGACATCACGAACCGAGGACCCGTCGCAGCGTGGCGATCAGGTCGTCGACCTCGTCGTCGGCGATGGTCAGCGGCGGCAGGAACTGCAGGACCGACGGGTCGTTGTTGGCGAAGATCGCGAACACCCCGGCCGACACCAGCGCCTGGGTGGCGGTCATGCCTCCGGCCGGGTCGTCGAAGGCGAGGCCCATGAACATCCCCCGGCGCCGCAGCTGGAACGGCATGTCCGCCAGCTCGCTCTCGAACCGCTCGCCGAGCTCGACGACCCGGTCGAGGAAGCCGGGTGCTTCGACGACGTCGAGGGTGGCCAGGCCGGCGACGCAGCCGAGCTCGGCGCCCCCGAACGTCGACACGTGCACGAACGGGTGGTCGTCGAAGAACCGGTGGAGCTCGGCGGTCATGAGCGTGGCGGTGATCGGGTACACCCCGCCCGACAGCCCCTTGCCGGTGACGAGCAGGTCGGGGGTGACGCCCTCCTGGACGTGGTACCAGACGGTGCCGGTTCGCCCGAGGCCGGTCTGGACCTCGTCGAAGGCCAACAACGCACCTCGCTCGTCGCACAGGGTCCGCAGCCCGGCCAGGTAGCCGGGGCTCGGGATCGGCATGCCGAGCGTGGCGGGGATCGGCTCGACCAGCACGACCGCCGTGCGCTCGTCGACCGCGGCCGCCATGGCGTCGAGGTCGTCGAAGACGACCTGGGTGAATCCGGGAGGGTTCGGTCCGAACGGGTCGCGGTAGGCGGGGTCACCCGCGGCGAGGGCCAGGCCGGTGTGGCCGTGGTAGCCGCCGGTGACCGACACGACCCCTGCGCGGCCGGTGTGGGCGCGGGCGACCTTGATCGCCAGGTCGATCGCCTCTCCACCGCCGACGCCGAACACCACGCCGGGCAGGACGCCGCCGGTGGTGGCCGACAGCCGCTCGGCCAGCCGGGCCCGCCACCCCGACACCAGGTGGTGGTTGCCGACGTCGAGGGCCTCGAGGGCGTCGCGCACCGCGGCGACCACCGCCGGGTGGCGGTGTCCCAGGTTGAACACGCCGCCGTTGCAGTGGCAGTTGACGTACCAGGTGCCGTCGTAGGCGTCACGGAAGCGGATCCCGTCACGCTCGCCCATCACCAGCTCGAGTCCGAGCGCCCGATAGGCGTCGACCTTGCCGCGGTTGACGTGGGCGGCGAACGCCTCCTCGACCGCGGACCGGTCGGGGTACGGCGCAGTGGGATCGGCCATCGGCCCTCCTCGGTCGATCGGGATCGAGCGGACGTGCTCCACGATCGAACCACGACCGGACCGACCACGGCGAGCGATCCCACCCGATCGGTCGGGCCCGCTCGTCGTGGTGACCTTCTCGGATCGACGTCGAGGTCCGCGACGCCGTGATTAGTGTGACCACGGTGGAGGGCACCTCCGTCACCGTCGACGGGTTCGCGGAGCCCGGGTTCTCCGCCGTGGCCGACGCCTTCGCGGCCAACTTCGCCGAGCGCGGCGACGTCGGCGCTGCGGTGTGCGTCTACCACCGGGGTCGAACGGTCGTGGACCTGTGGGGCGGCTGGGCCGACCGCGAGGCGGGCCGACCCTGGTCCCGGAACACGTTGCAGCTGGTGTTCTCGACCACCAAGGGGATGACCGCCACCTGCGTGCACCTGCTCGCACAGCGGGGCGAGCTCGACCTGGACGCTCCGGTGGCCGCCTACTGGCCGGAGTTCGCGGCGGCGGGCAAGGCCGACATCCCGATCCGGTGGGTGCTGTCGCACCGGGCGGGCCTGGCCGCGGTGACCGGCGACCTCACGCTCGACGACGTGCTCGGCTGGGACGGCGTGGTCGACGCCATCGCCGCGCAGGCCCCGGTGTGGGAGCCCGGCACCGTCCACGGCTACCACGCCCGCTCCTTCGGCTGGATCCTCGGCGAGGTCGTGCGACGGGTGAGCGGCCGGAGCCTCGGCCGGTTCTTCGCCGAGGAGGTGGCCGCGCCGCTCGACCTGGACTTCTTCATCGGTCTGCCCGCCTCGGAGCTGCCCCGCGTCTCCCACCTGTACCCGCCGGTCATCGATCCGGCGACCCAAGAGGTGATGGACGCGTTCATGGGGCCCGACACGCTGCTCGGTCAGGTGCTGTCGGGTCCGTCGGGCCTGTTCGGCTACGACGACATGTGGAACCGACCCGAGGTGCTGGCCGCCGAGATGCCATCCTCGAACGGGGTCGGCACCGCACGGGCCGTGGCGCGGATGTACGCCGCGCTCGTCGGTGAGGTCGACGGGGTCCGTCTGCTCGACGCCGATGCGGTCGCGGCCGCGATCGAGGTGCAGTCCTCCGGCCCCGACCACGTGCTCGGAGTGCCGATGTCGTTCGGCTCGGGGTTCATGTCACCGTCGCCGTCCGGTCCGCCCGGCTCGTTCGGCCACGACGGCGCCGGGGGGTCCCTCGGCCTTGCCGACCCCGGTGGTGGGTGGTCGCTCGGATACGTCATGAACCAGATGCAGCTGGGGGTCGCCGGCGACCCCCGCAGCGCGGCGCTGGTCGACGCGGTGGTCGCGTCGCTGGAGAAGGGAGCCTGACGGCGTGGAGCTGAACCTGGCCGACCTGTTCGAGTCCGTGGCCGCCACGGTGCCCGACCGTCCCGCGATCGTCGCCGGGGCCCGTCGGCTCACCTACCGCGAGCTCGACGAGCGGGCCGACCGGCTGGCCGCCGTGCTCGCCGCCGCTGGGGTGGGACGTGACGACTTCGTCGGGATCCAGCTGCCCAACGGCACCGAGTATCTCGAAGCGATGATCGCCGCGTTCAAGCTGCGTGCGGTACCGGTCAACGTCAACTACCGCTACGTCGACGCCGAGTTGCGCCACTTGTACTCCGACGCCGGCCTGGTCGCGCTGGTGCACCACACCGACTTCGCCGACGCCGTCGCCGGGGCGGTCGACGCCATGGCCGAGCGGCGCGTGGTGCTGGCGGTCGGGCCCGGCGGCGACTACGAGGACGCCCTGGCCGCGGCGACGGCGTCGTCGGACTACGCGCCACGCTCCGCGGACGACCTGTACTGCATCTATACCGGCGGCACGACCGGGCTGCCCAAGGGCGTGCTGTGGCGCCACGAGGACATCTTCTTCACCGCCATGGGCGGCGGGGACCCGTTCCAGCTCGGCGACCACATCACCCGCGCCGAGCAGCTGGCCGGGCGCATCCCCGACTTCCCGCTCGTCGCTCTGCCGGCGCCGCCGTTCATGCACGCCGCCGCGCACTGGCTGGCCTTCGCCGTCCTGTTCGGCGGCGGCAAGGTGGTGACGTTGCCCGAAGGTCGCTTCGACCCCGCCGCGACGTGGCGGCTGGTCGATGACGAAGGGGTGAACATCCTCGTCGTCGTCGGCGACGCCATGGCCCGACCGCTGGCCGACGCGCTGGCCGCCGACCCCGGCGCGTACGACCTGTCGACGCTGATGGCGATGGGCTCCGGAGGGGCGCTGCTGTCGCCGTCGACCAAGGCCCGGCTCCGCGAGCTGCGACCGGGGCTCATCGTGCGCGACGCGTTCGGTTCGTCGGAGACCGGCCAGATCGGCGGTGAGCCGCCCGCCGATGACCCCGACGGCTCACCGCGCCTGCACGTCGACGACCGCACCGCGGTGCTCGACGACGACCTGCGACCGGTCGCCCCGGGATCGGGGACCGTCGGACGCCTGGCCCGCGGCGGCCGGGTGCCGCTGCGCTACCTGGGCGACCCGGAGAAGAGCGCGGCGACCTTCGTCGAGGTGGGCGGGGTCCGCTGGGCGCTGCCGGGCGACCTGGCGACGGTCGAGGGCGACGGCACGATCGTGATCCTGGGTCGGTCGTCGCAGTGCATCAACACCGGCGGCGAGAAGGTCTACCCCGAAGAGGTCGAAGCGGCCCTGAAGGCCCACCCGGACGTGGTCGACGCGGTCGTGGTGGGAGTCGCCGACGAGCGGTGGGGCCAGTCGGTGAGCGCGGTGGTGCAACCGCGTCCCGGGACGACGCCGACCCTCGACGAGCTGCGCGACGCGGCCCGGGACCAGCTGGCGGGCTACAAGCTGCCACGACGGCTGGTGCTGGTCGACGAGGTGCTCCGGTCGCCGGCCGGCAAGCCCGACCACCGCTGGGCCCTGTCGGTGGCCGCCGCGGCCGCTCTCCCCGGGGAGGCGGGTCCGTGAAGGTCATGTCCGGCCTCGACGCCCGGTTCTTCTACTCGGAGACCCCGACGGCGCACATGCACACCATGAAGGTGGTGGTCGTCGACCCGTCGGGGCGGACGGTGCCGCTGGCCGACGAGGGGATCCCGACGCTCGTCGAAGCCCGGCTGGCCCGACTGCCGATGCTGCGGCGACGGATCATCCCCGCCCCGCACGGTCTGGGGAACCCGTCGGTCGTCGACGACCCCGAGTTCGACCTGTCGCGTCACCTTCGCACCGCCCACGTCGACCCGCCGGGCGGCCAGCGCGAGCTCGATCGGGTCATCGCCGACATCGCCGGGGTGGCTCTGCCGAGGGACCGCCCGCTGTGGGAGATGACCATCGTCGACGGCCTCGAGGGCGGCCGGGTGGCGTTCGTGATGAAGCTGCACCACGCCATCGCCGATGGCGTGGCGTCGGTGGCCATGCTGGAGAACGCTTTCGTCGCCGACTCCGCCCATGCGGTCGAGGAGCCCTTCCGGCCGGAGCCGCTGCCCAGCTCCCGACAGCTCTACCAGGCGGCTGCGACCGGAGCCGCCCGGGCGGTGCGCTCCATGCCCCGGGCCGCGGTCCGGACCGTGGCCGGCGCCCGCCAGGCCCGGGCGGTCAAGCAGTCGGTGACGGCCCTGCTGCCCGGGCCGTTCACCGGTCCGCGCACCCCGTTCAACGTGGCGCTCAGCTCGGACCGCACCTTCTCGGGAATCGGGATCCCACTCGAGGTGCTGCTCGCCGCCAAGAAGACCGCCGGGGCGTCGCTCAACGACGCGTTCCTGGCGTTGTGCGCCGGAGCGATCCGCCGGTACCTCGGACGGCTGGGAGCGTTGCCGTCGGCCAGCCTGATCACCTCGGTGCCGATGGCGACGCGCACCGACCGCCACCGCCTCGGCGGCAACCACGTCGACAACCTCTTCCTGCCGCTGCGGACCGACGTCGCCGATGCCCGGTCCCGCATCGAGGCCATCCACGAGTCGTCGGTGGCGGCCCGCCGGGTCCGCGAGGAGTTCGGCCCCGACCTGTTCGAGTGGCGGTCCGGCCTGGTGCCCGCCGGGATGCACGGCCTGGTCCCCCGGGTCTGGGGCCGGACCCGGCTGGCGGACCACCTCCGACCGCCGCTCAACCTGATCGCCTCGTGCGTCAAGGGGCCTCGGGAGCGACTCGAGATCGACGGCGGAGTGGTGACGTCGCTGTTCTCGTCGGGGCCGATCCTCGAGGGGATCGGCGTCAACATCACCGCCTGGAGCTACGTCGACACCATGTACATCTCGGTGCTCGGCTGCTCGGCGTCGCTGCCGGACCCGTGGCGGCTGACCGGGGACCTCGTCGCCGAGTCCGACTCGTGGGCTGACTGGATCTGAGCCGGACCGGTACGGTGGGAACCAGCGATCTCGGGGGAGGTCCCGCATGACGCCCGTCGCATCCGCAGACGTACCCGACACCGACGACCCGGAGCCGTCCGAACGGTCCGGGACCGACGAGAGGTCCTGTTCGGACCCCGGTCCGTGGTGGCACCCGGTCGCCAACGTCCGTCGGGTCACCTCGGCGACCAAGCAGGTGGAGAAGCGCCTGGCCCGCCAGCCGATGGCCCGCATGACCCTGGCGGTGCCCCGCACCGCCCGCTTCGTCGTGGGCGAGATGCTGGGCGAGGACGTCCCCGGGGTCCCCTCGGCGCGACTCACCCCGGCGCTGGTCGGTCACGTCCTGATGGACGAGTCGATCATGGCGATCGCGATTGGCCCCAACCGCTTCCCACGCCGCGCCGACTACCCGCGGGTGGCCGACGAGCTGAGCCGGGCCCACGACCTGTTCTCCGATCGGGGCTGGTTGGACGACCCGGCGTCGTACCACCAGGACCCCCCTCCGCTCGAGGAGCCCGCCGTCACCAAGGGCTGGGCCCTCGGCCACGGCTACGAACGGCTGTGGTGGCCGAGCGGCTACAGCCCGCACCTCGGCGTGCCCGGCACCGACCGCTGGCTGGCGTTCGAGTCCAACCGCACCGCCTCGGCGTGGGTGCTGCGCCACCGCGACGGTCCCCGCCCGTGGGTGGTGTGCGTGCACGGGTTCGGCACCGGCTCGGTGTTCATGGACCTGTTCGCCTTCCGTGCCGCGCACCTGCACGAGCAACTCGGCGTCAACGTCGCCGCCATCGTGCTGCCGGTGCACGGCGCCCGCCGACCCAGCCGGCTGAGCGGCGAGGAGTTCCTCGGCTTCGAGTTCATGAACAGCGTCCACGGACTCACCCAGGCGGTGTGGGACGTGCGGCGCCTGCTCAGCTGGGTCCGCCGGCAGGACCCGACCGCCCTCGGCGTGTTCGGCGTGTCGCTCGGCGGCATGGTCACCGGGCTGGTCTCCGCGTTCGAGCCCGACCTCGACATGGCGTTGACCGGCATCCCGATCGTCGACTTCCCGGGCCTGATCGAGCACCACGCGCCGCGGCACCTGCAGATGCGCAGCATCGAGCACAACATCCTCAACGGGACCGCCCAGGACGTGCACAAGGTGGTGTCACCGCTGGCGATGGCGCCGGTGACGCGGCCCGGGTCCCGGGCGATCTTCGCCGGGCTCGGCGACCGGCTGGCCACCACCGACCAGGCCCGTCGCCTGTGGGAGCACTGGGACGAGCCCGAGACGTGCTGGTTCGCCGGCAACCACGTCGGCTACCTGTGGTCCGACACGGTGTGGCAGTTCGTCGACCACGTGTTCCAGTCCCGCGGCCTCACCGCCTGACCGAGCCACCCCTCCCGCTTTGTCCCGCACAGGCGCGGTGATCACCGCGCCTGTGCGGGACAAAGCGGGGTGGGAGGGGCTGAGCGGGGGTGTTCAGCCGATGACGGGGAACTGGCGCTCGGCGGCCAGACGGTCGAGAGCGTCCTGCATGGTCGAGGTCAGCTCCTCGAAGCACGCGTCGACGACCTCGGGGTCCTCGGCGGCCTCGGGACCGAATCGCTCGGAGAAGTCGATGGGGTCGAGGAGCTCGACGGTGACCTTGGCCGGCAGCGGGAAGGTCGGGATGCCGCCGGGGACGATCCCGAACGGCGGGCCGAGGACCAGCGGCATGACCGAGACCCGGAACCGCTTGTCGAGCCCCAGGCGACGGGCCAGACCCTCGCCGCGGGACAGGACCACCAGGGTCTCGTGCGCGCCGACCGACACGGCGGGGACGATCGGCACCTGGGTCCGCAGGGCGAGGCGGATCACACCCTTGCGTCCGCCGAAGTCGATCGTGTTGCGCTCACCCCAGGGGCGGAACACCTCGTGGTCGCCGCCGGGGTAGTCGATGAGGACGTCGCCGCGGCGCAGGATCGCCTCGGCCGTCGCCGGCCCGGCCTCCACCCCGCCGCTGCGGGCCATGAGCGGACCGATCCCCGGCAGGCCGAGGAAGAACGAGTGGAACAGGGCGTAGACCGCCTCGTCCTCGCCGCGCTCGCGCCACCAAGCGGTCAGCAGGATCGGGATGTCGGGCGGCAACTGCCCCCCGGAGTGGTTGCCCACCACCAGCATGGGCCCCTGCTCCGGGAGGCGGTCGAAGCCCCGGACCTCGGGACGGAAGTAGGACGCGAAGCGCTCGAGGATCGGGCGGGCTGCCCGGAGGAAGCCCGGGTCGCGTGCCGCTCCGACCTCTGACGCGTCGTCGTCCACCTCCCGGTCGCCGCTCGGTCCGGACCCGGTCAGTTCGACCGGGCGATGTTGTCGAGGGCGTCCTCGGTGACGCCGACGAGGTCCTTGGCCATCTTGTTGGACGACTCGACGATCTGCTGGGTCATGCTGAACGCGGCGTCGATGATCTTGCTGCGGGGGCCTTCCTCGCCGAAGTCGGGGAAGACGTCGTTGACGGTGTCGACGAACTTCTTGATCGCGTCGAGGGCGGACTTCTCGTTGGCCTGGAGGCCGTCGATGAACTTCTGCAGGTTCTCGCTCGCGTCCTTGGTGCCGGACTTGGTCGAGGTCTTGGTGGTCGTCGTTGCCATGGTCCCCTCCTCGGAGGCCCGGGCGCTGGGGGTGCACCCGCGTGACGACGACTCTGACATCCCCCCGTCACCGGGTCCACGGATTGGGCCGAGAGTCACACCGCAGATCTCGCACCGGCGGGGCCCGCGACATGCTGGTGGGATGCCGGACCGTGTGGCGGACAACAGGCGACTGCTGCGAGCGCGCGACGCCATGGACCGCGACTTCTCCCAGCCGCTCGACCTGGCCGCACTGGCGTCGATCGCCTGCATCTCGGAGTCGCACTTCAGCCGGTCGTTCAAGGCGACGTTCGGCGAGACCCCGCACCGCTACCTCCAGCGTCGTCGCATCGAACGCGCGATGTTCCTGCTGCGCACCACCGACCTCACCGTCACCGACGTGTGCATGCAGTGCGGGTTCTCGAGCCTGGGGTCGTTCAGCCGGACCTTCTCCGACATCGTCGGCGAGTCCCCGAGCGAGTTCCGCAGTCGAGGGGTGGTGCCCGTCCCGGTGCCGACGTGTTTCGTGCGGGCGTGGACCCGACCGTCAGACACGGTTCCGAGCAGGTTCGGAGAAGCGACCGCCGACGGCCGTTCCGTACGGTGAGCCCATGATCAACTCCATCAGCCGTTCCCAGGTGTTCGTCCTCGACCAGGACGAGGCCCTGGACTTCTACGTCTCCACCCTGGGCTTCGAGGTCGCCGCCGACGTCGACCTCGGGTTCATGCGCTGGCTCACCGTGCGGGTGCCAGGCGACGAGGACCGCGAGATCCTCCTCGAACGTCCGGGCCCGCCGTCGATGGACGAGGCCACCGCCGAGCAGGTCCGCGAGCTGGTCAGCAAGGGGGCCATCGGCGGAGCGATCTTCCTGACCACCGACGACGCCCGCTCCACCTTCGAGACCCTCAAGGGGCGGGGGGTCGACATCGTCGACGAGCCGACCGAGCGGCCCTACGGCATCGACTTCGGCATCCGGGACCCGTTCGGCAACGCCATCCGGATCGGTCAGATGTTCGACACGGGACTCACGTGGTGACACGGGCGCGGGCCTGAGCGCTGGCCCGCGTCCGCCCGGGTCGGTCGACGACCGGCCCGGGCGGCGTCCTCGACGCTGGCCACGATCTCAGGGCGACGCCGACCCGGCTCCCGCGGCCGCGTCGAACAGCCGACCGGCGATCGCGGCGATGCGCTCACCGGAGGTGATGCGACCGACCCAGGGCTCCGGCATGCCCGCCAACCCCCACCGGGCACCGGCGAGCTGGCCGGCGATGGCGGCGGTGGTGTCTGCGTCGTCGCCCAGGTTGGCGGCCCGCAGCACCGCGTCGCGGAAGTCGACCGCGCCGGCGACCGCCCACAACGCGGCTCCGAGCGCGTCGACGACGTAGCCGGTGCCGCGCACATCCCCGCTCCGCCACGAGCCGCGGGCGACGGCCTCGATCTGCGGATGGAGCGGACCCAGGTCCCAGAAGTCGGGGGCGAGCACCTCGTCGATGTCGTTACCGCCGATGAGGGCGGCGATCATGGCGCCGTACACGCGGCAGGCATCGACTGGTCGGTCAGCAGGATGGGTGCTGCGGCTGGACTCGCCGGACCGTTCGGCGGCTTCGGCCGGATCGGTGTGCCAGCGGATGGGGACGGGCGCCAACCGCATCAGCGACCCGTTGGCCGCCTGGTCCTGGTCGACGGGGCCGGTGGACACTGGCCGGCCAGTGCGCTGGAAGTGGTCCAACGCCGCCGAGGTGGTGGTGCCGATGTCGAAGCACCGGCCGGTCGAGGACCAGTGGCCGTGGTCCCGCCACGCCAGGTACCGACGGAGCTGGTCGGCGAGGTCGAGCTCACCGATGTCGAGGATCGACTCGGCCAGGCACATGGCCATGGAGGTGTCGTCGGTCCACTGCCCTGGCTCCAGCCCGAACGGCCCTCCGCCGACCATGTCGTCGATCGGGGTGAAGGTGCCCGGAGCACGGAACTCGAGCGCGGTGCCGACCGCGTCGCCGACCGCCAGGCCGACCAGCGCGCCGACCGCCCGGTCGCGCGCGTCGCTCGACGTCGGTCGGCCCGTCCCCGTCGTGATCGATCCGCCTTCCATCGCTTCCCTCAGCATCCGTCGACCCCGGGATAGTGGCACGCCCCTGTGACGACGCGGCGAGCAGCTCCGACTCGGGTCCACTCCGTCGGCCGACGCCCGCACCTGTGCATCGCCCGGTGGCACAGTGGGGCGATGGGTGTCTTGGCGATCGACCACGTCCAGCTGGCGATGCCACCGGGCGTCGAGGCCGAGGCCCGGGCGGAGGAGTTCTACTCCGGGGCGCTGGGTCTGCCTCGGGTTCCCAAACCCGAACCGCTGGCCGGCCGGGGCGGGTGCTGGTTCTCGAACGGGGTGGTGGCGTTGCACCTCGGCGTGGAGCAGGACTTCCGGCCGGCGCGCAAGGCGCACCCGGCGTTGATCGTCGACGACCTCGCCGGGTTGGTGACGTCGTTGGAGGCGGCCAGAGTCCAGGTCAGGCCTGGCGAGCCGCTCGACGGCTACGACCGCGTCCACGTCGACGACCCATTCGGCAACCGCATCGAGCTGATGGAGCGGTGGGACGAGCGCTCGCCCTGACCTCCGAGGGCGGCCACCCCTACGGCCCTACAGGTCGAGCGCCTGACGGAGACGGTCGAGGAGCTCCTGCTCGGAAGGCTTGATGCCCTTGGACGCGGAGGCGACAGCGACACCGATGTCGTAGTACCACTGGCGGACCTGGGCCGACTCCTCGGCGGGGATGCCGGCGAGGGCGTCGACCGCGGCCGCGACGTCGGACAGCAGGCCGTCGACCACGACGTTGGGTGTGGCGCCCTTGTGCGCCTTGGCGTCGTGGCGGGCTTCCTTGGCCGCAGCTTCGGGGACGATCTCGGCGATCAACTGGTCGGCCGGGCCGGAGTGCGCGGGACGGGCGATCGCCTTGGCTCCCGCCGTCGACTCCTTGAGCATCGAGATCGGTCCGTGATCACCGACGAAGGCGACGGCCAACATGATGGCCACGGGCGCGTCGGTCAGCGCGTGCCACTGAGCGTCGGTGAACGAGGATCGATCGGTCATGGGAGGGGCTCCTTCGGGTCGACTGCCGGTTCGGTCCGGACCGCGGCAGCGTAGGTGGGCGCCGACCCGGTGCGGTTCGCCCATCAGGGCCGGCGGCAATCTCAGACCCGGATGTTGCAGCCGGACAGTGCCGCCCGGGCTGGCAGGTCAGCCTGTGCAGGAGGTGAGGCGGACGGTGTCGGGCGCAGTCATCTCGATCGCGGCGCCCGGGTGACGCCCGGCCCACTTCGTGAGCGCCCCGGCGAGTGCTGTTGCTCGATCGGCGGTGTCCATCCGGGTGTCGAGGCGCAGGCAGTCGGTGGTGCCGTCGGTCCACGTGACATAGGCGTCACCGGCCCATCCGACGGTTGCCGGGTCGACGGCGTCGAGCGCCAACCCCTCCCGCAGCAGCAACGTGGTCATGAACTGGCCGAACGGGCCCGAGCGGACGACCGGGCCGTCGGCGGGTGGAAGCGGAACCGCCACGACGGGCTCGTCGGCCAGGAAGCGGGCGGTGTCGAAGGCCTGCTCAGTGGTCGCCGGGTAGCGGGTGAGCGACAGGTCCGGGCCAGCGGGGTTGCCGAGCGCGGCGATGAGCTGGTCCTGGAAGATCGCACCACGGAGGTACGGCGCGCTCGTGAGG
>WBZM01000954.1_pt1 | contig 32853 bp, 23 predicted proteins | sample 5204271 | NCBI WGS metagenome assembly WBZM01 (sample SAMN12344346, study PRJNA552823) | activated sludge metagenome | biome: Activated sludge suspended growth; feature: Nitrification reactor; material: Wastewater; isolation source: activated sludge from nitrification reactor of wastewater... | reverse complement strand
AAGATCTGACCTGTACCAGGACAGCGCCGATCGCACCGGGTACTACGACGCCACAGATCACGGTGAGTTTCGATGTACCGGCCAACGTGGCTGGCACCAGGAATACTTCGGCCTTCGTAAACAACCCCAGCGATCCCTATCTCGGGAACAACTCGGCTTCCGCGCCGATCACGATCATCGCTTCCGCCGACATCGCGGTCTCAGTTGATCAACCTTCGGCCATGCGAATCGGGGACACGAGTTCAATTACCTACAGCGTGCGGAACATTGGCACCGCTCCGACAACAGGTTCACCGTCAGTGAAGCTCGTGGTGTTCATGCCGGCGAGCCTGGAGCCGGTGAGTACCAACAGCCATGACGGATGGGAATGTTCCGCGGTTCCACGGAGCGGTAACCAGAACGCCAGGTTCGACTGCGTCTTCCCGAGTGAAATGGGTCCAGGTGACGTGACTTCCCTCAACGCCAGGGTGCGCGTTCTCCAGACCAACGACACGCAGACGGACACACTGGTGGGCGCGGAATCAGCAGGTGACGTGAACCAGCTGAATAACACCGCCTCGGCCTTTTCCTCGATTACCGGAATTGATCTGAAGGCGACGGTCGCCCCGGTCAGTGGTCAGGAAGACACCGAGGCAGGAGTGACAAGCCGCCGCGTCGTTACGGTCACCAACGTCGGTACAGCGGTAACAACCGGACCGGTTCGCGTGGAGGTCCCCCTGCCGGCGGGCGTTTCCTGGACACCGGCTCCCCCGGTAGGAACCGGTTGGGAGTGCGTCCAGCTGCTCGCCCAGACCATAAGTTGCGTACAGAGCAACAGCCTCGCACCCGGTGCTTCAGCCCCAGCTCTCAACATCGATATCCAGCCGAGTCGGACCAACGCACCGTCGGTCACTATTCCGTACACCGTGAGCACAACTAACGACGAAAACGCTGAAAACAACACGGCCACGAGAACGGACACGGTTCTCTACAAGCCGGAAACTACGATTCTCTCAGCTCCCTCCGGAACTACCACTTCAAGGACGGCCCGGATCGAGTTCGAGGCCGACGATCACGCGGCTACATTCGAATGCAAGCTGGATACCGGTTCGTTCAGCACATGCGCCAGTCCCGTAGAACTCAATGAAGTCCCCTTGGGTGGTCACACTCTCTCAATCAGAGCGATTAACGAGCGGGGAATGGTTGAGGAAACGGTGGCCGAGGCCAACTGGACCGTCATTACGGAAGCTCCGGTCGGGGAGAGCACCGGTCTCCAGGCCACGTTGACCGGGGGTACGTTGTCGTTGGCTGCGTTGGGTGAGGTGGAGTTGCCTGCCAGCCAGTTGAAGCTCAGGGGCAGCAGGTTCCAGTCTGGTGCCTGGTCGATTCCGCAGTCGGGTTTTGGTTTTGAGCCGATTGTTCAGGTGATTGATGCGCCTGGTATTGGTGAGGTGTCGGTGAAGATTTCGATTTCTTCGACTGGGCCTGGTGTGGGTTCGTTGCCGTCTGGTGGTGGTGCGGCCTCGTTGAATTTGCCGGTTCAGGCGAAGCTTGAGGCTAGTGTTGGCGGGGCGCCGTTGATTGGTCCTGAGGCTGATTGTGCTTTGAGGCCGATCACGTTTGATTTGTCTGGTACTTATGACGAGGCGGGCAAGACTGTGAGTCTTGGTTCTCCGGGTATCACGTTCCCGCAGGTGAGTGCTGGTTGTGGTTCGCTTGGGGCGACGGTGAATAGTTTGTTGGAGTTGCCGCGTAGCGACATTGCGATGAATCTGGTGTTCGCTTTGGAGCAGATCGGTAATAACGCTGTGGTGAAGCCGGCTGCTCCGGCGATCACTTCGGGTCCGAGTGCTCCGGTGAGTACGAAGGCGGCTTCGTTTGCTTTCAGTGGTGATCTCGGTTCGACGTTCGAGTGTCAGCTTGATGATGGTGATTGGGCGGCTTGTTCTTCCCCGAAGGCCTACAGTTCGCTGGCTGAGGGTGCTCATACCTTCAGGGTCAGGCAGACCAGCGATTCGGGTCAGACTTCGGATCCGGCTACCAGGAGTTGGACGGCTGATACGACCGCTCCGGACGCACCGACCATTACGGCTGGTCCTTCGGGCACGGTCGGGTTCTCGTCGACCAGCATCTCGTTTACGGGTGAGTCTGGTGCGTCGTTTGCCTGCAGCCTTGATGGTGGACCGTTCGAGGTTTGTGTTTCACCGAAGGCCTACCAGTCTTTGGCTGATGGTGACAGGACTTTCCGGGTCAGGCAGATCGATGCGGCCGGTAACACTTCGGCGACGTCGGCTTCCAGGTCCTGGACGATCAATTCCGATAGCACCCAGTCGAGGCTTGAAGCGACGTTGACTGGTGGCAGCCTGTCTTTGGCGGCGCTTGGTGAGGTTGAGTTGCCGGCTGATCAGTTGAAGCTGATTGGTCAGCGGGCCGCTAATGGCACCTGGTCGGTTCCGCAGTCAGGGGTTATTTTCGAGCCGATCGAGCAGACGATCGATGCTCCGGGTATCGGATCGGTCACGGTCAAGATCTCGATTTCGGCTACTGCCGATGGTGCCGGTTCGTTGCCGACAGGTGGCGGGGCGGCAACGTTGAACCTGCCGGTTCAGGCGAAGCTCGAAGCGAGCCTTGGTGATGTGACGCTGATCGGTCCGGATGTTGATTGCGCGCTCAGGCCGGTCACTTTCGATCTGACCGGTACATACGATCAGGCTGGGAAGACTGTGAGTTTGACCTCTCCGGCGGTTTCGTTCCCGAAGGTGAGTGCCGGTTGCGGTGCGCTTGGTGGCACGGTCAACAGTTTGCTTGAGTTGCCGCGCGATGACATCGCGATCACTTTGAACTTCGCTTTGGAGGAGTTCGGAGCTTTGGTGGCACCGGAGATCACTTCCGGTCCGTCCGGTGAGACCGCTGAGACCGCCGCTTCGTTTGCTTTCACTGGCGAGTCGAGCGCGACGTTCGAGTGTCGGATTGATGGTGGGGCCTGGGAGGCCTGCACTTCACCGAAGGATTACTCGAACCTGACTGCTGGTGCCCATACCTTCGAGGTCAGGCAAATCGTTTCCGGTGGTGAGGTTTCCGATCCCGCGTCAAGGACCTGGACGGTCACTCCCGAGGTATCGAAGACCAGCAATCTCGCCAAACCGGTGGTGAAGGCCCCGAAGAAGGTGAAATCAGGCAAGCTCGCCCTGATCCGCGTTTCGGTCAAGAACACTGGCCAGGCGGCCGCTTCGAACGTGAAGGTTTGCCTGACTCTCAAGCAGGCCAAGAAACTCGCAAACGGAAAGGCCAAGCGTTGCAAGACGATCAAGACGATCGCTGCCGGCAAGACCTCCGTTGCGAGGTTCCTGGTCAAGACCAAGAAGATCACGACCAAGACGAAACGGTTGAGCTACGCGGTTACCGCACCGATCGGTGACGGCACCAGCAAACACACCAAAACCGGCCACGTCACACTGCTGAAATAGCCGGTCCCCGTCTGAAGGTGGGCCCGTTCCGGAACTTCCGGGGCGGGCCCTTCCTGTTTCCGGGCCCTCGGCTGACGCCAGCGACCGCAAACCACGCGCTAGCAGCCAGATCGGACGGGAGGACTCGCATCCGGCTCTAAACCGGTATTCTTCCTAGACGCGCCTCTGCCCTTTGGCCGAGGCTTTACTTTGTAACGAGACTGCCTGAGTAGCGAGGAAATATGGCACGCGGAGATGTCCGCATCGCGGTGACGCTCGCATGTGAAAGCTGCAAGCGTCGTAACTACCAAACGAATAAGTCGAAGCGCAATACTCCCGATCGAATCGAGATGCGGAAGTACTGCCGCTGGTGCGGCAAGCACCAGCCCCACAAGGAAACCCGCTAGTGGCCAAGTCCCGGGCACAGCGGAAAGCCGAGCGCCGCGCGCGCGAGGCCGCGGCACAGGGAGGTGTTGAGTCTGATTCACAGGCCCAGCACGACACCCAGGTGCCCAAGTCCGGCGACATCGCCGAGATCGAGGCCGTTGAGGCCGGAATCGCGGCGGGCGCCCGGGAAGAGGATCTCGAGACTCCCGACGCCCCCAAGGGCAAGCAGGAGCTGAGCTCCAAGGAAGAGAAGCGCAAGGCCCGGCAGGAAGAGAAGCGCAAGAAGTCCGAGCAGAAGAAACAGGAAGAGCAGCAGCTCGCCAAGCGGCAGAAGCAGGCCCAGGGCGAGCGCAAGCGTGGCGGAGTGATCGCATTCCTGTCATCCTGCATCGCCGAGCTCAAGCGGGTCCAGTGGCCGGATCGGGATACCCTGATCCAGGCGACCGCCGTGACCGTGGTCTTCGTGCTCGTCGCCGCTGTCTACCTCGGCCTTCTCGACCTCGCCTTCAACTGGCTGGTCCAGAGGATCATCTAAGGAACTTCATGTATCGCTGGTACGTAATCAACACATACTCCGGTCAGGAAAACAAGGTCAAGCAGAAGCTTGAGCACCGCATCGAATCGATGGGTCAGGGTCACCGCGTCCGGAAGGTCGTGGTCCCCACCGAACAGGTCTCCGAAGTCAAGGATGGCCAGAAGATCCAGGTCGAGAAGCGGACCATGCCCGGCTATGTGCTGATCCAGATGGAAATGACCGACAACGCCTGGAGCCTGGTGGCCAACACCCAGGGCGTCACCGGTTTCGTCGGTCCCCGCGACACCCCGGTGCCGCTGACCAAGGCGGAAATCGACCGCCTGCTCCACCGCGAGACCGCCGAGCGGCCCCGCACCCAGGCCCAGTTCGAGATCGGCGAAACGGTCAAGATCATCAGTGGCCCGCTTTCCGACTTCTCCGGCGAAATCGCCGAAATCAACGAGGACCAGCAGAAGCTCAAGGTTCTGGTTTCGATCTTCGGTCGCGAGACGCCCTCCGAGGTCGGCTACGAACAGGTCAAGAAGCTCTAACCACCCAAACCTTTAAGGCATTCAGTCCCATGGCTAAAAAAGTAATGACCCTCATCAAACTCCAGATTCCGGCCGGCCAGGCTAACCCGGCACCGCCGGTCGGCCCCGCGCTCGGTCAGCACGGGGTCAACATCATGGACTTCTGCAAGGCGTTCAACGCGCAGACGCAGCAGGAGGGTGGCACGATCATTCCGGTCGAAATCACGGTCTTCGAAGACCGCAGTTTCGAGTTCATCACCAAGACGCCGCCCGCAGCCGTGCTGATCAAGGAAGCGATCGGACTCAAGAAGGGCTCGGGAGAGCCGCATGTAAACAAGGTCGGCACCATCACCGAGGCCCAGGTCCGTCAGATCGCGGAGCGCAAGATGCCCGATCTGAACGCGAATGATCTGGACGCCGCCTCGAAGATCATCGCCGGCACCGCCCGCTCGATGGGCGTGGAGGTCAAGTAACCATGGCTCACGGCAAGCGCTTTCGCCAGCAGTTTCAGAAGGTCCAGCGGGACCATGTCTACCCGCCGGCCGAGGCAATCAACCTGATCAAGGAAACCGCTTCGGCGAACTTCGACGAGACCGTCGAGGTTCACATCCGGCTCGGGGTCAACGTCCGTCACGCCGAGGAGCAGCTTCGCGGCACCCTCGCCCTGCCTAACGGGCTCGGCAAGGACGTCAAGGTAGCGGTCTTCGCCCAGGGCGACAAGGCTCGCGACGCCGAGGCAGCTGGAGCCGACATCGTAGGTGCCGATGACCTCGCCGCCAAGATCGAAGAGGGCTTCGACGACTTCGACGTGGTCATCGCCACCCCGGACATGATGCCGACCGTCGGCCGCCTCGGCCGTGTGCTCGGTCCGTCGGGCAAGATGCCGAACCCCAAGGTCGGCACCGTCACCGATGACGTCGAAAAGGCCGTCGGCGAGTCCAAGGCCGGCAAGGTCGAGTACCGCACCGACCGGCAGGCGATCGTCCACCTGGCGATCGGCAAGGCCTCGTTTGATGCCGACAAACTGCTCGAGAACTACGCCGCCGTAATGGACGAGATCACCAAGGCCAAGCCGGCCTCGACCAAGGGCCGCTACATCCTTTCGGTCTCGGTTTCGACCACCATGGGCCCCGGCATCTCTGTTGATTCCAGCAAGGACACTGAGCAGGACATCGTTTCCGATCTTGTTGAAGCTTGAGCCTGAGGTCGCCTGACTAGCCCGGCGGGAACCACGTTCGGTTCCTGGATCACCTGAACAATTGCCACAGAGGGGCCATTTTGCCTACCCGAGAGAGACTTACACAGGAAGTGAAAACCTCCACCGAACGCACCGAGGTCGGTCAGGTCGGCATCGTCGGGATGGGGTATGTAGGCCTGCCCTTGGCTGTTGCCTTTGCCGAAGCGGGAACCCAGGTGATCGGACTGGACGCCAATCCGTCCAAAGTCGCAAGTCTCAATCAGTCGAAGACCTACATCGAGGATGTTCCTTCGTCGGTACTCGAAAGTGTCAGTGATCGACTCCAGGCAACAGTTGACTACGCGGATCTGGCCGATTGCGACGCGATCATTATCTGCGTTCCCACACCACTTACCGGTTCGAGCGAACCGGACCTGACCTACTTGGAGTCCGCCGCCCGTGGACTGGCTTCGATTCTAGTTCCCGGTCAGCTCGTAGTGCTCGAATCGACGACCTACCCTGGAACGACAAGGGACCTGTTGGCTGGCCAGTTGGAAGCAGGCGGGTTGATCGCCGGCCGGGACTTCCACCTCGCATTTTCGCCGGAACGGATCGATCCGGGGCGGACCGACTACACGGTCAAGACCACGCCGAAGCTTGTCGGCGGAATAACACCCGAGTGCACTGAACGCGCAGCGGCCCTCTACGAAACGGTTTGCGATCGGGTGGTCAGGCTTTCGGGTCCGGAAGCGGCAGAGCTCTCAAAACTGCTGGAAAACATCTTTCGCTCGGTCAACATAGCTCTCGTCAATGAGCTTGCCCAGCTCTGCGACCGACTCGACGTAGATGTTTGGGAAGTCGTGGAAGCGGCCTCCACCAAGCCATTCGGGTTCATGCCGTTCGAGCCCGGTCCGGGCATGGGCGGACATTGTCTTCCGATCGATCCCTTTTATCTGGCATTCACCGCCCGGCAGAATGACTTCTACCCCGAGTTCATCGAACTGGCGGGCAAGATCAACAAGTCTCAGCCGCGCTTCTGCGTGTCCCGGATCGAGCGGATCCTGAACGGTGAAGGCAAGCCGGTCAAGGGATCCAAGATCCTGATCCTCGGAGTCAGCTACAAGGCCGGTATCGGGGACATCCGCGAATCGCCGGCGCTGAAGATCATCCGGCTACTTGGAGAGCTCGGTGCCGATCTGAGCTACCACGACCCGCATGTGCCGGAGTTGGACGAATTCGGCCTGAAGCACACCGAAAGCCTTGAGCCGGCCCTCGAAAATGCCGACTTGGCGGTAATCGTCACCAACCATCCCGAGGTCAGCCTCGACACGGTGGTTGGCAAGAGCCAATTGTTGCTCGACCTGCGCGGCGTGACCCGGAACCACGAAGGCTCACGGATCGAACGGTTGTAGGGCCCGGGACCGCCCGGTTTGCGCCGACTGAGGAGCCCCACGACTCGGGGAAATCCCGAAAGCGCGATCATGCACAATGATGAGTAGCGATGTATTCATTCACAGGTTAGGTCTTTGCGAGAGCGAAAGTGTGGGCTCCGGGACACGCATCTGGGCCTTCGCACATGTTCTCTCCGGGGCAGTAGTCGGACGGGACTGCAACATTTGCGACGGGGCATACATCGAGGCAGATGTCGTGGTTGGCGACCGGGTTACCGTGAAGAACGGTGTGATGCTCTTCAACGGAGCCAGAATCGGAGACGACGTATTCCTCGGCCCTGGGGTGGTCTTCACAAACGATCTCAATCCGCGGTCACGTCTTCGCGATGGAGATGAACATCTGTTGGGAACTGAAGTCCACCGGGGCGCAACTGTCGGCGCAAACACAACCATCATCTCTGGCAACACCGTCGGGGAGTTCTCCTTCATCGGAGCCGGTTCCGTAGTCACTTCGGACGTGCTGGCGCATGCGTTCATGCTCGGTAGCCCCGCCCGTCAGGTTGGTTGGGCCTGCCGCTGTGGTCATCGCCTCGATGACCGATTTGTGTGCCCGGATTGTGGAAACAGGTACCGGCGGGACGGAGATTCGCTTGCCTTGGACGACGCAGACCCGTCGTGATTCCCGAATCCAGTCTCAACCTGCTCGTCGACCGCGCGCGGTCGACGCGAACCGCGATGGCAAACGAGAAGCTGAGGGGACATGACCCTTACGACGCGCTGCTTTCGCCCCTCTTTCGCTTGCCTGTTCTCCGGTCGAAGTGGCTACCGCGCTTCGCTGCCCAGCAGGTCGTCTTGCGATCAAAGCTGAACCTCCGTGGCGTCCTGCATGTCCCGAGCCAGCTTAACCCGGTCACGGTCGGGCTTTATGTGCAAGGCCTGGCCGACCTCACCAAATCCGGAGTGCTCGACCGGGATGAGACTTCTTCCGAGGTCTCAGGGTGGGTGGCGAAGCTCGCGTCGATTTCGTCGGCCGGGTTCTCGGGGCCCTGCTGGGGTTATCCCTTCCCCTGGGAGGGAAGAAAACACCGGATGCCGACCGGCACGCCAACCATTGTCGCGACTTCAATGGTGGTCAACGGGCTTCACAGGGTCTGGCAGGTTTTCGGGAATGAGCAAGCTCGACTGCTGACCGTTGACAGCGCCCGCTTCGTCCTTGACGACCTGCCCCGGATGTCTCAAACCGATCGGTCGTTTTGCTGGGCATATTCGCCGGTGGACGATCAGCAGGTCCTCAATGCCACGCTGAAAGGCAGCCGGCTGCTGGCGCAAGCGATTGAGGCAGGTCTGGCGGATACCGAGCAAGAACGGGCCGCCGAAGCTGCCATGAAATCAGCCCGTTTTGTAGCTGACCATCAGGAGGAAGACGGCGGCTGGCCCTATGCGGTCGGTCAAGATCCGAGAACCTGGAGAGACCATCACCACACGGGATACGTGCTGGAGTGCCTCGCCGAATACCGATCGATCCTGAACGACCGCGAATTCGACCAATCGATCGAAGCGGGCTGGAACCACTACCGATCCCGTTTCTTTGATACTGACAATCTGCCGCGTTTCTACGATGACCGTGATGGCGCGCTGGACGCAACCGCCGCTGGCCAGGCGCTCATAACCCTGGCGCAGTTCGATGATCTGGAGTTTGGTTTCGAGGTTGCAGAGGCATGTCTGCCCCTCCTTGGCCGGACAGACGGGACCTTCACCTTCCGTCGAAACGGCAGCCGAACGACCAGGACCCACTTCATCAGGTGGTCCACTGCGTGGATGTTTGTCGGTATGACACGTCTGATTCGCGATGGCTACGGTTCAGCCTGATGGCCTTCTGGGTCGATGTCGACAACCCCCCTCAGGCCCAGTACTTGAGTCCGATCGCTCTCGAACTTCGAGAGCGCGGCAACGAGGTTCTGGTCACAGCCCGCAATCACGCCCCGACCTTGGAAGTACTCGCCAACCGTGGTGAAGAGCCGGTGCCTGTCGGAGGCAGCTTCGGATCCTCCCGCGCCTCAAAGATAGTCGGAACCCTGCGCAGGACGGCATCTCTGGTCAGACTGGTAAGGAGCCGCATCGGTGTGCCTGAGGCAACGGTCAGTACCTCCCGTTCGGGGGTGCTTGCGGCGCGGGTCCTGCGCTCACCCTCGTTCACGATCCTCGACTACGAGGGAGTGGAACTCGGTGCATTCGTCAAGTCCGGTACCACCTTGCTTCACCCGCAGGTAGTGCCGGCAAGCCGGTTCATCGAAAAGGGATTCCCCGCCAGCCGTCTTCACAGCTTTCCCGGCCTGAAAGAGGACATTGCTTTTTCAGGATTGGACCTGGACGCGGCGGGGGAAGACACCCTGCCTCCTCCCCGAGATACCGGCCTGCCAGCTGTGCTGGTTCGCCCACCTTCCGAAACCAGCCACTACCGGGTTGACGAGTCACTGAGAATGCTCGAGCTCGTGCTCGACCGGCTCTCCGATGAACAGGATATTCAGGTCATTTTCTCCCCACGCGAGGAAAACCAGAACCAAATGATCGTCTCTCGCAAGTGGCAGGTACCACCAGTCACCCTGACCCACCCTGTGCCGTTGATCGAGCTGCTTCGTGAAGTCAACCATGTGGTCACGGGAGGGGGCACGATGTTGCGCGAAGCAGCCTGGTTCGGGGTTTCCGGATCAACCGTTTTCCAGGGCCCGATGCCCGCGGTTGATGAGTGGCTTGAGTCTCAGGGCGCGATCCGCCGTATAACCCCCGAGACCGATCTTGCCGGGATCGACTGGGCCAAGATCAAAGAACCGGGCAAACCGGTCGATCACCATCCCGAGGCTCTACCTACGGTCATCGACCGCATTCTCGCCGCCCGTTAGGTCCGGTCGGGCATCCACTTTCGAAGCTTTCGGCTTTTTCAGGGGCTGATGCCCCGCCCGATCACGTACCAGCCTGCCTTGCGCCCGACGCTATCGAGCAACTTCGGATCACGGAGCCGGGCAATCCGCTTTGCAGCTATCCCGTACGGGAAGGCATCGGTCGGGTTGAAATGGCGGGCATGCACGCGAACGTCGATGAAGCCCGAATCCTCGAGCATCCGGCGGAGTTCCTTCGGGCTGTAGACGTCAACCAGCGGGCGGCTCCCTGCGGAGGAAACCTCCACAGTTGAAGACAGTACACCCGCCATCGATCGCTCTTTCAGCAGCTTGCCCCTCAGGATCCCGTTGCCGAGAACCTGACTGAACCAGTAGTGGAGCGAGTGACGGTTGTAGACGATAATCCGGGCTTCTCCTCCAGGCCGCAAGACGCGTTTTATCTCCCGAACTGCGGCCGGCATGTCCGGCGTGTGGTGGAGCACTCCATTGCTTGACGCTCGGTCAAAACTGTTGTCGGCAAAAGGCAGCTTCTCGGCGTCACCATTCACGATCTCCGCTTCCAGATCCATCGCAGCCACATGCTTTGCGGCAAGCTCTGCATGTCTGGGTGTCAGGTCGATTCCGGTCACAGTTGCGCCCGCAAGGGCGTACTGGGCAACGTCAATCCCTTGCCCGCACCCGACGTCGAGAACGTTCAGACCCGAGGTATACGAATACCCCAGCTCTTCACGCATCCAGGGGCCGTACTCGTTTCGGCCGTCGACCAATCTTTCGAAGTACTCGCGGGTACCTGGCTCAAGTTCGACCGCAGGGCCGCACGGATCAGCAGTCCATTGCTCAATCGCCTTCTCTTTTGCCGTTTTGGGGTCCGCATGTCTCATGCGCGTAGTCACCACTTTTCTCAGTCGAGTATGTCGGCGACGGAGTCTATAGCTGCGCCGACGATTCGATCGGTCTCAATTTCGGTCAGTCCGGCCCAGATCGGAAGGCGAACCAACCGTCTGCTGAGATCTTCCGTAACCGTCAGCTTCCCTGAAGTTCGGGCCAGGCGTTTGCCGGCAGGTGATTCGTGGAGTGGCACATAGTGAAATACGGTCTGCACACCCAGCTTGGTCATATTCCCGATGAAGGATTCTCGATGCTGCTCGCTCGGGAGAATCAAGTAATAGAGGTGACCATTGTGATGACAGCCGTCAGGTATCTCAGGCTGCCTGATCCCCTGCTCTCGCAGCCCCCTCAATTTTTCGTTATAGGCGCCCCAGGTGCGAAGCCGGCTGGCGGTGATCTCGTCTACTGCTTCCAGCTGAGTCAACAGAAACGCCGCAGCCAGCTCGCTGGAAAGATACGAGGACCCGACATCGACCCAGGTATATTTGTCGACTTCTCCCCGTAGGAACCGACTACGGTTGGTTCCTTTGTCCTGGACAATCTCGGCTCGCGCCACCAGCGAGGGATTGTTCACCACCAATGCTCCGCCCTCACCACACTGGACGTTCTTGGTTTCATGAAAACTGAACGTGGCCAGATCACCGAAGGAACCGAGCTCTCGGCCGTTTAGGCTTGTGTTTACACAATGAGCTGCATCTTCGATGATGAAGATCCCGTGGGACCGTCCGATCTCCATGACTTCAGTCATTCGGGCGGCCACCCCTCCGTAATGGACCACCATGATTGCTGCCGTCCGCGGTGTGATCGCCTGCTCCAGCAGACGCTCATCGATGTTCATCGTTTCCGGGCGAATGTCGACGAAGACCGGAACTCCGCCCCTGAGCGCCACGGCATTCGCCGTCGAAACGAATGTGTATGAGAGCATGATTACTTCATCGCCGGGACCAATTCCGGCGAGAATCACAGCCATCTCCAACGCCGCGGAGCACGAAGGCGTGAGCAAGACAGCTTTGGCACCGGTCATCTCCCGCAGCTTCTCCTCGCAACGCTTCGTAAACGCACCATGACCGGAGAGGTGCCCGTTTGCCACGGCTTCCTTGATCATTAGGGTTTCGCTGCCGACCTCGTAGGGTCGGTTGAAGGGGATCGCCCGGTCGGTCATGGGCCCCAAGCTGGTACCCGCAGCCAAAAATCTGTCGCTCCTGTGAAACGTGCTCGGAGCGATGAGTAAATATTCATCGCGGCCATGTTCCCGGCGCTGAAGGACGCAGATCCGACCCTTGCCCCATCCTCAAAGTACCGTGCGAAGGCGGCTCTGTAGAGCTCGGCTCCGGAAACTTCGGAGTCCATGCTTGCTGCCCCCAGAGTGAGGTCTAGACTGCCGTCCGGATCCAAACCGGAAAAATACCAACCCTGAACCTTCCCGCCACGCGATACGGCCACACACCATTCCGGGGCGGTCTCGCAGAGATTCACGGCCCAACTTGCGTACCTCTGTTTGAGGGACTCTTCGTCAACGTGCGGAAGTCGCGCAAAGCGTTCGTGTATGAAGGGTCTGGCCCGGGACAGGTCAGGCATGGTCTCGAGTTCGGCGAAAGTCGAAGTCATGAGATCGGGGACAGGGTCGGGAGGAAACTCATTCATGTCGAGACGGAAACTGACTTGCGTATCCAGTTTTGCGAACCCGGCATTGACCAGCGAAACGATCGGTACTCTCGAAGAAGTCGGGGTACGGAATTCGACCCATTCGTAGGGTCTGCAGAGTTCTTCAATCTCAGACGGCTCCTTGTTGAAAAGCTTCGCGTCCCTGACGATGCCGATCTCGCGGCCTCGCCAGGCAGAGTCGAATTCGTGTACTTCAATCATTGCGAAGCTCTCTTCTCCATCTCGGGCTGGTCCCGATCATCCTCGGCCAGCCCTTCTGTGGTTGTGCGAACCACGAAAGAGGGACGTCCCATCGCCTGAACGTAGATTCGGCCGAGGTACTCTCCGATCACGCCCAAAGCGAAGAGTTGTACTCCCGAGAAGATGGCGATGATTGAAGCCAGAAATGGAAAGCCGGGAATGCTGCCTCCCTCCAGGAAGTAGCGGGCAAGAACATAGGCGAAGACCAGGCCTCCAAACACTGAAAAAGCAAATCCACTGATGGTTGCTACGCGGAGTGGCATCAGGCTGAAGCCGGTGGCCAGATTGACCGCATGCCTGATCAGAGAGCGGATCGTGTAGTTGGACACTCCCCGGGCCCGAAGTTCATGCGGAACGGTGACCGACCCGAAGTTACCTGTGGCCCAAGTCAGGAGCACATCGAGGGAAACATAGGGAGATGAATAGTTGGAAAACGTGGAAGTAAGTTTTGTCCTGAAGGCCCGGAATGCACTCACCTGGCGCATAGAGTCGACCTTGGTGACCAAGCGAAGAATCCGCTTGATGAGGACCGAACTGGCGTCTCGCAACAGGCCGTGTCTCTCTTCTTCGGGGGCCCCGTAAACGACGTCGTGATCGTGGTCGAGAAGAAATCTGACCAGACTGGGTATTTCTTCTGGTGGATGCTGAAGGTCGTCATCCATTGTGACAGTGACCGGGTACCTCGCGGTCTTAATCCCACAAAGGAGAGCGTTGTGCTGACCGAAATTGCGGGACAGGTCGATGCCCGTGACCCACGGGAATGACTTGGAAAGCCTGACTATGCTGTTCCAAGAGTCGTCGGTACTTCCGTCGTTCACCAGAATCAACTCGAATCGGGCATATTCTTGAGTGCATACATCAGCGATCCGGGAGACGAGTTCGTCCAAGGATTCCTCGCCTTGGTAGACGGGAACCACAATAGAAAGGTCGGTTTTGTCAGGGTCCATTTACCGGTCCTCCTGGAGCAAAGGATGGGGGGGACCAAGCTTCTGCTGTGACACGGTCCAGTCCTGATGAGCATGGAGCGCCTGGTAGCCAAGTCCATATCCGCCCGCTGAGATGACAAGAACTATCAAGTATGTGACGAGAAGCCTTCCAGGGTTTTCTGTTGGAAAGGAGTTTGCCAAGACAACCCGGACACGCTGGCGGAACCCCCGGTCGGAGCTGCCTGACCAAGAAGCATCAGCGCGATCCAGGAGCACGACGATTCCGAGCATGCCCACGAGAATCAGAGCGCCGATGAGTCCGTAGAGGTAGCCCTCGGTAGGCACGCCGAGGAAGGCCGGCAGCACTCCGATGGCCGCAGCCGGAATCAGCAGTAGCGACAGGCGCGCGAACTGGCTGGCCAGGAGGGCCGGCAGGCCGACAGCAATAACAAGCAGGTACCTGAAGACTAGGTAGAACACGACACAGGCCTTCTTGAACAGCAGACCAAGGATGAAGAAAGGTTCGTGTGAAGCGATGCGAAACACCTCACCGCGAAGCGCTTCATTGTACGCCTTGGAGTGGTAGTGAGCGCCTGGAGCCAGCACTTTCGCAGCAGCAGCCGCCACCTCGTCCTGATAGTAAATCCCATGGTCATTACGAAGGTACCCAAGCCCAATGTATATCGAATGCCAGAGGGTTTGACCGGCGTTGCCCTCGAGCCTAGATGGATCAATATCCGAGTGACTATCGCGCAGGGCGATCACTGCATCGAGCACAAGAGTCGAGGTGCATAGGTAGGCAAGCGCGAGGAGTCCGATCAGGCCGATACCCACTGGCTTTGAATTTGATCTGATCCACATCACCGCGGCTGCTGCTATCAAGACAGGAATGCCAGCGGGGTCCCGTACCAGACTGACTAATCCCGCGACTAACGCGACCAATATGAGGCAAGCTACATCGGGCTTGCCGAAATCTTTCTTCCGCCAGATAAACATTACTGGTGGCATCAACGCGAGGATCGCCCAGGCTTGAACCCAGTAAATGTCCAATGGCTCGATCGTAGTTACCGCATAGAGAAGTGCGACCGAGCCGCCATAGATTGCCAAGCGACTTGAGGTCAATGTTGAAATGAAGAACGGGGCACCCACGAGGACTACCATCCAAAGAAAGAGCCAAATCAGGCGCCAGGCCTGCATCGGGTCGTCAATGCCCAAGAGAACAGCAAGATATGAAGTTAGTAGATAGAAGCCCTTGAAATCGGCCCCCCCGATCGGCTGGGCGATCCCGTTGGATGTTTCGAAGTACAAAGGCAGACCATGCTGTCTCAGTCCCTCAGTCGCCTTAAGAAGCTCCGTTTCCCTGTACTCCATCATAGGAAGTGGATTAGGAGCCAGGTAGTTCAGAATCGCCAATCCGACGGCCGCGAAAACGATAGTGAAGGCCAGCAACTCGAGACTATGAGCTGACCTCAGGCGCCTGGTAACGAAGTTGTCGATGCCAGCCAAACCAGGGCCCGACTACTCGGGGGAGGTCGACAAGGCGCCGTTCGGCGAAGTCGGTGAATCAATCAGGCCGCGGTAGATGTCAAGAAGGACTTGCGAGGCTACCTCCCAGTTGTGTTCATCAAGCGCCAGTCGTCGAGCTTCGAGCTTCCTCTCCTCGTATCGAGGATCCTCCAGAACCCGACGGACTGCGGCGGCAATACTTGAAGGGTCCTCCGGATCAAACGTCTCGCCAACCGGGGGTACTCCCTGCACCGCCACCCGCTCGACTTCGGGGAAAGCGCTTCCTACGACGGGCACACCCGCCATCAGATACTCGTGAAGCTTGTTCGTATCCCCCAGCCAGCAACCTAGGTCGGTGGCTTTCAGTGGTACCAGGCCAATCTGGGCCTTGGCGGCCGTATGAACGAGACGATCAAAAGGTTCGGGCGGCAAGATGTGGACACGTTCACCGACTCCATAATCGCTTGCCCAGCGCTTGATTAATCCGAGATCTCGTTCCCGGCCGAAGCCGAGGACCACGAAATGCAAGTCCGGTAATTCGAGAAGGGCCTCGATGGTTTCCCGGAAAGCACGTTGCTCGGCGTAGATTCCCCCTTGATAGAGCAACACCGGCGCTCCTTCAGGAAAACCCGGGTCTACCGGATTGACTTCATCAACCCGACGCGGCACATTCGGCAGGATGGCGATTCCCTCCCGGCCATGACGTTTGAAAAGCGCTTCTCTACGGGAAGCATTCGTCGTAATCACGACGTCTGCCTTTCGGACCGAGAACCTTTCCGACAACCAGAGAACTCTTGCTGTTGCCCGGTCCGCGATAGCGGATGAAGCAGGCTCGCCATTCAGCTCGTGTCCGTCATAGATTAGTCTGGCTCCGCGGCGCCGGGCAGCGAACATGAGCGCTGGCACAGTGTGGATATTGTGGGCGTGGTACACCTCGGCGTCCGTGCGGGTCGCCTCCAGCCATACCTTCATGACTGATCGGATCTTTTCCAGTTTGCTACCAGATCCTGATCGATCTCCAAACGGAAACTCCACTACGTCAATGCCATCCTTGCTATACCGCAGAGTCTGACTAATGTCATACCGATTGCCGATCAGCTTGACGCTGTAACCAGCCTCGGACAAGGAAGTGACTTCTTTCCAGACGCGGGCGTCAAAGGGCAAGTGGCCGATGACTGCGGCGCAGACGTCATATCTGGTGATTTCACGCGGCAAATTGGCTACCTTCTTGGTCGATGAATTTACGTTGCCAGAGTTCAAGGGTGAGCAGCGCCCAGATCCTGAGGGCGTTGTCTTCCTGGCCGGACTCGTTGGCGGCGATCAGGCGTTGAACTTCATCGGGATCGAAATGACCCCGCGCCGCGACGGTGGCCGGCGAGAGCAGATCATCGACCATCGGCTTGAGATCCCCCGAGAGCCAGGATCTCACGGGAGCGCCGAACCCGGCCTTCGGCCGCCAGATGACGTCACTCGGGAGCACACCGTCCATGCTGCGTTTGAAAATGTACTTCCGGGTGGTTCTCCTGAGCTTCAGGGATGGAGGTATCGAGGCGGCAAGTTCAACCATCTCGTCATCCAGGAGCGGAACCCGAACCTCGGTTGAGGCGGCCATACTCATCTTGTCGGTGTAGGCCAGATTGAGGCAAGGGAGGAAGGTCTTCATATCGGTGTAGAGAATGCGATTCAGCCAGTGCTCGCCAGAAACCCTGTCTGCGTACGATCGGTGCCGGTCGAGTGAGTCGGGATGTCCTTGCTCGCCAAGGCCGGGCATCAGCTTTTCCAGCTCTTCGGGCCGATAGTAGGAACAGTAGGTCAGGTAACGCTCGAGCGGTTCCGCATCGATTCCGCGAAGCAACTTCATAAGATTGCGCCGGGGACCGCGCATCCTTCCGGGCTTGCCCACGGTCAACCGGCCCTCGGAGAATTCCCGGATTGCCTTGCGGACGGACTTGGGCAGAATGTCCGACCAATGTCCGATGCGGGCAGCCAAGTGTCGCGGATAGCCGGCGAATATCTCATCGCCACCCATCCCGGAGAGCATCACGGTCATTTTCTCCCGCGCGGCCGAGCAGATCAGGTAGGTGGAGATGCAGGCAGGGTCTGCGATTGGTTCGTCCATATGCCAGATCAGCTTGGGCAGGAGGTCGACTATGGCCGGAGAGAGAGTCTCCTCGTGGTAGTCAGTGTTGAATTCCTCGGCGACCTGCCGGGAGAACTTGACATCGTCGGGGACGATTTCATGGGCCAGGTCGTCAGCCGAAAAACCGACCGTGTAGGTCGAGACCTTCTCTCCCTCGGTACTCATCGCAGCGACGATCGCGCTTGAATCGATGCCTCCGCTGAGGAAGCTGCCGAGCGGCACGTCGGAAACCATCTGGCGGTGAACCGCCTCGAAGACCTTGGAGCGGACCATTTCGGCCCACTCGGTTTCGCTGTGACTTGCGATATCGAACTCGAGATCCCAATACTTGTGGATGTTGAGTTCTCCGTTCTCGAAACGAGCCCAGTGACCGGGCGGCAACTTGTAAACGCCTTCGAAAAGCGTGTCAGGGTCCGGTACCCAGAGCAGTCTGAGGTAATCAGGCAGCATCTCGGTCCTCATCGACGGAGGGGGGAGTGCCGGCAGTAGGGCCTTGATCTCGGAGGCAAAGTGAAGTTCTTCGTCGCGTCTAGCCCAATACAAAGGCTTCACTCCCAAACGATCTCTGGCCAGAAATAGAGAACTTTCCTCCCGGTCCCAGATGCCGAACGCGAAAATGCCATTGATGCGATCGAGCATCCCCGGGCCGTGGGCCACAAACGAAGCCAGCAGGACCTCGGTGTCGGTCTCGGTCTTGAAGCTGAAACCTAGTTCCTCCAGCTCCCCGCGCAATTCCCGGTAGTTGTAGATCTCACCGTTGAAAGTGATCCAGTACCGGTCGCCCGCATAGGGCATCGGCTGGGCGCCACGTTCAGTGGTATCGATGATGCTGAGACGTCTGTGACCGAGAGCCGCCGGGACAGATCCGGAGACCGTCGGAAATACCTTTGTCCCCTCCCCATCGGGTCCCCGGTGGACAAGGGTACGGGTCATCTGCTCGATCAGAGTTCCGTCCGCTCTCCCTACACTTCCGCAGATTCCGCACATCAGGCAATGACCTTATAGAGCCTTGCCGCCCGAGAGATCATCGGGTGTTGCCGGGCCTGAGCTGACGCCGACGGAATCTGCGGGCAGACCCGCATCGGAACCGGGTGGTCCCAGGTTGCGGAGGGAACGGACGTAACTGATGAGCATCGCAGTCATTGACAGGAAACTCGCTACCGCTGCGCCCATGGCGTCAAATACCGTCACCAGCAAGGGGGTCAGCGTGACGTTCGAGATGAAGAGCACGAGCGCGGCGTTCTTCATCTCGCTTCCTGAGGCTCGCGCGCTGAGGTAGTAACTGATCAGAGTGTTTATCGATCCCACTGTGGCCGCTAGGCCAAGTGGAATAACCAGGATCGCGGCGTCTTCGAGTTCGGGGTTGAGGTACCTGGGTATCACGATCGCAGCTACAACCGATCCGATCGCGGTCGCAGTTATCCCCCACACAATGAGCATTTCGACCGGTCGCCGATCGAGCTTGTCGGACCGGGCCATACGCGAATACAAAGCCGTTGCCAGGGCGATCGCTGGCAGCCCGATCAGGCTGGCTCCTGCCACCGCCAGTCCGTAGGACGCCAATTGTTGAGGGTTGGCCAGCGCACCGACGATCAGGACATCGAGGTTGTAAGTGGCCATCGCGAGAAGCGAACTCAGGTAGACCATCGCCCCCCAACTCCGGGTCTCGGACCACATCTTGCGCCACCTGGCACGCAGTTCCGCGAAGATTGGCTTGACGAGCACGGCTACCGCGACACCGCCGACGATAAAAGATCCGCCTCGCAGCGCCAGGACGAAATCCAGGGGGAGGTCGTCTTCGCCCAGGATCCAGGAACTCAGCACGGCCAACATGACCAGACCGGCGATGGTTGACATCAGGGGCGGGAGGTAGGCGCGACCCGTCCCTCTGCCCATCGATTCGACGACCAGGACGAAGGGATACGCGAACGCAAACGGAGCGCTCACCAGCAACGCGTGCCCGGCGTTCACGTTGAACACCGAATCGACGAACAACGACAGAAACATGATCGTGGCGACATAGACGACGCCAAAGGGGAGGTACGCGGCCAGCATCGCACCCATCCACTTTCGTTGTTCCACCTTGCTCTCGGACAGGGCCGTTAGCCGCGCCGCGGGGTAAAAGATTCCGAACTCGAAGATGCTCGCGACCAGGAGCAGGAGGGATTTGCTGAGCGTGAAGGCACCGAACTCATCGGTTGAAAGCTCCCGGACAAGCAGGGCAGTGATCACCGCCGTGAGCGTGCTCCCAACAGCTGAAAACGCCAGGAAGGCCAACGTCTGGCGTCCAATGCTGGATCTGCCGGCCAGAAGCAGTTCCTGGAGTCTTGACTTCATGCCTATTCGATCAGAGCCAGCCGCACGGGTACACCGGTTTCGAGGCTTCTGACCGCGGCCAGTGTCGCGTAACTGACGTTGGCCACCTCAGCCAACGGCACCGGAGACGAGTCCGGCTTTCCACGGGCCGCATCAACGAAGGCTGACACCTCTCCTTGATGGCCCTTGTCCGGTGACTTGCTCGTGGTCCGATTGACTTTCAGCCCGTCGTACAGTTCAAGCGACTGGTAGTTGTCCATGATCGCGGACCGTCCTCCGCCGGCAAAGATCTCGAGCCGTTCCTTGCCGACCTTCGGCGACCCCTGGGACACGTAAGTGACCTGTCCGATTGAGCCGTCGGCAAAGGTCATGTTGACCAGCAGACAGTCCTGAGCCTGGACAGGTGTATCCGGGCTCCCGTGGGCGATCGCGCTCACCGTCTCGATGCGGTGCCCGACTAGGTATCGGAGGGTGTCGATGAAGTGACAACCCTCGCCGAGCAGCCTGCCTCCACCCTGTTCGAGATCCTGTGTCCAGTGATCCGGCGGCAGTTCCCCGGCGCTGACCCGGAAGGTGGCGGTGACCGGTCCCTCAACCGCTGAAATATGGCTGCGGACTTCTCGGATCATCGGGGCGAACCTCCGGTTGAACCCGACCGCAAGCACGCCCTTCGATCCCTTCGCAGCCTCGATGACACCGTCCAGCTCTTCGGTGGTCAAAGCCAGAGGCTTCTCGCAGAAAGTGTGCTTGCCGGCCAGCAGTGCGGCCCGGGACAACTCGGCGTGGGATTCGTGGCGGGTTGCGACGACCACGGCATCGACGTCAGGGTCTGTACAAACCGCTTGGGCGGAATCGGCGACCCGATGGAAGCCCTTCTCCCTGCCAGCTGCTTCGGCTGAAGGACCGTTGCCGCCGCCGACGAGCTCGAAGTTCGACCCTGCCTTCTCGAAGGCAGGAAGAAGTATGCGTGAGGCGAATCCGCCTGGACCGACCAGTCCTATCCGCAAAGGTCCTGCGGTTGGTGTTGTCCGGGCGGCTTCGGCCTTCGGCTCAACGATCTCCGGTTCTGAAGCAGAGGCTCCGTTGATCGATTCGCCATACGAGAGAACTATCGCCCCCAACGGGCGGTCGGAATGGTCGTCGGCGACCAGTTTTGCGTAAGCCGTTTCAGCCTGTTCAACGGGGACGATCTCTTCGACCAGGTCGTCGAGGAAAAGGTCTCCGCGTTGTAGCAGCCCCAGAACGGCTTCGAGGTTGCGCTGTTCGGTCCAGCGGACGTATCCGATCGGGTAGTCAAGTCCGTGCTCTTCGTAATCAGAGTCGTATCGGCCGGGACCATATGACCGGGAAACCCTGAACTTCAGTTCCTTGTCGAAAAGTGGAGCCCGATCGAACTCGATCGGGACCGCCCCAACCAGGATCAGCGACCCGCGGTCTCTGGCAATGGCGGCGCCGAGGGAGAGTGGTGCCGGGTCGCCGGAAGCAGCGGCGACGATGACCCGGTCCACACCACGGCCACCGGTCAGCGCCTTGACAGAGGCGGCGGTTTCGCCGTTGGCCAGGAGACCGTGGTCGGCGCCGTTCGCGACTGCGTAGTCCACCTTCGAGCTGTCGACGTCGATCGCAACCACTTCGCAACCATGCGCGGACAGAAGGCGGCAGGCAATCTGCCCGACCAGCCCGACTCCGATTACGGCTACCCGTTCGCCAAGGGTCGGTTCGGCCAGACGAATGCCGTGCAGAGCTATCGCTGCGATCGTTGTGATCGAAGCGGTCGACATCGAGACTTCGTCCGGGACCAGGCACATTAAGTTCCCGGGCATGGCACAGATTTCGGCGTGGTTGGCGTGCCCACCGCCGCAGCATGCGACCCGGTCGCCTACTTTTATGCCGCGGGAACGGCTCCCGACTTCAACGACAATGCCCGAACCCGAGTAGCCGATCGCGATTTCCTGGGCAAGTTGGGTCTTCACTGCGGCCCGGGTTGCCTGAAGGCCTTCAGTTCGGGCTTTTTCGATTACCTGTCGGACCAGGTCCGGACGTTCCATTGCCTTGCCGAGCAGCGACTTCTGAGAAACCTCAACCCGCGTCCGCTCGGTACCCGAACTGATGGCCGTGAAGGCCATCTCGACTAACGCGCCTCCGCTAGGGCATTGGGGGGAAGGCACATCCCGCACCGAGGTGGCTCCATTCCGGTCCTGCAGTACTTGCTTCATTCAAACCTCTTTGTCGGGGACCGGCGGGCGTCCGTCCGGTCCGCATGAATTTCGGGAGAACTGGCGACGTTCGGGTTTCCGGACGCGCCACCCGGTACCGAACATTCCAAGGCTAGGAATCAATCAACTTGAGAGCGCTATTTTGAACGATTTCGAGAATCGCGATGTGCTGCTCTCGAAAAATCCATTTTGAGAGTTGCCGGCAGGTCTAGCGATCCAGTCACGACGATCCGCGCGGCCTTCTCTCGGCTACCGAAGTTGGGAGAGTACCAACCTTGGGCGAATTCAAGTATGGACTCTCCTTCCAGGTTGACTTCGATTGGTGGGCCGGGACCATTCAGGACACAGCGTTGTGGTTCGCGGGCCGTCACCGACCAGCCGGGGGCCAACGTAAACGGGACCGTCACGGTGTGGTGCCCACTCCCCTTGAGATGATCAGTAATAGCTATTGAGCCGTTCCGGCGGTCGAGGCGGATCGATCTGGTGACCAGTACAGGCTGCGGCAGACGCATATACGCCCGATGTGAACTCACCAGGACGGTTTGCTCATCACTTGCCGAGAATGACTCCACCGTCGGTGCGGCAATCTCGTCCAGCTGGAAAGGCCGGGTCGGATCGATCGGATTGATTTCGGCGTCGTCGATTTGCGGAGTCGAATGGGCCGATGTGCTTCGCATCCGGGTGCGTGCTTCCGTGTCGGATGTGTATGCGTACGTTCCCGGGTCCACAACAACCGGAACTCCGTCCAGTGACCACTCGAACGACAGAGCATCGTTGTGCGCATGTCCGCCATTACCGGCCTGCCCGACATCACCACAATCAGCAACGAGGTGGCTTCCGCCTCCACTGAGCACGTAGATCCCTCCGTCAGGGAAGCGATCCGGGTGGTCAGATTGGAGCATTGGCCTGGCCGCAACTCGAAGCCATTCCGCCAGGCCGAAGGTCCAGGCAACCTCCGGGTGCGGGGTGCCATCGAGCGGTTGGTCCATCCCCAGGGCCGATGCGGCCACCCAGATAACGGGGTCGAGACTGGGCCCTCGATCAAAGCCATCTGGGAGCACCCGGCCCGAATCGGCGTCTCCGAACTGCGGGGTTCTGCCGTCCGGGTGCCGCACCGCGACCGCAACATTCACCATTGAGCGCAGACGGTCAACGGTCTCCGGATCTACCGGTCTTCCAGCGCCCGTCAGGGACCGCATAGTCAAAACGAACATTTCGAGCACGAGTCCGTGATACGGCAACGACGCTTCGAAATCACAGCCGTCCTCGTAGACCTGTTGCTTCACTTCTCGAGGAAGCCATCTCTCCGAGTTTTCCAGCCATGTTCTCGCCTTCGGATCACCCTGAATCGAGGCGCCGAGCATGGAAAGTCCCAGCAGATCTCCCACGAAATGATTGGAACGCAGCCGGGGCGTGCCCTCCAGGTGATTTTCAATGAAACGTCCATGTCTCTGAAGGCATCGCGTAACCCGGTCGAGGGTATCGGCGGGAAGCCGCACTGGATCCGCTATGGCCAGAGCGGTGAGCCAATTGGCCGCTCGTATGCCAGCCTCCATGGCGTTGGTCCAGTTAATCGTTTGGCCGACCGGATTGGCATCTATCCAGCTCTCGAGTTGCGCTCCCATCTCCGACAGATAGCTATCCGCCTCTTCCGGGTCAAGACGGGACGCTCTGGCAAGCGTGAGGAGCTGGTGGCCGCGGCTGAGCTCCCAGACGCGCTTGGCATCGTCGGCTGTATCCAGGTCAGCCACCTGAATATCGAAGTGGAGTCCGGTGGGCCAGCGGTAGCCGGTGACCGGGTCCCGCAGCCAATCGATCTCGGGACCGTAGTCCAGCAGTCCCGAACCGAGAAAACTCATCCTGTGCTCGAGAACCTCCTGCGCTTCGGCAATGATTTGCTTCGCTGAGGCGACCAGATCTGTCGGGAGCTCGCCGAGGGGAGGTATATCGATCTCCTCGAGATGCAGGGCAGCCCCATCGGGCTCGGAACACACCATCAGGTCGAAGTTCGAGCGAAGCTTCCTGATGTGTCTCCTGTTTCGGTCCCGATAGAGAACTTCATCGAACAGGAGTCTCGGGTTACTGCCGATCAATCGCGCCAATCGCGTCGCTGATTTCAGACGGCCTCTGAACTTACTCATGGCAATCAGAGTTGACGGCCACGATCCGCTCGGCGTTGTCTTCCCAGGTGTGATTCAGGCGAGCCTCCCTTGAGGCAATTTCACCCAGTTTCTTTCTTAAATCCGGGTCCTGGGCCAGACGAGTCATGGCATCGGCAAGCTCGCCAACGCTCCCGGGTTCCACCAGCAACGCCGAAACCTCGTCCTCGAGGACATCGGAAATCTGTCCGAGCGAACTGGCCACGATGGCCGTTCCGGATGCCATGTACTCAAACAGTTTCGTAGGTGAGCCATGAAACTCCAGCCCGTCGCGCCACGGTACATGAGGAGAGCAGAGCACATCGGCTGCTTCGAGAATTGAAGGTACTTCGTCCATTGGAACAGAGCCCAGGAAGTCCGCTCGGTCGGAGTGACCGGACGCGACAAGTAACGCTTCCGTTTCGGCTCTTTCGACCCCGTCGCCAACCATCAGCAGCCTGGCATCGGGCAAGTTGTCGGCGACCCTCGCAAATGCTCTCGCCAGAACCGGTGCCCCGTGCCAGAAACCAAAAGTTCCGACGAAGCAATAGACCACGTCGCCGTCCCTGAATCCCAGAGCTTTCCTCTTGGCGGCACCTTCTGATCTGAACCTGGCTGGGTCAACCGCATTCGGGTTCAAAACCAGACGCTCAGGCTCGATCCCGCGCTCTATGAGCGAGTCGACCAAGACTTGGGACACCACGACTATGCGGCTAGCGAACTTGAGATTCAACCGTTCGATATGTCGCTCATATCGAGACAAGAACACTTGGGAGCCTTCGTGGTCGATCGCATTGTTGTACTCGAGCACGAGCGGTTTCCGGGTCCACGTGGCCAGCACCAGTCCAGCTGCAGAGCAGGGAGTGAGCCGCTGATAGATCGTTTCGGACCATCGGGCGGATCGGCGCGAACGCCACGCAAGTACCAGGTCGCCGCCCATGGCAACAAAGCCCGGAAGCAGCCGGGAAACCAGCGGGACCCCCCACCGAATCGGACCCTCGTCGGCGTCTGTAAGTGCCGGGTCTGACAAGACTGCCTCCCGGATCTCAACCTCGCAGCCGATCGCCCTGAGACCCTTGATCACTTCGTTGGCGTGGGTGATCGACCCGCCGACGCTGGACGAATAGCCAGCTACCGTTCGAACGTAGAGGATCTTCTTCGGAGATTCACGGAATTGTCTTGCTTCCATGCGCGATCCGAGGATCAGAAGCAAGAACACATGGGTCATCATGGTCAGAGCGGCTCCCACGATTTGGGCAACGGCGGCAGGAATCGACCGGGCCAAGAAAGGCCCAAGTGTGGTGGTCGAGGGACGTTGTGAAGCACCTGCCGAGATGATCTGGCGCGGCCGGGCGGCGATCAACCAGAACAGGAAGGGAACAAACTTGCACTCAAGTTCGGGTCTTGAACTGGGGATCGCGACCAAACTCAGCCGTCGGCGCTTTCGCTGGGAAATGATCCCTCGAGGAGTTGCAATATCGACCAAATTGACCATCTTGGCCGGATCGATTCCCAAGTCGTGTGCGAGCTTCTTTTCGTGATCCGGATTTTCCGGACCCAGGCGAACTAGCAGGTCCTCGCTCACGATTTGGCTCCGTCTTCGGTCAATAACAGGCCCCGCACCGAACCCATCACCAAACCGGCGAGCATCGCCGAGACCGGAACCGAGAGCACCTGGAAGCCCAGGCTGAAGGGAAACAAAACCGCGCAAGCCCATACGACACCGTGTGCTCCGACCGGGAGCGGCCGGTTGCGGCGGATCAGCTCCCAGCACATGTGTGCCGTCACTGCGGCGATCAAGATCAGGGCCAGGCCTCCCAACAGACCGAGTTCGGCAAACGCTCCAAACCAGAGGTTGTGCGGAGTGTTGACTGACGAAGGGCTCGACAGAACCAGCGGATTAATCTGGAATGCGTTGAGTCCCACCCCGAAGACTGGATTGGTCACAAACACATCCCAGGTTTCTCCGAACACTTCGGATCTGGCAGTGATGTTGCTTGGGTTCGTCACCCGCTCCTGGAAATACGCAGAGTCCGCAACACCGGCCAGCAGAGCGATTCCGAAAACAATTGCAGCAACGGCCGCGCCGACCAAAACCCACCGGAGCCATCCCCGCTTCACCAGCCACCAGATCCATAGCGCAGCCAAGACGACCCAGCCGGTCCGGAACGAACTGAGGATGATCGCCGCCGACCCCAGCAGGGCGATCGGCAACACCCAGGAAGACCTGTCGGGAGGTGCGCTTCCTCCAAGCACCAGAGCGACGCAGATGGTGAGCGAAAGGACAAAGTCAATATCGGTTGCGACCAGTCCGTTGGGCCGCACGAAATCAGTTACCCCGATGGTGACCAGGTCGGTGGACGGATAGGCAATCACGTCAGACCGGGTAACCGCCTCGAGAATGCCCAGGGGCGCGCTGATGATCAGGAAAATCACGGCCATCCACCAGAGGGTCTCGCCGCTGCCGGTAACCCGGGCCAGGGCCCGTCCGAGCACCCAGCTCAGAAAGAAAGGAACGAAGCTGTGCAGGACCAGCATCCGCACACCCGCGCCCCCACCATGGGCAGCTCCAATTGCCACCGCAATGGCGAACACGACCAGAGCCGCCTCCGGAACCCCGAGCGTGAACTTCATGGGCTGCATATAGGTGACGATCAGTAGCGCCGCCAGGGTAGCGGCGACGATCAGAACGCCGGGACTGCCGAACAGCTTCAGCAGGATCAGCGACAACACCGGCGTTAGGGCAATCGGCAACGCGAACCATGCGGGACTGATCTGGTCAAGGTGTCGGAGAATTTGTCTCAAACTAAGCGGGGTGGGTGGCTGGGAAATCCGTCTGCTTGCGGTCGTCAGGAGTTGAGGAACAGATCGTCGATCGACTCACCTTCGATCCAGTGGCGATGCCAGAGGGCGAAGTTGAAAATCGACCACAGGGACCAACGAGCCTGTCTTCCGCTTCTTCCCTTTGACTGAAGGATTCCCCGTATGGTTTCGACGTCAAAGTACCTGCGAACCGAATCTGTCTCGATCAGTTGCTCGAAAACCGTTCGGAGGTCGCCGGCGAACCATTCCTCCACCGGGGCCCCGAAGCCACGCTTGGGGCGGTTCAGCACCCAATCCGGTACCAGATCCCCGATGCCCTTTCGCATCACGACCTTCGTCGTGCCTTCTCGCCACTTCTGCTGAAGCGGCAGGGAGTAAACGTAATCGACAAGATCAGGAGCCAGGAACGGCACCCGAGCCTCAACGCTGTTGGCCATGGAAAAGCGATCGATCCGCATCAGAAGAAGTTCTGGCAGGCGGAGTTGGAACTCGTATTCCTGGGTATCCCAGAGAAGCGTTTCGATCGCGCTCTCGCCAGCGATGTTCTCCGCTTCGTTCGGCGCCCAGCCGGAATACGCAGGCTGATCGCGGTCCAGCATTTCGTTGCGCTGTCTTCGGGTCAAACCCAATGGCATGTGAAGAGGAAGCGGCCGTCCCCTGGCGATTCCCTCCATAAGTTCACGGAGCATGGGCTTGGAACGGCGTGGCATCAGAGCTGCGATTGACTTTCGAATCAGGGTCGGCGAGGCAAGCAGGGTTCGCAATGCCGTTTCGTGAGCCAGGACTCTCGAGTATCCGGGGTATCCCCAAAAAAGTTCATCTGCGCCTTCGCCGGCCATCACGACCTTGATTCCATTCTCAGCGGCAAGCTGGCAGACAAAGTTCAGCGGCAAGCAGACCGGATCGGCGAGAGGTTCATCCTGATGGTGGACCAGACCGGTCAGAAAGCGCCGGGCATCATCGCCGTCAATTTCGACCTCGTGATGATCGGTTCCGAAATGGCGGGCCACCCGGCGGGCCTCGTCTCGCTCATCGATCGCAACGTCACCGTTGAAACCGACCGAGAATGTGGCCAGTCCGGCCGCCTGGTCTCTCAACATGGCCACGATCGTCGTCGAATCGAGACCTCCGCTCAGGAGGACTCCGACCGGGACGTCACTCATCAGGCGATCATGGATTGAGCGGTCGAGTAGATCCCGGACCGTTTTCGCGGCCAGGTCAGGGGAGTGATCTGCAAAGGTCCGGCTGCCGGCAACCGAGGCATACTGATGGGTGCGTACGCCACCCGAATCGCAAATCCCGGACACTCCGGGCGGAACCTTCTGGATGTTCCTGTAAAGGGTTTGGGGACTTGATGTGACGAGATTCGTCAGATACGGACCGATCGAGTCTTCGTCAACCTCTGGCTTGACGGATGGATGCGCCAGGATGGCTTTGATTTCGGAGCCGAAGATGAACCGGCCATCCACACAGGTCCAGTAAAGCGGCTTTTCTCCGATCCGGTCGCGCGCGAAAAAGAGCTCTTCCGCGTTTGGGTCCCAGATCGCGAAAGCGAACATGCCTTCCAGGTGGTCGACACAGTCACGACCATGTGCCGCGTATAGGTGAAGGATCACCTCGGTGTCGCATGTTGTGGAGAACTCCACCCCGTCGGCTTCCAACTCGAGTCGCAAACGCGGATAGTTGTAGATCTCGCCGTTGAACACGAGTGCTTCACCCCGGGCCCCGAACATCGGTTGTGCGCCGCCTTCGAGGTCTACGATTGAGAGCCTCCGGTGGGCAAGCCCCACTTTGCGGTCCTCAGTGATGAAAAGACCTTCACCATCGGGCCCACGATGGTGAAGGGTCTCCCTCATCCTCACTAGGTCGCCGGAGTCGATTCGTCCGTTGCTCCAGCCGTATTCCATGATTCCGGTGATTCCGCACATCGGTGATTGCTTTCGATCTTCTGGGTGGCCGGGACAAAGCCGAGATCGCCGCATGCAAGCTCACCGGAATCAAAGTTCGCGTCGATCCGGAGTCTTGCTGCCAACTCAGCTGGATTCGGGAGGATACTGGTGAGGGCTCACGAATGATTCACGTCGGAAGCAACGCTGGCATGTTGAGCCTCCGATCTTCCTTGCTCGGCTGTTCGAGTTTCTCAGGCGAACAGAAGCTATTCGCAGAGAGCGCTTCTCACTGGAATATGGATGCTCTGGGGTTGAGCTTTCGGGCCTCGCGGTAGGCGTCAGTCGAAGCCGTGGCCCGGCCTCGCTCGGCTTCGATCCGCGACAGGACGATCCAGTTCCGCCAATTGGTCGACTCATTCTCGGTTGCTCGCCGTGCCGCCACGACGGCCTTATCGAGGTCACCCTGGACCTCAAGGATCAATGCTTCCTGGAGATACGGAGTGGCAGCGCTGGGCTGGATGTCGATCGCGGCTCGGGCTGAGTCCAATGCCGCTGAAAGATCGCCCGCCTCGGCCTGACTTTGGCTGTCTCTCACTTTGGTAGTCGACGCCAGCGGAATGGCTATTGCCACGAGCGCCACCACACCGACCAAGGCGAAGCCTGCGCGGCCGTACCATCGGAGCTGGCCTGCGGGCTCGGCATCTTCAGCAGCAAGCAATACTGCTGCCAGCAGGAGAAAAGCGGCTGGTATCGCGGCGATCTGCCAGGTCCAGTCGAAACCGGCCGCAAGACAGAAAGCCCCGCAACCTGCCAGTGCTGCCGCGGCCTGACCGCGACTCTCGCTGGGAGTTGTCACGGTCCGGTAAGCGCCGCCAAGCAGAACGACTCCGACAAAGCCAAGCAGCAACAGAAGCCCGACTACGCCAAGCTCACCCAAGGTCTGGAAATACAACGAATGGGTGTCCCTGATAAAGCCGGGCAGATCGCCATTGCGCGACCACCAGAACTCGAATGTTCCCGAGCCGGTTCCTCCCACCGGGGCGGTCGACATTTGGTCCAGGGCGGATTTCCAGTACTGGTATCGACCGTTACCCGAAGAGCTTGAAAGGCGGTTTGACTGATTACTCGGGGTTGACGTACTCTTGAATTCCTCGATGCCGTTCGAAATGCGGCTCGGCCCCCCGGCGACAATCGCGACCAGCAGGATCGCGACAAGGCCGCCAGCTACAAAGATCTGTGACATCCGTCTGGACGGCCTAAGCCAACCGGGCCTTCGGCGTTCGGTGAGAATCCAGTTGATGCCACCGCAGGCCACAGCGACGGTAAGGCACACGACGATTGTCAGAATCGTCATGTCGTCCCCCTCGCTCCTGGAAAGGGGCCCGGCAAGACCGCTCTGCAATGCGTCTTTAGAGGTTGCGACTTGAATCAAAGCTGCTCCGCCAAGTGATGTCAGCAGCAACGTCGGGATCAGCTTGATTCGGTCGTTGGCAAAGATGACGAAGACCAGAACGCCGACAACGGCGGCCCCGGTGCCGGTGCGCGAATAAGTGAAATAGAGGGCCAGGATCAGCGCGGGGAGCGCTCCGCTCGCGGCGATCCTTGTGATCATCGGCTTCGCGTAGACCGCCATGTAGAGCAGTAACGGGATCCCCACGGCAATCAGCGCGGCCAGACCATTCCAATAGTTGATCGGATAGCTCAGGCGGGTTTCGGCGCCTACCAGGAATCTGACCGGCGGACCAGTTTCTCCGATCAAGTCGGGTTGAAGCCGCGAGGCGAGGGCAATCAGGCCGACCAGAGCTATCGCAGCTCCCACAGCGGCAACCATCTGACGGGTTCCGCGGGTTCCTCGGATGAGTAGAGCCAACGCGAATATTCCGACATAGACAACCATGCGAGAAAGTTCATTCGCGGTTCGTTCCTGGCTTTCGGTCCAGAAGAGACTCAGGCCCGTCCAGATGGCGAACCCAAGGAGCAGACCGAGAGCAACCAGGACCAGACGGTTGGGTCTGCGAACCGGAAGCGCACCAACGACTACGCCGACTACAGCGACCCACCAGATGGCTATACCGACCTGGTTTCGGACTAGCAGGTCGTAGCCGCCCCCCTGCATTGAAAGGTAGAAAACTGCGCCGAAGCCCAGGAGCCAGACGGCAATCATGCTCAGGTCGACGTTCCTGAGTTTGTCGCCCGCGCTCTCAGGGGCTGGGGAGCTTGTGATCGGTATTTCGTTCAACTCGCGCCGGAAATAATCAGTCGATAAGTCAGTAGGAGCAGCCGACCGGAGGGATCTGTCAACATAGGTGCTGTCGTGATTACAACCAATTTCCAAATTTCCCGCGTTCTGGCTGTCTCCGCCCTGCTCGGCGCGTTGCTGGTCCCGGTTTGGATCGGATCCGCCAGGGGCTCCGAAATTCCTCCCGGATTTTCGGTTGTCGACCAGTACACCGAGGCTTTCCCGGGCGTCGGAGGCGACAAGGTTCCGCCTGCCGGTGGAAACGACGGGAAAGCCAATTTCCCTAAGGAGACGGTGGATCAGTTCACCCAGGCTGGGTCTGACGGCGTATCCGCACTCAACCTGGCAGCGGCCGGGTCTCCGGAAGGTGCTCTTGCCGGTAACGGAGTGAAAAGAGGAAAGGACGGGAAGCCGGGACAATCCGGCTCGGGTTCCGACCAGTCCGTCGGAAACGGGCCCGCCGACATTGACGGTAGCCGCGAAGTTGCGAAGCAGGTTTTCGGTGTGGCAGGTTCAGATGGGATGGGCATCTTCTTGCCCTTGATCATGGTTCTGGCGGTCCTGCTCGGCGGTTTCTACATAGTAAGCAGCAAACGGTCCGCATTTTGAATCGGCTGTTTTCTCTTGTCGGGCTGCTGTTGGCCCTGGCGGCCATCGCCCCTACGCATTCCGCGGCTCAGCCGTTCCATACGGGCTACCTGGACAACAACGCTTTCTACAATACGGATGCCAAAACGGCGAATGGCTGGATGCAGAACGCGCGAAAGTCCGGAGCCACTTTCATCAGGTTGAACGTCCATTGGAGTTCGATCGCTCCGCAGAAACGGCCGGTCGGATTCAAGCCTTCATCGCCGTCTTCGCCGGGATATGACTGGGCGCTGCTCGACCAGTCGATGAGGTTGATGGCCAAGAACGGGCTGACTCCTATTCTCATGGTGTTTGAAGCCCCGAAATGGGCCGAGGGGCCAAATCGGGATCCGAGCCTCGACGAGAAGGCCTATCCGGGAGTCTGGAAGCCGAACTCCAATCAGTTTGCTGCCTTCGGTAAAGCGCTCGCGCTGAGGTATAGCGGCAAGTATCCAGATTCGGCCAACCCCGGCGCAAGTCTTCCCAAGGCCCGGTATCTGCAGGCCTGGAACGAACCGAACCTGAACTATTACCTGGCTCCCCAGTCCAAGAATGGAAAAATTCTCTCGCCGGGTCTGTACCAGCCCCTGCTCAACAAGTTTTACGCGGCCGTGAAGTCGGTCCGGCCTGATGTCCAGGTTCTCTCGGCTGGCATGGCTCCGCTCGGATCGATCGACAGGGTCGCGGTGGCCCCGCTGCAGTTTCTCCGTACGCTGACCTGTCTGAAACGTAACCTGAGACCGAAGGGGAACTGCTCTCGTTACATGAGAGCCGACATCTACGATCAGCACTTGTACACATCGGGTGGTCCGACCCATAAGGCCGGTGGAGTCGATGAAGTCGGGTTGGGCGACCTGCCCGAACTAAGGCGTACGCTCCGAGTTGCCGATCGCTACAACCGGATCAAAGGCAAGTTCAA
>WBZM01000953.1_pt1 | contig 32858 bp, 22 predicted proteins | sample 5204271 | NCBI WGS metagenome assembly WBZM01 (sample SAMN12344346, study PRJNA552823) | activated sludge metagenome | biome: Activated sludge suspended growth; feature: Nitrification reactor; material: Wastewater; isolation source: activated sludge from nitrification reactor of wastewater... | reverse complement strand
GTCGGCATGGGAATGGGCCTGAACATCTGCCGCTCGATCATCGAGTTCCACCACGGCCGCCTGTGGGTCGAAGCCAACCCGGAAGGCGGTTCGGTCTTCGTCATCACCCTGCCGATCCATCGCCAATGACGCCCTGTGCCCACCTGATCGACGACGACGACGCGATCCGCGACTCGCTCGCCTGGCTGCTCGAGTCCTGCGGCATTGCCTGCCGGAGTTATCCGTCAGCCGAGGACTTCCTCGCCGAGTGGCTGCCCTCATGCACCGGCTGCATCCTGCTCGACATCCGCATGGGCGGCATGAGCGGACCCGAACTGTTCGACGTTCTCTGCGAGCGTGGCTGCCGCATGCCGGTGATCTTCCTGACCGGCCACGGTGACGTGCCGATGGCGGTCGCGGCACTGAAGAAGGGCGCCTTCGACTTCGTCGAAAAGCCGTTCAACGACAACGAACTGGTCGACCGGGTCGTCGAGGCGCTGAAACTCGATGTGAACCAGCGCCTCGCCGCCGCGGACGCCGACTCGCTCAGTGCGCGCCTGAGCAGCCTGACGACGCGCGAGCGCGAGGTCATGGAACTGGTTCTCGCCGGCAAGCTGAACAAGCTGATCGCCGACGAACTGCAGATCAGCATGCGCACCGTCGAGGTGCACCGCGCCAATCTCTTCGACAAGATGGGCGTGCGCACCGCCGTCGAACTGGCGCAACTGCTCGCCGGCAAGCGCTGAGGACGAGCGCCCGCGCCAGCGCCGCAACGCGGCGCGTGCGGCGATCCGATGGCAGGGACTTCAGCGGCCGAGGAAACGCGGCTTGCGTTTCTCGGCGAAGGCGGCCAGCCCCTCCTGGTAATCGTGGCTGTCGTAGACCTCGCGCCGCAACCCCTGAATCCTTTCGAAGAGCTCCGGAGTGACCGAACGCGCGCTCGAGAGGAGGCGAAGCTCCTCCTTCATGACGGCAATGCTGAGGGGCGAATTGGCGACGATCTGTTCCGCCAGCCGGTAGACGAAGGCTTCGATCTCCTCCGTCGGCCGCACGTAGTTCACCACACCGAGGTTCAGCGCCTGCGCCACCGGGATCGGCTGCGCGGTGAACAGCATCTCCTTCGCCACCGGCAGCGGGATCATGTTCAAAACGGTCAGCAGCCCCCCGAGGTTGTACGGAACGCCGAGCTTCGCCGGCGTGATGGCGAAGGTGGCCTCAGGCGTCGCCACGATGAGGTCGCAGGCCATCGCCACCTCGCAGGCACCGCCCCAGACGCCGCCCTCGATGAGGGCCAGCACCGGCGCCGGGTATTCCTGGATCGCCCGGATGAGAACCCGCAGGGGGTCGCTCCAGCCGAGGGGATCGCGGCCGCCGGCCGGCAACTCGCTGACATCGTGCCCGGCCGACCAGACCTTGCTGCCGGCGGGAGCGCGCAGCACGATGGCGCGCATCGCCTGCTCACGAAAAGCGCCGAGCGCCGTCGTGATCTCGCCGATCAGCGCCTCGCTCAGCGCGTTGCGGCGCGCTGCGTGGTTCATCACGATCGTGCCGACCGCATCCCGCGTTTCCGTAATGATCAGTGCCACAGCATCCCCCATCGCCCGCCGAGCAGGCCAGGACTACGACAACTCCACCTGCGCGCCAAGCTCGACGACCCGGTTTGGCGGGATCTTGAAGAAGGCGGTCGCCGTGTCGGCATTGCGGAACATCCAGGTGAACAGGATCTGCCGCCAGTACGCCATTCGCACACGCCCGGAAATCGGCATGGTGACGACGGTCTCGCGCCCCAGGAAGAACGAGGTCTCCATCATCTCGAACGGCAGTCCCATCGTGCTGCATCGTTCGAGTACCCGTGGCACATCGGGATCGTCCTTGAAGCCATAACGAACGAATACCCGGTAGAAACCAGCCGGCAGCGACTCGATGCGGATGTTCTCGTCTTCGGCGTGCGGCACGTCCTCGGTCACCACGTTGAGCAGCACGACCCGCTCGTGCAGGACCCTGTTGTGATAGAGGTTGTGCAGCAAAGCCCGCGGTACCCCGTTGGGCTCGGCGGTCATGAACACGCCGGTGCCCTCGACTCGATGCGGTCCGCCGGTGGCAAGGCTGTCGATGAAGGCTGCGAGCGGTACCGAATCCTTCTGCAGCCTCTCGTAGAGAAGCCTGCGACCGAGCCGCCAGGTCGACAGCAGCGTGAACACCGTGCAGCCCAACGCAAGCGGGAACCAGCCACCATCGAGAATCTTGATCACGTTCGCCGAAAAGAAGGCGAAATCGACGACGACGAAGAAGGCGAGAAAGAGAATGGCACGGCCCAAGCCCCATTGCCACAACGCACGCACGACGACGAAGGCAAGGATGGTATCGATCATCATCGTCAGCGTGACGGCGATGCCGTAGGCAGCCGCCAGGTTGGACGAGGAGCGGAAACCGAGGACGACGATGATCACCGTCAGCAGGAGCAGCCAGTTGATGTTCGGCACGTAAATCTGGCCCTTTTCCCGCTCGGAGGTGAACTTCACCTGGATGCGCGGACAATAGCCGAGCTGCATCGCCTGGCTGGTGAGCGAAAAGGCGCCCGAGATCACCGCCTGCGAGGCGATCACGGTCGCCATCGTCGCCAGAACCACCAGCGGGATCAGCAGCAGTTCGTCCGGAACCAGCAGGAAGAAGGGGCTCTCGATCGCTTTCGGGTCGGCAAGGATCAGTGCGCCCTGACCGAGATAGTTGAGGTAAAGCAGCGGAAAGACAAAGCCGAACCAGGCCCACTTGACCGCCCGGTGGCCAAAATGCCCCATGTCGGCGTACAGCGCCTCGCCGCCGGTGATCGCCAGCACCACCGAACCGAGCGCCAGGAAAGCCATGCCGACATTCTCGACGCAGAAGGACATGGCGTACCAGGGGTTGATCGCGGCCAGCACCGCCGGGTGCTGTACCACGTTCCACAACCCGAGTCCGCCCAGCGTGGCAAACCAGAACATCATCACCGGACCGAACAGTGCCCCCACTGCCGCCGTGCCGTGTCGCTGAAAAAAGAACAGCACGACCAGGATGGCCGTGGCGATCGGCAGCACGTAAGGCTTGAGCAGCGGTGTCGCCACTTCCAGTCCCTCGACCGCCGACAGCACCGACATAGCCGGCGTGATCACCGCGTCACCATAGAACAGTGCGGCGCCGAAGATGCCGAGCGCAGTCACCAGCCAGAGGACGGCCGGAGTGGCATTCGCCGTGCGCAGTGCCAGCGCGGTCAGCGCCATGATGCCGCCCTCGCCCTTGTTGTCGGCACGCATGATGAACAGGACGTACTTCAGCGACACGGTGATCGTCAACGCCCAGAAGACCAGCGAGAGGATGCCGAGGACATTGGCTTCGGTGACCGCCAGCGGATGGTGGCCGCCAAACACCTCCTTCATCGTATACAGCGGACTGGTTCCGATGTCGCCAAAGACGACACCCATCGCCGCCAGTGCCGTCGTCGCCAGTCCAGTCTGCTCGCCGTGCGCCGTCGCCGCAGTCATGTGCTCTCCGAAGAAAAAGGAGAAAAAGAAGAAGAACACGAGCCGCGCTCGCATCCCCGGAGTGTCCGGTCGACGCCGCCGGTGACCTAAGCCAGTCGCAAGAGCCGCAGTATCCCCGCCTCTTGGGGCCGATTTGTGCATCGCACCAAGCGGCGCGATTGTACTGCGCCCGCAATGGGCCAGCAATGCTTTCTCTCGGGTTGGCGCGCGATGCGCCGCCTGCGCCCACGGCCCCGGCCACGGCTCGCTCGACCCACCTCATGCAGTTCCGGCCGGCGACTCCAGACCCTGCTCGATTCGCTGCCGTGCGCCGCTCTGCACGGCGATCACGATGCCGGCCTCCCCGGGAGCACAGGCGAACGCGGCATCGACACCGAGGCCTGCCACCCAGGCGACGCGTTCGCCACAGCACAGCAACGGCAGGCGGTCGCGTTCCCAGGGCGGTACCCCGGCGTCCTGGAGGAGCTTGCGCAGGGGGCGGCGCGGCCGCCGCGGGTCAGGCTGCAATGCCTCGCCACCGCGCCTCGTCCGCAGGCAGACCACATCCCCGGCAAGCAACCGGCGGCTGATGCCGCCGCCAGTCGCTGCAGCGAAGTTGAGCCGGTCGGCGCCCCAGGAAAGTTGCGCCTCGCCACGCCATGCCAGCGGTAGGGTGGGGATCGGTGGCCGCTGGCGAACGACGTGGATCTCGTTGCGATAGACGTGGAGCGCGCCGTCGACGGTGCCGACACAGGTGGCCGCGGCCCTGTCGGCGCTCGCGAGTTGCCGCAGCGCCTCGTCGAGCCAGCGCGTCTCCGGCGCCCGCATGCCTGCGCCATGCAACTCATGCCGCAGTAGATTGCGCGCTCGCGCCGCGCTCAAGAGATTGAAGCGCTGCAGATCGATCCGGCCATGCGCGCCGACGACCAGCAGGCGGTCGATCGCGGCGAGTTCGTCGAGCAGTTGCGCTGCCTCGGCGAAGTGGCCGGCGGCGCGCACCAGCGCCTGTGCGGCAGCTGGAAACTGCTGCGCGATGCGCGGCAGAACCTCGTGCCGCAGGTGGTTGCGGCGCAGACGAAGGTCGGCGTTGCTCTCGTCTTCGACCCAGGACAGCGCCTGTTCGCCCGCGTAAGCGGCGATCGTCGCCCGCGACAGGCCGAGCAGCGGCCGGATCAGCCGTGGACCGGCAGCTTGGCTTCTCTCGTCGGGCATGCCGGCGGCGCCGCGCACGCCGGCGCCGCGCAGGAGCCGGAAGAGAACGGTCTCCGCCTGGTCGTCGCGATGCTGGGCGAGCGCCAGCCAGTCCGCCTCGCAGCGCGCGAAGACGGCCTGTCGCTGCCGCCGCGCCGCCCCTTCGATCCCCTCGCCACTGCCCAGGGGCACCTGCACGCGCCCGATCGTCAGCGCCACGTCGAGCCGCCGGCAGAATTCCTGGCAGAAGTCCACCCACGCGTCGGCATGCGGGCTCAGGCCGTGATGGACATGCAGCGCCGAAAGTTCGCAGTCCAGCCCCGCGGCGCGCAGCCGGCTCAGGGCGTGCAGCAGGACGACCGAGTCGAGACCACCGGAAAGCGCGACGCAGACGCGGCGGCCGTGCGCCAGCCGCGGTGCGATGAAACGCCCGAGAATCGCTGCCAGGGTGGGCTCGACCGTGGCATCCCTCGGTCCGGACGGACCCGCTCTGCGCGTTGCGCGACCGCTCGGCAACCTCTCCGGATCCCAGCCGTACTCCGGCTCAGCCGGGCTGCAGTTCCCTGACCGCCCCGTACGACAGGATACGGTCAAGGCGTTGCTGCAGGAGGTCTGCCAAGGGGACCTCCCTGAGTTGCTGCAACGAGGCGCGCAGCGCCTGCCGCAGATTCTCCGCCATCGCGGCGTGGTCACGGTGCGCGCCGCCGATGGGTTCGGGGACGATGCGGTCGACCAGCCCGAGCGACTGCAGCCGCTGCGCCGTGATGCCCATGATCTCGGCGGCCTCGCTCGCCTTCTCGGCGCTCTTCCAGAGAATCGACGCGCAACCCTCCGGCGAGATCACCGAGTAGGTCGCATACTGCAGCATCTGCAGGACGTCGCCGACACCGATCGCCAGCGCACCGCCCGAACCGCCTTCGCCGATCACCGTGACGACGATCGGCACCTGCAGTTCGGCCATCACGTACAGGTTGCGCCCGATGGCCTCCGACTGGCCACGCTCCTCGGCATCGATGCCGGGATAGGCGCCGGGCGTGTCGATGAAGGTCAGCACCGGAATGCCGAACTTCTCGGCCAGGCGCATCAGGCGCAACGCCTTGCGGTAGCCTTCCGGCCGCGGCATGCCGAAGTTGCGGAACAGTTTTTCCTTGGTGTCCCGGCCCTTCTGGTGGCCGATGACCATCACCGATTCGCCGTCGAGCCGCGCCAGCCCGCCGACGATTGCACGATCGTCGGCAAAGGCGCGGTCGCCGTGCAGTTCCGCGAAGTCGGTAAAGATCAGGTTGAGGTAGTCCAGCGTGTACGGCCGTTGCGCATGCCGCGCAACCTGGCACACCTGCCACGGCGTCAGGCGGGAATAGAGGTCACGGGTGAGCAGCCTGCTCTTCTCTTCGAGTCCGTCGATCTCTTCGGAAATGTCGACCGCCGACTTCTCCTGCGCGGAGCGCAGCGCTTCGATCTTGCTCTCCAGGTCGGCAACCGGTTGTTCAAAGTCGAGAAAGCTGGTTTTCATCGGGCCCGGCCGGAGCGGCGTGCAGGTGGGTTGTGAGGGCTGCGATTGTAACCCGAAAAGCAGCAGACTCGCCGCCGCCCCAACCCCTGATGCACACCGCGAGCGACCTGGACGCCGTCGCGTGTGACGGCATCCCGGCGGCCAAGCCGATCACTCCTGCATCGCCAGGAGCTCCCTGTCGGCATAGCCGAGGCGGAAGGCGAGCACGCGCGCCACCCCCTCGATGAGCTGGAAGGCGAGTCGCCGGTGCTGTTCGCGCAGCAGCTCGAAATCCTCACGGCGCAGCACGTAGACTTCGCTGTCCTCGGTGGCGGTGGCATCGGTGCTGAAGCGCGCGGCGTGCGTGATGAACGACATGCCGCCGACGAAATCGCCCCGGCCATAGGTCAGTCGATGACGGCTGAGGCTGGTTCCCGGGACAGGTACCGAGATGCGCACGGCGCCCTTGCGGATGAGGAAGAGCTGGTCGGCGGCGTCGCCGGTCGAAAACAGTCTCTCGTCGCGCGGCACCACCCGCCGTTCGAGACGCTCGACCAGGTCGACGAGCGCGTCCTCCTTGACGTCCTTGAAGATTTCCATCTCCCAGACTTCCAGCGGCGGCAGTTCGGCGCTGCGCTGCGGGCTTTCGCCAAGCACCTGGTCCTCGATCCACTCGACAGCGTCGTCCATTTCCCGGAAGACCTTGACCTGCGGGCTGTCATTGGTGAGATCCATCTGCGCGAACAGCTCGGCGATGTTGCGTCCGTTCGGCAAGGTGTGCGTCAGGCTGCTGAAGATGAGGAAGGCGCCGCGTTCGCTCAGCGAGTCGCGGATCTGGCTCAGCAGATGCACGGCGGTGACGTCGACCGACTGCACGCGACGCATGTCGAGCAGTACGTACTGGCGTTTGCCGAGTTCCGGTTCGAGCGCACTGAACAACTGGTCCTTGGTGCCGAAGAACAGGCTGCCCTGCAGTTCGAGCATGATCGTCTGCTCGCCACGCCGCTCGAGCAGATCCATCTCGTGCCCGAGACGCACGCGCTTCGAAAAGCGGTTGCCGCCATCGACCTTGTTGCGGATGATCGTGCTGCCGAGTTGTTCGCGGATGAAGAGGAACATCGCCAGCGCGATGCCGACCGCCGAGGCGGCGATCAGGCTGTAGGCCAGGGCGACGATGACGACGACGACGATGACGACGAAATCGAGGATCGTCCACGGCGACTGCAGCAGGTGCAGGCTGTGGTGGTCGATCATGCGCACGCCGACGACCAGCAGGATGCCGGCCAGCGCCGCCACCGGGATCCAGGCGATGAACGCTCCGAGCGCAAGGAAGGCCACCAGCGCCAGTACACCCTCGACGATTCCCGAGACGCGCGTCTGCCCGCCGCTCGCCAGGTTGACCAGCGTCGCGCCCATCTGGCCCGCTCCCGGCATGCCGCCGGCGCAGGCCGAGACGACGTTCGCGGCTCCCTGCGCCACGAGTTCACGGTTGGAATCATGTCGGCTGCGCGTCAGCGCATCGAGCACGACCGCCGTCTTCAGCGTATCGATCGACAACAGGACCGCGAGCGTCAACGCGGTGCCCATCAGGTTGCCGATCTGGCTCAGCTTGAGTTCGCCGATGTCGCGCCAGCGACCGGTGATCGCCTCGAGCATGCTCGAGGCCGAGCCGCCAAGCGAGCCGATGATGAACTTGTTGCCCTCGAGGACGAGCAGCGACTCATCGACGAAGTGTGCCAGCCCGAAGTAGGTCGCGATGCCGGCCAGCAGGCCGAGGATCGCTGCCGGCACGGCGCGGGTCAACCAAGGCGCGCCGACCATGACCACGGCCGTGACGCCGCCGATCAGGGCGCTCTGCCATTGCCAGCTGTCTGGCGAGATCAGCGTTCGCCACAGCGGAACATTGCCGAAGACACCCAGGAACTTCGGGATCTGGCTGCCGATGATGATCAGGCCGACACCGGTCAGGTAGCCGCTGACGACGGGAAAGGGGATGTACTTGATCAGGCTGCCGATCCCCATGAAGCCGAGGAGGAGCTGGATCACTCCCGCCACCAGTCCGAGCGCGGTGAGCATGAGGACGATGAACACGGGATCGACGTCCTGGCGCACCAGTTCAATGGCGAACGCCGAGAGCACGGCGGCTGCCGGTGCACAGGGGGCCGTGATCAGGCGGTTGGTACCGCCGAGGGCCGGTGCGACGAGGCCGAGGGCCGTCGCGCCGAGAATCCCGGCCAGGGCACCCAAACCGGCATAAGCCGGGCCGATCGAAGCATAGATGGTGACACCGAAAGCAATCGCCGAAGGCAGCGCGACCAGCATAGCCGCCAGCCCTCCCCAGAAATCGCCGATCAGTTTGTCATTCTTGGCCGTCATCGCCAGTTCCATGGCCCCACCTCCCCGTCCAGCAAGCCGCATGTTGCAGAAAAGCCTGTCGCAGTCTCCCTGTCTTTGCCGCGCAAAGACTGATGATTCCCGAGAAAACCACTCAGGAATGGGTCATCCTAACACGTCTCGAGCTTCCATTGCCCAATATGGCGCACGAAGAGCGCATCATTCCGGCCTTCTGCACATGTTTCGTGCGCCGGCATTGGGTCGAGAGTGTGCTGCCCGTTTGCGGCAAGGGACCAGACCGGCGCTCGCGGGCTACGGTAAGATGAGCTGAACATGATGATTCGAGGGAAGCGGCAGGTGGCAGGCATCTTTCTCGGCGAAGCAGCCGAAGACCGCGAGACGGCTGGCGCCGTCGCCAGTCATTTCGTGGCGCCTGGGCTGCCGCGTCTGATGGGAGCGCAGGATTTCGGCCGGCATCACCTGGCTGCAGTGAAGCAGAAGGAGCGCCGGCGATGAACCCACCCGACCTCATTCCTGGCGGGTGGCAGCGGCCCGGTTTCCGGCTGTTGCTCGCACTCACCTGCGTGGCACTGATCGCCTGCCAGATCCCAGGGCAACACGAGGTTGCACAGCCGGCACGGACACCCACGGCAGCGACGCCGGTCGGCTTTGATGAAGCCATTTCCAAGGCGGCCAGCGACTTGTTGCGCACCACGCAACTGCCACCAGCCAGTGGTCCGCGGCAGGTGCTGCTGATCGACCCGCCGGTCGACGGAGTGACCGGCAGCCAGTCGGCCGCCACCCGCTCGATGGAGCAGAAGATCGTCGACCTCGTGCGCCGTGATCACCCACAACTGGCAGTGCAGGCCTTCAATGCCAGCAACCTTGCCGGCCAACCTCTGGTGCTTGTCGGCACGTTGACGCCGATCAACGACCGCAGCGGCCAGCCGGGCGGGGAGCGCGACGCCTTACGCGTCTGCCTTGCGCTCGCCGACCTGAAGACTGGCAAGGTCATCGGCAAGAGCGTGGCCCGCGCGCGCCCGGACGGGGTGCAGACGACGCCACTGCCCTTCGACGCCGACAGCCCCGCATGGACCCGTGACCCGGCGATCGATGCCTACATCAGGACCTGTCAGGGCAGCGAGGCAGGCGACCCGATCAATCCGGTCTATACCGCGCGGATCATGGCTGCGGCGCTGCTCAACGATGCCGGCAACGCCTACAATCGCCGCCGCTACCAGGAAGCGCTCGAGCTCTATCGACGTGCACTCGACACCGCCGGCGGTGACCAACTGCGCGCGCACAACGGCGCCTATCTGTCAGCCTGGAAACTGAAACGGCGCGACGAGGCGACCCATGCCTTTGCCCGTCTGGTGGACTATGGTCTCGCCAATCGGCAGCTCGCTCTCAAGTTCCTCTTTCGCCCTGGGTCGGCCCAGTTCATCACCGAAGGCCAGATCAGCGGCCCCTACCCCCTCTGGCTCAATCAGATCGCACGACGCACCGTGGAGAACAGGGCCTGCCTCGATATCGTCGGCCACACCAGTCGCAGCAGCGACGAGCCGACCAACCAGCGGCTGTCGGTTCAGCGGGCGCAGGCGATCAAGGACCGTCTCGCTGGCGCCGAGCCGCAGCTCGGCAAACGCACGCTGGCGAGCGGCGTCGGTTCCCGCGACAACCTCGTCGGAACGGGAACCGACGATGCCGGTGACGCCCTCGATCGACGGGTCGAGTTCCGCGTACGCGATTGCTGATGCCGCCGCCTGCGCCTGTTGCGGCCGGTCCGGGGCAGAGGCTGCAAGGAGCCTGCGCTCAGAGGCGACGACGTCCGCGCCGACTCAGCAGCAGTGCGCCGATCCCCAGGGCGCCCAGAAGCAGCGATGCGGGTTCCGGAACCCGCTCGGGGAACGCGCGGATCTCGCCCCCGGGAAAGGCGCTGGTGTGTATGTTGAAGTAGGCGGTGCCGGCATCGAGCCCGGCAAGAAGCGCCGTGCGCGCACCGGCAAGGGTCCCGCCGCCGAAGTTGTTGAGGAACGCGGCAGTATCCTTACGGTGGCCCGCCATGGCGTGCGCCGTCGGCACAACCACTGGCGCGCGTTGCCTGCCGCGCCACTCGCCGCTGCGGCCGTTCACAGCGGTTGCCGCGTGCCGTAAAGTCGTGCCCTGGGTCACCGGCGGCGACCGGTGACGATGCAACACGGTCGTGCACCGGCGGCGTCGCCCGCAGCGTTCCCCGCGCTCACTGGGAGTTGCTGCAGTCGCCGCCGTAGCCGGCTCGCCAACCACCAACAGGAGCAGAAGATGGCTGAAGACCTCATCACGGACAAGGACCTGCCGCTGCGCGAGGATATCCGCTGCCTTGGCCGCATCCTCGGCGATACGCTGCGCGCGCAGGAGGGCGAGGCGAGCTTCGATCTGGTCGAGCGCATCCGCGTCAGTGCCATCCGCTTCCATCGCGACGATGACAGCAACGCGCGCCAGGAGCTGACAGCCATTCTCGACAATCTGTCGCGACAGCAGACGCAGACGATCATCCGCGCGTTCAGCTACTTCTCGCACCTGGCGAACATCGCCGAGGACCAGCATCACATCCGCCGCTCACGCGCCCATCTCGTCGCCCGATCGCCAGCGCACGAGGGCAGCCTGGCGCACACGCTGCAGCGTGCGGCAGAAGCGGGAATCGATGCGACCTGCCTGCGCGGCTTCTTCGACGAGGCGTCGATCGTGCCGGTGCTCACCGCACACCCGACCGAGGTGCAGCGCAAGAGCACCCTCAACGCCCAGCGCGAGATCGCCGAGTTGCTGCTGCGGCGCGACCGTGGCCAGCTCACCCCGGACGAACACGACGCACTCGACGAGGCACTGCGGCGCGCGGTTCTCGGCCTGTGGCAGACGCGCATGCTGCGCAACACCCGCTTGCTGGTGCTCGACGAAGTGATCAACGGACTGTCCTACTACGACTACACGTTCCTGCGCGAGTTGCCGCGCCTTTACGGCTGGCTCGAGGATCATCTGGCGACTGCCCACGCGGGACTGCGCAACGCCGAACTGCCGGCCTTCCTGCGCCTTGGAAGCTGGATCGGCGGTGACCGCGACGGCAATCCCTACGTCACGGCAACGGTGACGCGCGAGGCGCTGCGCCTGCAATCGGCGCGCGCGCTGCGCTTCCATCTCGACGAGGTGCACGCCCTCGGCGCCGAGCTGTCGCTCGCTGACGGCCTGGTCAGCGTCTCCGAAGCGCTGCAGGCACTCGCTGCGCGCTCACCCGATGCTTCCGCCGCGCGCAGCGATGAGCCGTACCGACGCGCGCTGACCGGCGTGTACGCGCGCCTGGCGGCGACCGCGCGCCGTCTCGACGGCATCGAACCGGAACGGCATGCGGTCGGCGAAGCGGCGCCCTATGCCGACGCCGGAGAATACGCCGACGAGCTCGACATCCTCCACCGCTCACTGGTTGCCAATGGCTCGGCGCTGCTGGCACGCGGCCGCCTGCGAGACCTGCGGCGGGCGGCACGGGTGTTCGGCTTTCACCTGGCGTCGCTTGACCTGCGGCAGAACTCGGAGGTGCACGAGCGCGTCGTCGGCGAGCTTCTGGAAACGGCGATGCCCGGCACCGCCTACCGCCAGCGTGACGAAACCGGGCGCGTCGGCCTGCTGCTGGCGGAGATCGGCTCGGCGCGCCCGCTCTCCTCGCAGCATCTGACGTACGGCGAGGAGACGCGCGATGAACTCGAGATCTTCCGCACGGCTGCCGCGGCACAGCGGGCCTACGGTGCGCAGGCGATCGAGAACTACATCATTGCCAAGACCGACGGCGTCTCCGACCTGCTGGAAGTAGCGCTGCTGCTGAAGGAATGCGGTCTGCTGCGGCCGTCGGCGCGGAGCCTGGCAGTGAACATCGTTCCCTTGTTCGAGACCATTCCCGATCTGCGCAACTGCCCGCGGATCATGGATGAGCTGCTGTCACTGCCCGCCTACCGCGAGCTCCTGCACAGCCGCGGCGACCTGCACGAGATCATGCTCGGCTACTCCGACAGCAACAAGGATGGGGGCTTCCTGACTTCGGGCTGGGAGCTGTACAAGGCGGAGATTGCGCTCGTCGCGGTGTTCGCGCGGCATGGCGTCAAGCTGCGCCTCTTCCACGGCCGCGGTGGCTCGGTCGGCCGGGGCGGCGGCCCGAGCTACCAGGCCATCCTCGCGCAGCCCGGCGGCGCCGTGCAGGGCCGGCTGCGGGTCACCGAACAGGGCGAGGTGATCGCCAGCAAGTACTCGAACCCCGAACTGGGCCGGCGCAACCTCGAGATCGTCGCCGCCGCCGTTCTCGAAGCCACCCTGCTCGCCCCGCCCGCTGCCGCACCGCACCCGCACTACCTCGAGGCGATGGACGAACTGTCGCAATCGGCACATCGCGCCTATCGCGCCCTGGTCTACGAGACCGCCGGCTTTGAGCGCTACTTCTGGGAATCGACGGTGATCTCCGAGATCGCTCACCTGAATCTCGGCAGCCGCCCTGCCTCGCGCCGCAAGACGACCGCCATCGAGGATCTGCGGGCGATCCCCTGGGTCTTCAGCTGGGCGCAATGCCGCCTGATGCTGCCCGGCTGGTATGGCTTCGGCAGCGCGCTGCGCGACTTCCTCGCGGCGCACCCGGATGGCCTGCCGCTGCTGCAGCGGATGTACCGCGAGTGGCCCTTCTTCCGCACGCTGCTTTCGAACATGGACATGGTGCTGGCGAAGAGTGACCTCGCGATCGCCAGGCGCTATGCCGAACTGGTCAGCGACCCGGCGCTGCGCGCGGCGATCTTCCCCCGCCTGCAGGCCGAATGGCACGCGACGATCGAGGGGCTGCTGGCGATCAGCGGCCAGACCCGGCTGCTCGCCGACAATCCGTTGCTCGCCCGCTCGATCCGCCACCGCTTCCCCTACCTCGATCCGCTGAACCACCTGCAGATCGAGCTGATCAAGCGCCTGCGCGCCGGCAACGAAGACGAACACGTCAAACGGGCGATTCACCTGACGATCAACGGCATCGCCGCCGGTCTGCGCAACAGCGGCTGAAGCACCGTCTGCGCCGGCTGCCTGCAGGCGCGACAGGAAAGATGGCGCCGTGGCCGCCGGCCGTCTGCCGGCAAAGCCTCAGTATTCAACCGGCAGCGGGTCGAGGCTGCGCCAGAGATACCAGGTGGCAACCGAACGCCAGGGCCGCCAGCGCTCGCCGTGCTCGGCGAGCACCCGCCGCGCTGGCCGTTCGCCGGCGTGGTAGTGAATCGCCACCGCGCGCTGCAGCCCGAGATCGTCGAGCGGCAGGACATCCGGTCGCAACTGGTTGAAGATCAGGAACATCTCGGCGGTCCACACGCCAATGCCGCGGACCCTGGTCAGCTCCGCCACCAGCGCGTCGTCGTCCAGCCGCGACCAGCGTTCGACGTCGATCTGCCCGCTGGCGAAATGTCCGGCGAGATCGACCGCGTACTCGACCTTGCGCGCCGAGAGGCCACAGCCGCGCAAGCCGTCGACGGGGCAACCGAGGATGCTGGCCGGCGTGATCGCGGGTACGACCAACTGCAGGCGCGCCCAGACCGTGTCAGCGGCCTTGACCGAGATTTGCTGACCGACGATCGAGCGCAGCAGGGTGAGGAAGGGATCGGCGCGCGAAACCAGCGCCATGCCGGCAAAGCGCTCGACGAGGCTGCCGAGGACTGGATCGGCCAGCGCCAGTTCGCTCGAAGCCTGTTGCCAGTACAGTGGTGTCAGCACGACCGTGGCCAAGCAGCCGGCCGCGTGCTGGCGGCGCCCGGCCACTCGGGCACCGCACCGGACGTGACGCGGAGGGACGTTCCTGCCGCCGCGATCAGGCCCGCTTCCGTTCCTTCTCCCGGGCTTTCTCCTTGGCCTTGCGGCGGCTCGCGTCGATCTCGGGCGGCCGGTAGACCAGCACCGGGATGCTCGAATGGGTCAGCACGCGATAGGTCTCGCTGCCGAGCAACAGCGACGTCAGGCCGCCGCGACCATGCTTGGAGATGAAGATCAGGTCGCAGTCGTTGTCTTCGGCCACGTTCACGATGGCTTCCCACGGCGAGTCGCTGGCCACCGAAAGCGTCGTGCACTCGACCCCGGCATCCTTGCACAGCTTCTTGATGAAACCGAGATAATCCTTCGACTTTCCGTCGGCTCCGGCGACCAGACGATCGAGGACGGCCGGCTCGACGAGGTCGCCGATGTTGTCGGTGTTGCCGATCGGCTTCGCGTAGAGGGCGGTGATCGTCGCATTCGCCGCCTTGGCAAAGGACACGGCCCGTTCAGCGGTGTCGCGCGACAGTTGACTGCCGTCGGTCGGCAGCAGGATATGTTGAAACATTGTTCGTCTCCCAGGAGCTGCGCCATCACCTCCCCACGGCGCCCGCGTCATGATACCGGAAATCGATCAGGCTGACCCGACTCCGGCGCCATTGCAGCAGTCCGCCAGCGGCGGACCGGCGCGACAACGCACCCGCAGCGGCATCCAGCCGGCGGCAACGGCGCCACCGTGGTGGCAGTGGAACGGTGTCCGGCACACGCCGGGGGCTACTCCTGCATGGCCATCAGTTCCTTGTCCGAGTAACGCAGGCGCAGCGCGAGCACCTTGGCGACTGCCTCGACGAGATGACAGGCCAGACGCTTGTGCTCTTCCCGCAGTCTCTCGAACTGTTCGCGCTGCAGGACGAAGAGTTCGCACTCCTCGAGCGCAGTGGCGTCGTTGAAGCGGGTCATCTGCGACAGGAATGCCATGCCGCCGAAGAAGTCGCCACGCCCATAGGTCAGCGCGTGGTGATCGGCCGCCTCACCGGCTGCCGGCAGCGTGATGCGGACCGCCCCCTTGCGGATCAGGTAGAGTTCGTTGCCCGGATCTCCGAACGAGTAGACCTTGCCACCGCTTGCGATCGTCCGCCGCTCGAGGCAGGCTTCGAGATCGATCAGAGTCTCCTCCTTGTGATCGCGGAAGAGTTCGAGGTCGCTCAGCTCGAGCGACGGCAGCGTCGCATCCTGCGCCGGGCTCTGACCGAGAATCTGGTCCTCGATCCACTCGATCGCGTCATCGAGTTCCGGAAACACCTTGACATGCTCGGTCATCCGCGTGAGTTCCATCTGATCGAAGAACTCGCCGATGTTGCGTCCGTTCGGCAGGACGTGCGACAGGCTGCTGAAGATCAGGAAGGCGTCGCGCTCGATCAGCGAGTCGCGGATCTGGCTCAGCAGGTGCACAGCGGTGACATCGACCGACTGCACCCGCCGCATGTCGAGAACGACGAAGCGGCGCTTGGTGAGTTCGGGTTCGAGCGCCGTGTACAACTGGTCCTTGGTACCGAAGAACAGGCTGCCCTGCAGCTCGAGAATCGCCGTCTGATGCCCCTGCTTCTCGAGCAGCTCCATTTCGTGCCGCAAGCGCACCCGCTTCGAATAGCGGCTGCCGCCGTCCAGCTTGCGACGGATCACCGTGCTGCTCAGTTGCTCGCGAATGAAGAGGAACATCGCCAGGGCGATGCCGACGCCCGACGCGGCAATCAGGCTGTAGCCGACGGCCACGACGACCACTGCAACGATCACCATGAAGTCGAGCAGCGTCCATGGCGACTCGAGCAGGTGCAGGCTGTGCCGGTCGATCATCCGGATGCCGACGACGATCAGGATACCCGCCAGAGCGCCGACCGGAATCCAGGCAATGAAGCTGCCGAGAGCCAGGAAGGCAATCAGCGACAGGACTCCCTCGACGACGCCGGACACCCGCGTCCGACCGCCACTCGCCAGGTTGACCAGCGTCGCCCCCATCTGACCGGCGCCCGGCATGCCACCGGCGCAGGCCGAGGCGACGTTGCCAAGGCCCTGCGCGACCAGCTCGCGGTTGGAGTCATGGCGACCCCGCGTCAATGCATCGAGGACGACTGCCGTCTTCAGCGTATCGATCGACAGCAGCACTGCCAGCGTGAATGCCGTTCCGAGGAGACTGCCGATCTGGCTGAGCTTGAGCTCGCCGATCTCCTGCCAGCGACCGGTGATCGCCTCGAGCATGCTCGAGGCGGTGCCACCGAGCGGGCCGATGATCATCTTGTTGCCTTCCATCACGAGCAGCGACTCGTCGATCGTGGCCAGGCCGAAGTAACTCAGCACGCCGGCCAGCAGGCCGAGGATCGCAGCCGGCACGACGCGCGTGACGAGCGGTGCACCGAGCATCACCGATGCCGTCACGGCGCCGATCAACGCACTTTGCCACTGCCAGAGTTCGGGCGAGATCAAGGTCCGCCACCACGAGGTGCCGCCGGGCGCCCCAAGAAACTTCGGAATCTGGCTGCCGATGATGATCAGTCCGACGCCGGTCAGGTAACCGCTGACGACCGGGAAAGGAATGTACTTGATCAGGCTGCCGATACCCATGAAGCCGAGCAGCAACTGCACTACCCCGGACACCAGTCCGAGAGCGGTCAGCATGAGTACGATCGACGGCGCCGCGACGCCATGCTGCACGAGTTCGATGGCAAAGGCCGACAGAACTGCTGCCGCCGGCGCACATGGCGCCGTGATCAGCCGGTTGGTCCCGCCGAACGCCGGCGCCACCAGCCCCAGCGCGGTCGCCCCGAGGATCCCCGCAAGCGCGCCGAGACCGGCGTAGGACGGACCGATGGCGCCGTAGATGGTGACCCCGAAGGCGATCGCCGACGGCAGGGCGACCAGCATCGCCGCCATCCCGCCCCAGAAGTCACCGACCAGCTTGTCATTGCGAAGCGTTGCGGTCAATTCCACAGTCGTGCGCCCCCGCTTGTCCGGTTCCTGCATGCCGACGGGCAGCCCGGCCGCCACTGCCAATCACTCGCCGGCACGGCATCACCGGGCAACGGAAGAGCAGGGCCTGTGCGCCCTCGCCGGCCAGCGAACCGCCACTCAGTGGGCATAACCGCCGCCAGCCGTGGCCATTACGGATCGGCGATCACTGCCCAGCTCGCTGGCCACTGACTCGGCTTGGTCGGCGAGCCGGTCGATCTCCTCGACGAACTGTGCGAGCAGCAGCCTTGCCTCGACATCCAGCGCCTCGTCGGCAAGAATCCGGCGCAGGATGGCCATCGACAGGCGATCTGCCTGTGCTTCATGCCAGCCGACGCCGCGCCTGCCCGCCTCCGCAGCCAGCCCTTGCTGCCGTTCGGGGCGGCAGATTTCGACCAGTGCATCGATCGCGGCGCAAACCTCGTCCGTCAGCTCCTGAACGTCGGCGGCGAGAGGCGCCGGCACGCGACGGCCGCGAAGGGTGAAACCGGACTCGATGGCAAAACCCGTGACCTGGCGCTTCATGTCCCGCAGCAAGCGGCCCAGACCGGTCAGCGGCGCGAGCGTGGTGGCCCCACCCGCGTCTTCGCTCGGCGCCTGCCCGGCAGGGCGCATCTCGAGCGCCTGCTGCATGTCCTCGAGGCCGCGAACGAGGTCGGCAATGCGCCTGGCCAGCTGCCAGCATGCCCCTTCGGAACCATCCTGAAGGTGGGCGTCGACCGCCGACCTGAAGATCATCGTCGCATCCGCGACGCCATCCAGATAGCCGTCGAGACTGAATTCGATCGATGCCGAGATGGCCGACCGCTCTGCCACTCGAAGCTGGGTTTCCATGTGACTTCTCCTGCACAAAAAAAAAACCTGCTCCCGCGCCTGGTGTGCTGCCTGCCTGCGCCTGCCGCAGGCAACCCTGCTCGGGATGGCGCCGGGATCAGGTCGCCGCCGAACCCAGCGGTACGACGAAGCACGAATCGCCCGGACCGTGCTGCTGCAGCGCAAGGCCGTCGGCCAATCGCTGCGCCAGACGTTTCAGGATCTCCCCGGCCCCTGCCAACTCACGGACGACGTCGTGCAGGGCGGCTTGCATCTGCGTCGCCCAGGACTCGCCACTGGCGGCACGTGGTCCGGAGATCCCGGCCAGTTCGTCCGGCGGCTGTCGCCAGTCCGACCCGGATACCGCCAGCAGTTCCAGCAGGGCCATCGAACGATAGCTGCCGAGTGGGTTGAGGCTGCCGCAGGCTTCGCCCGCGGCGTACGGCACGGACGGCTCGCCGCGTGCAAGGCCGGCACAGGCGTCCCGCAAACCCTCACCCTCGCGGCGGATGTGCCGCAGCGTCTGACCGATCCATGCACCGGACGCGTCCTGAACACAACGGCAGGCGGTAGCGGTCCGGAACAATCCGGCAGCCGCCCGGTCGAGGCTTTCGCTGGTCCACCGCACGTCTTCGAGCCCGCCATTGCGACCGTGATCGGCCAGCGAATCGATGGCGGCACAACTGCGCCGCCAGAGATCCTCGCGGCACTGGTCGAGATCGAACAGGCGTACTGAATGCGCCGACTCCCTGCCCTGCACGACCGCATCAGCCGCTTTCGCCAGCCGGACGAGCGTCTGTGCCTGCTGCTCCATCGTGCTGAACACGCCACACCACCCGACAGCCGGAGCGATCGGCCGGGACCTTCGCACCATCGAGCTCAGTTCAATCGTCGCCACGGCTTTCACCTGCTCCTCGTCGCGTCCGGGGTCAGGAACCCTGCTGCCAGGGAACCCGCTGCCCATGGAAGTCGCCGAGCAGCCCTGCGAGCTGCGGCAGCAGGCCGTCGCTGTGTGCGTCCAGCCAGCAGCGGATGCGGTCTCCACGAGCGCCCGGCAGTGCCTCGTCGATCAGCTCGCGCGCCACCGCGAGGTCATTGAGCTGACCCAGCATCTCCTGCAGGCCGCTCGCCGCGAGGTGGTACTCGCGCAACCGGTCACCAGGAAACAGTGGCGCGAAGAACTCGAGCGCATAACGCAGGCGCTTGTACGCGACACGCAGACGATGACGCGCGGTCGCGTCGCCAGTCAATGCCTCCTGCGCCAGTTGCCACACCTTGCGTGCGCGCTTGTCGAGGCAGCGGGGGGCGAACACGTCCAGACGACGGGTCCCGCGTTCGGGCAGAGCCTGGAGGGCGGCAGTGAAGTCGAGCAGCAGACGCGAGTAGTCGCCCGCACTCAGCACACTGCCCGCCACCTGGCGATTGACGGCACAGCGTCGCCGCGCGTAATCGGTCAGGTCCTGCGCCTGCGGGCAGTCAGGGAAGGCGGCAAGGATCGTCGGCAACGTCTCCGCAAGGAAGACGTCCCAGTTGCGGGTCTCGCCCAGTTGCCTCGCCAGCGCTTGCCAGAGTGGATCGAAGTCGGCCACGAAGGCCTCCGGGAGGCGTGGCTTCCAGACGCGAATGGCGGACCGCAGACGACGGATGGCAACCCGCGCCTGATGCACGAACTCGGGGTCATCACTCTCGCAAACACCCCTCTCATTGCTCTGCAAGTGCCTGAGGCAAGCCAGGGCGATCGTGCGAAAGCCGGCGATGACGCTCATGCGGGCATCGGTGTCGACTGGTGCGGCCTTGACGACCTGCAGCGGCTGGTCGGCCAGCACACCGTAGCCGCGCTGGAACTCGCTCGCCGGCTCCGGGTTGTCGTGAGCGGTTTTGACCACCCGCTGGCGGAGCAGCTTGGCCTCGGTCCGCACGCGATGCGTGGCGAGGCGGCTGGCGACACCCGGCGTCAGCGACAGATTGAGTTCGGTTTCCATGCTCATCTTGAAGCTCCTGAAGATTGAACTGGCATCACAGCCACGGCATCTACGAGGGATGCGGCGTTTCCCGCAGGATGGCGCCACAACATCTCGTCAATCGGATCAAGCACGAGTCATGCCAGAACGGACAGAACGCAAAGAATCGCGCAAAAACAGACCCTTAGGCGCCGTTGCAGGCGACCGGGCGGGTCCCTGGCGGGTGCAACAGAATGAACGCGAAGGCCCGCTTCGACGCTCGCCAGCGGCTGATTTTCGTCAGAGAAACAGGCTCTTGGGGGATTGGGGCGAGACCGGGCGAGGAGTGGAAAGGTTACACCGCCGGGAGATCAAGGATTGGCTCGCCCGCGGGCGAGCCCGACGCCACTGGCATCGCAGCAGGCGCGAGGCGGCAGCAAGAGCGGCGAAAGCGTCGAGCGGCCGGAGGGCCGCTGCTGCTGCGGCCATCGCCGAGGGTCAGGGAAGAGGCCGGCCGCACGACAGCGGCTGGCTCGGCCCGCACACTTGGTGGCGCGCACCACGCACGACTCGCTCGAGCACGCCGGCCACCGCATCCTGGCGCCGTCGCGACGGCTGCGCCGGCTGCCACGCGTACGAGGGCGGCGGTGGACCGTAGCGGACGGCGAAAGGTGTCAGTCGGTCGAACGCCGCGCGGCGCTGCGGGTCAGCACAGCTTGACGACGATGTCGAGTAGCGTGCTGTTGCAGATGTTCAGCCGATCTCCGGCGCGCAGCAACTGATTGTAGATTTCCTTGCGGCGAAAGATGTTGTGGAAATCGCTGTCATTGAACAGCTCGGCAAGTGCGCGCCGGTGGGTGCGCGTCAGGTTGCGCACCGCCTTGTCGGACTTCTCGGCGTCGGCGCGACCTGCCTTCGGATCGCTCGCCAGGCGGCCGTAACCCGCGGCCACTGCCTCGGCGCCGTCCTTCAGGCAGACCGCCATCTCCAGACAGTACTTGTCGGCCTTCAGCGCGAGAACATCCGAGTCCATCTCGACGACGATCGTCTTGCAGCTGTTGACGATCTCATCGAGGTTGATGATCGCGCGGTGGAGATCCTCACGGTCGATCGGCGTCGAGAAAGCCTCGTTGAGCAGAGTCAGGTTGCGCACCTTGAGCCGGTCCCCCTCGTATTCGGCATCGACGATCCTTTTGGCGACGTCGGCCGTACCGGAGCCCATGTAGTCGACCAGCAGCGACGCGCTGTGGCCAACCTGTGCGCTCTGTTCGGCGAGCAGTGCGAAGAAGTTCGGAACCTTCGGGAAGACGCGGTGCAGGATGCGGCGGGTCAGCGAGGTCGATGCGGTGGCGGCGTTGGACATGTTCAGGCCTTTACGAGAAAGAGGTTGACGATGGCGAAAGTCTGAATGGCAACCAGGGCCGAGCCCGGGATGGTGATCAGCCAGGTGATGCCGATATCCTTGGCCTTCTTCCAACGAACGGCCTTCGGCCGCTCGGAAGCACCGATGCCCATGATCGAAGTCGAGACGACGTGCGTCGTGGATACCGGCGCCCCGATCACCGATGCCGTGAGAATGACGACGGCCGAGGTCAGCTGTGAACTCAGGGCATGGATCGGCCGCACCCGGTAGATGGCGAAACCGAGCGTGCGGACGATCCGCCAGCCGCCCGAGAGGATGCCGAGCGTGATCGCGATCGCACAGGCCAGCATCACCCAGAACGGCACCTCGAAGCTGGGAATGAAGCCACCGAGCAACAGTGCCAGCGTCAGCATGCCCATGCTCTTCTGCGCATCGTTGGCGCCGTGCGAGAAGGCGAGTCCGGCGGCGGTGAAGAACTGCGCGTAGCGCAGTCCCTTGTTGGCCGACGGCGTGGCGGTGAACAGGAGGATGTTGAGCAGGCGCAACATCAGGAATCCCGCCCAGAAGCCGATGATCGGTGACAGCACCAGGCTTGCCAGCACCTTCATGATGCCCGTCAGCTGGCCGTGCATCATCTGCGAAAATCCCCAGACGACGTTGTCGACACCGGCGGAGACGACGACGGCGCCGATGAGGCCACCGACCAATGCGTGCGACGACGACGAGGGGATGCCGAAATACCAGGTGCCGAGGTTCCAGACGATGGCGCCCACCAGCCCGCTGATCAGGATGGCGAGCGAGAGAACGGCCTGCACGTCGCCGAGGGTGACGAACTTGCCGATCGTGTTGGCAACCGCCGTCCCTCCTAGCAGGGGCCCGAGAAACTCGAAAGTGGCAACGATGATGACCGCCTGGATGGGCGTCATCGCGCGCGATGCGATGATCGTCGCAACGATGTTCGCCGCATCGTGGAAGCCATTCGTATAGTCGAAGAAGAGGACGATGGCGACCGTCAAGATCGTCAGGATCAGCAATGTGCTCATGCAGCGGCCCTATGATTGTTGTCTTGGATTCCCTCGCACCCGGCAGGCGCTGAGCGGTCTCGCAAGCATGATTCGTGCCACACGAGCAGATAATGTTTTTGTTACGTTGAACCAGACACTTGCAATGCCCTCCCGGCTATTCCGGGAGTCACCCTGGGGGTGTAACGAAATGCACGGGAATTCGCCCGAATGGCATGTTTCCTGCTGTTTTCGGGTTTTTTTTCAGCGTCTTGGTCAGAGGCGTCACGAATGCATCGAAGTGTCGACTGCGCACACCCCCTCGCCGGTTGCCGGTGCCTGCACCGGTTGATGCCACTGGCGTTCGGCTGCGGCGGTCTTGCCGCCGGGCGCTCGCCGGCGACCCGGAACGTTCGCGGTAAGCTGCCTTGCGTCGCGGAGCACGGCAAACCCGGCGCGGCACCGATCAGGGGGCGGCGCGCGTCGCGCGCCGCGCCAGGCGCCGGTTGAGTGCCGGCCGCGAAAGGCCGAGCAGGGTCGCGGCAACCCCCTGATTTCCCTTCGCCCGCTTCAGTGCCTCGGCCACGAGGGCTTCCTCGACTTCGTCGAGAGTCGGAAAGCGGCCGGGGATGAGGATCGGCATTTCGCTCTCCTCGTCACTCGCGGCAGGCTCGGCGCCGGCCTTCTGCTGCTTCTGGATGGCCTGACGGAAGCTGTCCATCGCCAGGATCGATCCACCCCGGTGCAGCGCCATCGCATTGAAGACCATCGCCCGCAGTTCGCGGACGTTGCCCGGGAAATGGTGGTTCGAGAGCAGGGTGATGAGCTCGTTCGACGGCTCCGGCGCCGGCTTGCGGATCAGTGCCGCCGCCTCGTCGAGGAAGTGCTGCAGGAGCAGGGGGATGTCCTCCTTGCGCTGGCGCAGCGGCGGCACCTCGATCTGATGCACCGAAAGACGGAAGAAGAGATCCGAGCGAAAGCGGTTCTGGCGCATCATCTGCGCCAGATTGCAGTTCGTCGCGCAAACGACGCGCGCGTCGCTCGGCCGCGCGACGTCCGAGCCGAGCGGGAAGTACATGTGCTCCTGCAACAGGCGCAACAACTTCACCTGCGAAGCCATCGACAGGTCGCCGATCTCGTCGAGGAACAGCGTACCACCAGCGGCCTGGGCGATGAGTCCAGCGCGCGACTGGTCGGCGCCGGTGAAGGCGCCCTTCCTGTGACCGAACAGGGTGTCCGAGAAGAGGGTGTCGTCGAGACCGGCGACGTTGACCTGCACGAACTGGCCGCCAAGACCGCTGAGCTTGTGCAGGGCATGCGCGAACATCTCCTTGCCGGCGCCGGTCTCGCCGCAGATCAGCACGGGCTCAGCGGTACCGGCCACCGCCTCGAGGTACTGGAAGAGCGCCCGCATCTTGCGGCTGTTGGTGACGATGCCGGTGAAAGCCTCGTTGTCCTGCAGGCAATCCGACAGCAGATAGCGCTTGAGAACCCCCATCTGCCGCCGTAGCGAGTGCACTTCCAGCGCATGCCGCACGCTCGCCACCAGGCGGCTTTCCTCGACCGGCTTGACGAGATAGTCGAACGCGCCCTCCTTCATGCTGCTGACCGCAGTCTCGACATCCTGCGCGGCGGTCATGACGATCACCGGGACCTCGGGGTAGAGGTGGACGATGTCCGGCAGCAGCTTGCTGCCACTGACATGCGGCATCGAGAGATCGAGCAACAGCGCGCTCGCCGGTTGCGCCTCGAGAGCCGGCAACAGGGCCCGGCTGTCGGCGACCATCTCGATCCGGGGGACGCCGGCACTGCGCAGGACGGTGGCGGTCGCGTGCAGGACCGACTCCTCGTCATCGACGAGAAAGACCGGCAGGCTGGAAAACGGCTTCTCCTTCATTCACTCCTCCGTGGCAATCGGCAGATCGACGCGGACCGTCGTTCCGAGGTCGGCGTTGGATTCGAAGCGCATCATCCCACCGTGCCTGTCGACGATCGACGACGAGATCGAAAGTCCGAGCCCGGTGCCACCACTCTCCGCCTTGGTGGTGAAGAACGGCTCGCCGAGCTGCGCCATCACGTCCTCGGGAATTCCCTTTCCCTGGTCCGCCACCTCGACGATCAGCCGGCCTTCCGCCGGGATCGCCTGCGCCGAGACGCGGACCGAACGGCTGCGCTCCGGCAGCGACTCGAGCGCGTTGACGATGATGTTGATGAACACCTGTTCGAGTTGCTGCACGTTGCCCCGCACCAGCGGCAGCGAATCCGGCAGGTCGAGCGCGAAGCGGTCGGTGCATTTCCTGATCCGGGTGTCGAGCAGCGTGGCGACGGCGTGCAGGATCCGGCCGATGTCCGCCGGCTCGTCCATGTGGCCGCGATCCTGCTTGCCGAGATGCTTGAGGTTGTCGACGATCTTCTGGATCCGCTTGGCGTTCCCGGCGATGTCACTCATGCCGCGGACGATCGTCTGGCGTGCCTGCGGGAAGGCCAACCCGCCGAGTACGAAGTCCCCCTGCTCCTGCTCGTACTCGTCGAGAATCGGCAAGGCGTCGTTCCAGATCCGCGCCAGTACGCCGGCGTTCGCCAGAATGGCATGGTTGGGGTTGTTGATCTCGTGCGCGATGCCGGCCGACAGCACGCCCAGCGAAGCGAGCCGGGAACTGCGAATCGCCTGCCACTGCAGCTTGCGGTTCTCGGTGATGTCGCTGATCACCACCATCGCCGCCTTCACCGTCGTCGCCGTACTGATCGGGACCATCCGCACCTCCCACCAGGTGTCGCCCGTGGCGCGATACTGCAGATGTTCGATCCGCCCGCTGGCGAAGACCCGCCGCAGTCTCTGCAGATAGTCCGGACGCACTTCGGCCGGCAGGATCAGCGATGAGCGCTTCTCACCCGCAGCACCCGCCGGATGTGGCCAGGGGCGGTTGCTGAGCAGGATGTTGGCCGCGCCATCGACGGTGAAGATGAGGTCGGGCGAGTGGTTGAAGAGCGTGCGCAACCTCGCCTCCGAGTCGCGCAGGGCATCCTCGGCCAGCTTGTGCTCGGTGATGTCCTCGAGAAAGCCGACGATACGGACGAGCTCGACGCCGCGCTCGTGGACCGGAAAGCCGCAGACCCGCAGCCAGCGCGACGTCTGATCGCCGGCGGCGAGCGGCAGCACGATGCTGAAGTGCCCTCCTTCGCGCCGCAGCTGATCGACCGCGGCGACGAGTCTGGCGCGATCGTCTGCCGCGAAGACATCGAACAGCACGGCCGGCGTCCGCTCGTCGAGGCCAGTCTGCTGTCCGGCGATGCTCCTGAACGCCGGGCCGATGTACTCAAGCCGCGCGGCGTCGGGGCTGATCGCCCAGAAAACGACATCGACCGTCTCCGCCAGTTGGCGGAAGAGTTCCTCGCGTTCGTAGAGCGTTTGCGTCAGCAGGATTCGACTGTCCATTTCGCGCCGGCTGCGTACCAGATACAGGCTGAGGAGCGCGGTACACACGAGACCTCCGAGCAGCACTGACCAGTGCGCCTTGGTGAAGGCCTCGGCACTCCGGAAGGTGTGCGTGGCGACACAGGTCACCGTCCACTGCCGGTCCCCCACCGGAATCGTCACCACCATCCGTGGCTGCCCCTCATCGGCTTCCGGCAGCAGCCCGCTGGCGGCGGCAACGGCGCGTGGCTCGAGCCGGCTGGCATAGAAATGGAGGAACTGTGCTTCGCCTTCCGCTGATGCGTCGACAACCAGTACCTCGACGCCGCGCGGCTCGAGCAGGCTGATGGCCACATGCACCAGTTCCTCGATGTCGTAGACGCCGACGACGAAACCCAACGGGTCGGCGGGCTCGGCGTTGGCAGCGCGCCGCGGCTGACCCGGTGCATGCACGGGCAGCGCGGCATAGATGACATGCGCCACCTTGCCGCCACCGCGATCCAGCGCCATGCGTCCACTGACCGCCACCTTGCCACTCGCCCTCGCCCGCCGAAACAGCTCGGACAGTTCATCGGTGGCGTTGAGATCGACTCCCGGCATGGCAATCGCCGCCCCGCGCGACGCCGTCAGGAGAACCGGCACCCGCGGCTCCTCGCCGGGAACGGCAGCCGCCACACCGCGCGCACGGCGTGCCGGCGGCGCGCCCGCTGGCGTTCCCGGAACCACCCGTCGCGACGAGGTCAGCAAGGGCGCCCAGATGAGTCCCTCGATGTACGAATGCCGCTTGAGCACGGAGTCGGTGAACAGCAGGAACTCCCTTTCGTCGATTCCCTGCGCCGCGTGGAACAGCCCGCGAATCTCGAGCAGTGCGTCGAGTCCCTGTTCGGTGACCGCCCGCACCGACTGGATGCGGTCGCCTGCTGCCCATTCGAACTCCTTGAAGTGGCTGGTCTGCAGTTCCTGGCGGACGTTCCACGACGAGAAACAGGTCAGAAGAAGCCCACCGGCCGCCACCAGGTAGGCGGCGGCATACTTTCTCAGATTGTCGAACATCGGTATCGATCAGAAGACTTCTCGCCACGGCATCGCCGGCACGATTCCCGCCGACGCCGCCACTCTTTTTTTCAGCTTAGCAGAAAGGAGCTCTGACGCGCACCACCGTCGGCCGTCATGACGATCGCACGGTGGATGCCGCATCGTCTGCACCTGCGGCGCGTGACGTTTGCGGCCAACGCGGCTTCGCGGCACCCGTCTGCGCCATCGCCGCGGACTGCCATGTCACCCGACAACTCGCCGCTCCGGCGCATTGCACGGCAGACTGAGCCTGAAAGTGCTGCCCTTTCCGGGCGCACTGTCGACCGCGATCGTCCCGCCCAGCACGCCGGTGACCAGGTTGTAGACGATGTACAACCCGAGGCCGCTGCCACCCTGCCCCAGGCGGGTCGTGAAGAAGGGTTCGAAGATCCGCTTCAGGGTCGCCGACGGCATGCCAACACCGTCATCAGCACACGAAAGCAGCACCTGCGCGTCGCCGACGGCAGTCGCCTGCAGCAGGATGCGGCCGCAGTCGATTCCGGCCAGGCCATGGCTGACCGCGTTGCCCACGAGATTGGCGATCACCTGCTCGAGCGGCCCCGGGTAGCTGTCCATCAGCAGCCCGGCAGGAATGTCGAGATCGATCCGGTGCGGGCTGTTCTTGAAGCTGAAGCGCAGCGCGCTGAGCATCTCTTCGACCGTTTGCCGGAGATCGAAGACGCGACGACGGGCGCTGCTCTGGTCCACCGCAACCTGTTTGAAGTGACCGATCAGATCGGCCGCGCGGGCGCTGTTGCGTTCCAGCAGATCGACGGCCTCGCGTCCGCGGTTGAGGAAACGATCGACTTGGGAGCGGCGCAGGCTGCCCGCGTCGACCGCTGTGGCGAAGGCCCGCAGCTCCTCGGCGAGCAGGCTGGCGACGACGCGACTGTTGCCCAGCGGCGTGTTCAACTCGTGCGCCACGCCGGCGACCAGATTGCCCAGGGCGGCCAGCTTCTCGGCCTGCAGGAGTTGTTCCATCGCCTGCCGCAACTCGCGCGTGCGCTCGCTGACCAGTTCCTCGAGGTGCTCCCGGTGGTGCAGCAGTTCCTCCTCCGCCCGCTTGCGATCGGTGACGTCGAAGATCAATGACAGAAGGACCTCCTTTTCACCAAGACGGATGATCTCGCCCGAGTAGAGCGCTTCCCGGATTTCGCCCGTGCTGGTGCGAAAGCGCGCCGGCATTTCACGGCAAGCGCCGTGCAAACGGACCCGCTCGACCATCCGCTCACGCGATCCCGAGTCAGCCCAGATTCCAAGCTCGACCGAGCTGCTGCCAACCAGTTGCGCGCGTGAATAGCAGAGCATTTTCTGCATCTGTTCGTTCACATCGTGGTAAACCCCGGTATCGATGGCGCTGATCGCCATCGGTGCCGGACTCGAGTGGAAGGCCTTGGCGAAACGCTCCTCGCTCTCGCGCACCGCTGCTTCCGCCCGCTTCTGCTCGGTGACATCGGCGCCGACACTGAAGACCTCGATTACCTGCCCCCAGTCGTTGAATACCGCCCGGTTGGTCCAGGACACCCAGACGCGTTCGCCACCGCGGCGCATGTTCTCGTTGACGTGGTGCGCGAAGTCTTCCGGCCGCTGGCAGATGCGCTCCATCAGTGGCAGCAGTTCCTCGCCGTCACTCGCCGCCGGCGGGACGATCGTGCCGACGACATGGTGCCCGATCAGCTCCTCTTCCGTATAGCCGAAGAACCTGATCCCGAACTCGTTGATGAAGCTGATCTCGCCCTTCGGTGTCCAGCGCAGGATGATGCTGTTCGCGTTCTCCACCAGCTCGCGATATTTCATTTCGCTCGCCAACAGCGCCCGCTCCGATCGTCTGCGTTCGGTGATGTCGGTGGCCAGGACGAGTTCCGCCCGCCGCCCTTCGTAGGAAAGTGCATGCGAGACGATCTCGACGTCGATCAGCTCGCCATCCTTGCGCCGATGACGCCAGAAGCCCGTGTAATCGGCAACCTCCTCGACGGCGATGACGTCCTCGGAGAGCAGTGGCGTCCGCTCGTCGGCCCCGAGGTCGAGAATGCTCATGTTGAGGAACTCGGCACGCGAGTAACCATAGGTCGCGATCGCTGCCTGATTGACGGTCAGGAAGGCCAACGTCTCGGCATCGAAGACCCACATCGGATGCGGCGTGCTGTCGAAAAGCAGGCGGTAGCGCGCCTCGCTGTCGCGCAGTGCGGCATCGACCCGATCGCGCTGGTCACGGATGCGCAACACCGAGATGCCGAAAGCCAGGTCATCCGCCAGTTCGCCGAGCAGCGCCACTTCCGCCTGATCGAAAGCGCCGACGGCCGCGGCGTAGATGCTCAGCGAGCCGAAGCTCCGTCCGGCCTCGCGCAGTGGCAGCGCACAGAGCGCAGCGTAGCCACGCTCGAGCGCCTGCGTCCGCCAGGGCGCAAACCGTGGCTCGTTCGCCAGATCCTTGATGACGCAGGGGCGACCGCTGCGGATCGCCTCACCGTTCGCACCCCGGCCGCGTTCGCCATCGGCCCAACTGGTAGCCAACTGATCGAGATAACCTGCTTCGTGACCCGCCGACGCCGCGGGCCGAATCGATCGTGCCGCATCTCGCTCCGCGTAACCGACCCAGGCCATCCGGTAACCACCGGTATGGACGACGATCGAACAGACCGTCGTCAGCAGTTCGCCTTCGTCACGAGCGCGGATCAGCGCTTGATTGCAGTCGCTGACCATGCGCAACTGCCGATTGAGCCGCCGCAGTTCCTCCTCGACACGCTTGCGCTCACTGATGTCGATGACGACTCCCTGATAATGGCGAATCGTTCCGGCCTCGTCGCGTTCGGCCGCGGTCAGGTCATCGACCCAGCGAACCGCGCCGCTCCTGGTGACGATCCGGTACTCCTGGCTGAAGTGATCGCGGCCCAGTTGGGCATGCTCCAGCAATTCCCGGGCGACCCGCTCGACGTCGTCGGGATGGATCAAAGACGCATAAGTGATTTCTCCATCGAGCAATTCGTGGGCAGCGTAGCCAAACTGCCCGATGTTGTCGGAGACGAACACGGTCGGCCAGCCGGCATCCGCTCGCCAGCGAAAGACCACCGCCGGGCTGTTCTCCACCACCAGCTTGGCCTGGCGCAGCGCCTCGTCGACCTGTTGCCGCCGCGTGATGTCGCGCGCGGTCCCGCGATAGCCGACGAAACGTCCCGCGTCGTCAAACAGGGGCTGGCCGCTGACCGCCACCCAGTGCCAGGACCCGGACTCGGAGCGCAGCGCATACTCGAAATCACGAAACGGCTGGCGTGCCTCGAGCAGACGGCGATGCGCCTGCCATTCCGGAGCACCCAGGTTGTTCGGCAACTCCCAGCGCGTCCTGCCGAGGGATAGCCGCAGGTCGAAACCGTTCTCCGCAAGCGCCGATACCGCTCCACCTGCCGACACATAGGTGAAACGAAACTCTTCGTCCTGTTCCCAGAACCAGTCGGAAGCCAGCGCCGAGAGGTCACGAAAGCGAGTCTCGCTGGCGCGCAGCGCCTGCTCGCGCTGGCGGATCGCCTGCGACATGCGATCGAGATCGGCAGCCAGCTGGTCGAGTTCCTTGATCCTCAGCAGCGGCCAGGGGCGACCGTAATCGCCACCGGCAATGGCGTGTGTCTGGTCGGTGTAGCGGCCGATTCGCTGTGCGAGGCGGCGGGCGAGCAGCAGCGTCGCGCCGCTGCCGAGCAGCAACGCCAACAGAACGCCGGCAGCGAGTATCCACAGGCTCGCCTGGAACGGTCGCAAGGCGTCGAGTCGTGGCTGCGCAACGAGGACCGTCCACCCGAGTTGCGGCACTTGAACCAGCGTCGCCATGAACCTTTCGCCGTCGAGTTCGAGATCGTGGCGGTCGAAGCGCCCTTGCAGCGCATCCTCGACGATCGGCAGGTGACCAAGGTTGATCTGCTGACCGCCGAGGCGACTTTGCGAATGCGCGATGACCTGACCGCGGCGATCGAGGACCATCGTCAGCATGCCGGCTTCCGTCGGCAACTGGCCGAGGAACTCGGCCAGCCGGTTGATCGCCACTTCGCCGATCAGCACCCGATCGCCGACCGGAATCGCCAGGCTGACCGCCAGCCGCGCACTGACCGCGGAGAGGAAGACCTCGGACCAGACCGGAGCCTGCCGCTGACGAGCCTCGTGCAGGACGCTCCAGCGCGAGAGGTCGACACCGATCAGGTCGTCACGCTGCACCTGCTGCCCCGGTGGCAGAGCAACGGCGAGCACGGCGTCGTCATCGGCTGCCAGGTAGATCGCCGCGAAGACGGCGCCGGAGTTGCCGTGGGCATCGAGCAGCGTCTGCAACCGCGGCCCCGGCGGCAGAGCACTGTTCCCGATGTACGCCGCCAGTGTGGACATCTCCCGGCCGGCGCCGCGCAGGTATTCCTCGACTTGGCCGGAAATTGCGCGGGCAAGCACCTCATGCCGCGCCTCGATGCCGGCAATCACCGGCGGCAGCAGGACCTGCAGCAGCAGTGCGGCGACGAGGAGCAGCGGCAGCACGCTGGCGACGATGAAGCGCCACGCCAGCCACTGCCAGAGAGGTCGCGCCACGCGTCCCCCTACTCCACCACCACCAGACGCCCGTCGCGCACCACGGTCATGAACACGCCGAGTTGCACGTCGCCTGCATCGTCGAAGACGATCGGCGCCTGCAGACCGTCGAAGCGACGGACGCTCAACAGGGCCTCCTTGACGCCCTGCTCGCCCTGCCGTCGCGCCAGCGCCTCGAGCAGCACGTTGGCGGCATCAAAGGCGAGCGTACCACCGAAGCCCGGATCGCGATGGAAACGCTCGCCGTAGGCCTCGCGAAAGGCCAGGTAGCGTGGTGCCTCGCTGCCGCGATTGAAGTTCTGCCCCACCAGCAGCCCCTCGACGGCCTTGCCGCCCAGTTCGAGCAGTCGCTCGGTGGCGGCCCATTCGGCAGCAAGGATCGGCAGGCGGCTGCCGAGCTTGCGGAGCTGCTGGCACAACAGCGCGGTGTCGACCGAATTGGCGACGATCAGGATGCCGTCGGCGCGGCTGCCCAAGAGCTCTTCGGCCAGCTGCCGCAGGGATTTGTCGCCGCCCGATTCGAAAGCGATCGTCGTCAGCAACTGCCCGCCACCACCCTCGAAAGCGTTCCGGAAGCCACCCAGCCAGGTCTCGCTGTAGGCCTTGTTGCTCAGATCGTAGGCCACAGCCAGGCGCCGCTGGTCCGCATGCCGCTGCAGATGGCGACGCGCAACCTCGGCGGCATTGGCATGGTTCGACGAACCGACGCGAAAGAAGAAGTCGTCGCGGCCGCTGAGGTCTTCGGTCGAGACCGTCGGACTGAGCAGCAAGAGCTTCGCCTCGTTGGCGATCGGTACGATCGCCATGGCCATGGCGCTCGTCATCGGCCCGACGACGGCGACGACGCCCTGGTCGATCAGCTCGCGAAGGACACGCGCCGCCACCTCGGGGTTCTGCTCGTCGTCCCGGATCAGCAGCCTTACCGCGCGCCCGCCGACGCCTCCGGCCTGATTGCGCAGATCGACGGCCAGCTGCACGCCGTCGCGACCGGCGATGCCGAGATCGGCGACCCGCCCCGAAGTGCCGCCGATGAAGCCGATGCTGATCGGTTCCGGTGGCGGTGCGCAGCCAGCCAAGAGCAGCGCCAGGGCAACGACCAGCAGCGGTGCCCGGCACTCCGCTCTTCCCCATTGCATCCATGCGTTTCCCACCATCGTCCGCGCCCTCGCCCCCATCGCCGCCAAAGCAACCACTTTACCGACAATTTCCGCTCGCCGGTACCGCTGCAACGCCTGCCGGCCACCAACGGCGCCGGATTGTCGCCGCTTGGCAGCGCTCGGCCAGTGACGTTCCCGGTCCATCGGCAGAAATGGTCGCCAGCACCGCCGCCGAGAGCCGCCGTCGGCAATCACCGGCAGGCGACTCACGGCGATGCCGCTTTGGCGGTAGAATCCGGCCCTCCGTTC
>WBZM01000952.1_pt1 | contig 32863 bp, 38 predicted proteins | sample 5204271 | NCBI WGS metagenome assembly WBZM01 (sample SAMN12344346, study PRJNA552823) | activated sludge metagenome | biome: Activated sludge suspended growth; feature: Nitrification reactor; material: Wastewater; isolation source: activated sludge from nitrification reactor of wastewater... | reverse complement strand
CGCGTCTGAAGAAACTCGGGGTGAAAGTGGACGAACTGTTCTTCGACGAGGGCTTCACGCCGCGCCAGGGACACGTCTATCAGTTCGCGCTCGACCAGAAGGCGGCGCAGGAGTCCGTCGAGCGCTCCGTCGACTTCATGAAGGCCGCGCTGGGATGGCGATGACCGTCGCCTTGCCACGGACCTTCATGCTGAGAAGGCGCTGCAAGCGCCGTCTCGAAGCATGATCTTTGAGTTTCACGCCTCGGCCACCCTTCGAGACGCGCCTTTCAGGCGCTCCTCGGGGCGAGGGTTAGAGCTATGGGCGAGCTTTCGGGATGAGGGTTGCGCGACGTCACGAATGCGTCGGCGCCAGATCCGGCATCAGCATCGCCGCGAAGAAGGTGAAGAGAAACAGCAGCGCCCAGAAGGCGACGGCGCTGCGGCTGATAAGGCGCGAGCCGTAGGCCTCGACATGCTGTTCCCAGCCGGGGGGATTGCCGGCGTAGGTCTGGATGTCGGCGCGCCAGAGATCGCTCAGCTTGAATTTCTGGTCGAGAATGGACGGTCGCGGCAGCAGGACCACGCCATGTTCGGCGATGCGGCCGAAGGCGGCGATCTCGATCTCGCGCAGATAGGCGGCGATCTCGGCGATGCGCGACAGCGCGACCCAGGCGCGCACGCCCGCCAGCAGCACCATGACGGGCGCGAGCCAATAGACGCCGCGCCCGCCGGCCGCCGCGCCGTGCGTCAGCACCCAGGTGTAGAACACGGCCAGCGCGCCAAGCGTCAGCGTCTCGAGGCGGCGCGTGTCGCGGACCTGCTCGAGGATTTCCTCGCGCAGCATCCGGTACTGGTCGGCATGGTCGAGATCGCTCACGGTCTTTGCGCCCCGCGTGTCGAGCATCGTCAATGGCCCCCGAATGCGACGAGAGTGCGGACGGGAACGCCGAGGTCGCGGATTTTCTGCGCGCCGCCGAGGTCGGGGAGGTCGATCACGAAACAGGCGGCGACGACGTTCGCGCCCATTTTCTGCAACAGCTTGATCGCGCCCTCGGCCGTGCCGCCGGTGGCGATGAGGTCGTCGACGAGGATGACGCGCTCGCCCTTCGTCACGGCGTCCTCGTGCATCTCCATTTCGTCGATGCCGTATTCCAGCGAATAGGCGATCGAGACCTTGGCGTGCGGCAGCTTGCCCTTCTTGCGGATGGGGATGAAGCCGGCCGAGAGCTGGTGCGCCACGGCGCCGCCGAGAATGAAGCCGCGCGCCTCCATGCCGGCGACCTTGTCGATGCGGCCGCCCGCCCAGGGATGGACCAGCTCGTCGACGGCGCGGCGGAAGGCGCGGGCGTCGCCGAGCAGGGTGGTGATGTCGCGGAACATGATGCCGGGCTTGGGATAGTCCGGGATCGTGCGGATGGCGTCGGTCAGGGATTTTTCCAGCGGTGTCGCTATCATCGGCTTTTCCGGGGATGGCATTCCCGGGTTTGATGACCACAGATCGCCGCGAAAGGAAAGCGTCATGAACGATCAGGGCCAGCGCATGACCGTCGTCGATATCGACATTCCCTTCACCCGGCTGGTGGGGATATTCATCAAATGGGGCATCGCCGCCGTGCCGGCGACGATCGCGCTGTCGGTGATCTTCAGCCTGGTCTTCTCGCTCTTGTGGGGGATTCTGGGCTTCGGCGCCTGGCACGGCCCGACGACGCGGCTGTAGCCTCAGGACGCCGCGTTCACCCGCGCCATGATCGGCTCCAGCTTCTTCAGCAATTCGGGATCGCGCGCTTCCGGCGCGGTGATGAGAGCGGTGTCGAGCGCACGATCCGAGCCGATCGGGCAGGACGCGCGCTCGGCCGGCATGTCCCTCAACAGCCGCGCCAGCAGGCGGCTCGCGCGCGCCGCGTTGTCGTGCACGATCCTGATGATCTGCGCGACGTCGACCGCGTCGTGGTCGGGGTGCCAGCAGTCGAAATCCGTGACCATGGCGATGGTGGCGTAGGAAATCTCGGCCTCGCGCGCGAGCTTCACCTCGGGGCAGGCGGTCATGCCGATCACGTCGTAGCCGGCCGCCCGATAGGTCAGCGATTCCGCGAGCGAGGAGAATTGCGGGCCTTCCATGCAGACGTAGGTTCCGCCCTTCCTGAACGCGATGTCCTCGGCCTTGGCGGCGGCGGCGATGGCCTCCTGCAGCGCAGGCGCGACCGGGTGGGCCATCGAGACATGCGCCACGCAGCCGTTGCCGAAGAACGACGACTGGCGGCCGAAGGTGCGGTCGACGAACTGGTCGACCAGCACGAACAGGCCGGGCGGCAGGTCCTCGCGGAACGAGCCGCAGGCGGACACCGAGACGATGTCGGTGACGCCGACGCGCTTCAGCGCGTCGATATTGGCGCGGTAGTTGATGCCGGACGGCGACAGACGATGGCCGCGGCCGTGGCGCGGCAGGAAGACAGCCTCGGTGGTCCCTATGCGGCCGAAATGCAGGGTGTCGGAGGGCTCGCCCCAGGGGGTCGCGACCTTTTCCTCGCGCAGATCTTCCAGACCCGGCAGGTTGTAGACGCCCGAGCCGCCGATGATGCCAATGATGGGTCTTGCCATGTCGTCCCCGCGAATTTCTCCGCCGCCTTGTGGCCTCACGGATGTTTGAGCGCAAGGCCGTGGATGACGGCCTTGCCGGCCTTGTGGCGGGCCGGAGGCGTTCGTAGATTGGGGCGACGCCTGAAACGCCAGAGTTTCGGCCAGAAATTCGGCATGCCGTCGCGACGGCGGCCTTGGAGTTCTCATGTCCCAGTCCAAAACCAGACACGCCCGCCTGATCGTCGTCGGCTCGGGGCCGGCCGGCTATACGACGGCGATCTACGCCGCGCGCGCCATGCTGTCGCCCGTCCTGATCTCCGGTTTCGAGCCCGGCGGGCAGTTGATGATCACGACCGACGTCGAGAATTATCCGGGCTTCGCCGAGCCGATCCAGGGCCCCTGGCTGATGGAGCAGATGCGGGCGCAGGCCGAGCATGTCGGCGCCGAACTCGTCTCGGACTACGTGACCAAAGCCGAACTCGGCCAGCGGCCGTTCCGGCTGACCTGCGATTCCGGCGCCGTGTGGACCTGCGACGCGCTGGTGATCGCCACCGGCGCCAAGGCCAAGTGGCTGGGCTCGCCGAGCGAGGAGAAGTTCAAGGGCTACGGCGTCTCGGCCTGCGCCACCTGCGACGGCTTCTTCTATCGCGGCAAGGAGGTCGTCGTGGTCGGCGGCGGCAATTCGGCGGTCGAGGAGGCGCTCTATCTCGCCAATCTCGCCTCGAAGGTGACGGTCGTGCACCGCCGCGACTCGTTTCGCGCCGAGCGCATCCTGCAGGAGCGCCTGTTCGCGCATCCCAAGATCGACGTCGTCTGGAATTCGGCGATCGATGAAATTCTCGGCGCCGAGGCCCCGCTGTCGGTGACGGGCGTGCGGCTCAAGAACGTGAAGACCGGCGCGACGGAGGAACGAAAGATCGACGGCGTGTTCGTCGCCATCGGCCATGCGCCCGCGTCAGAGCTGTTCGCCGGTCAGGTGGACATGAAGGCCAATGGCTACATAAAGACCGTTCCCGGCACGACGCAGACCAACGTTCCCGGCGTATTCGCCGCGGGCGACGTGGCCGACGACATCTACCGGCAGGCGGTGACGGCCGCGGGCCTCGGCTGCATGGCGGCTCTGGAGGCGGAGAAATATCTGGCGGCGCAGGAGTCGCGCGCGGCGGCCGAGTGACCGCACTCTGCAAAAAAACACCGCCGCCGGCGCAAAATACCGCTGGAATTGTCCTACAAAAACATGTCATGAATTGGGGGATACAAGAACGTGGCGCATAAGCCGCGCGACCTGAGCGCATAACGCCCGGGCAAAAGGGCAGCCGCCAGGGTGACGAAGGGGAGGATTGCCGTGGATTGGGACAAGCTCCGCGTTTTCCACGCGGCGGCGGACGCCGGCTCTTTTACGCATGCCGGCGAGAGGCTCGGCCTCAGCCAGTCGGCCGTCAGCCGTCAGGTCGGGGCGCTCGAGCAGGACCTCGATACGCCGCTGTTTCATCGCCACGCGCGCGGCCTGATCCTGACGGAGCAGGGCGAGATCCTGCTGCGCACGGTCAAGGACGTGATGAGCAAGCTCGACGCCGCCCGCCTGCGGCTCTCCGAGCAGCGCGAGAAGCCGCAGGGCGAATTGCGCGTCACCACCACGCTCGGCATCGGCGCGAACTGGCTCGCGCCGCAGCTCGGCGAATTCCTCGAGCTCTACCCCGAGATCAAGCTCCGGCTGATCCTGACCGACGACGAGCTCGACCTCGGGATGCGCGAGGCGGATGTGGGACTGCGCCTGCGCCAGCCCTCGCAGCCGGACCTCATCCGGCGCCGGCTGTTCACGGTCCACTATCATCTCTACGCCTCCGCCGATTACATCCGCCGGCACGGACAGCCCAAGACGCTCGTCGACCTCGATCATCACCGCATTCTCAGCTACGGCGCGACCGGCGCGAATTTCCTCAACAGCCTCAATTCCCTGCTGACGGCGGGGCGCGACACCAAGAATCCGCGCGTGCCGGCGCTGGCCGTCAACAACATCACGGCGCTGCGCCATGCGGTCGAAGCGGGCGTGGGCATCGCGGTCCTGCCGGAATATCTGCTGGCTGCGGCCGATTCCGGCCTCGTGCAATTGCTTCCGAACGCGGAAATGCCCGAGCTCGAGTGCTATCTCGTCTACCCCGAAGAAATGAAGAACGTCGCGCGCGTGCAGGTGTTCCGCGACTTTCTCGTCGCCAACGCGCAGCGCTGGAAGTATTAGCGCGCTCGATACCTGCCATGCGCGAAGCGCGTGAAGGGTTACGCTGCATGTTGAAGCCGCATGTCTACCATGCGGCTGGTCGGATTGCCGGGGGCGAGCGGCGGGCGCATCATTTGATGGTCGGTTGCGTCGTTCACTGCCTCCCCGGTGAACAAGTTCCCGATCATTCCCTCTTGAAGTCCTCCGGCGTCGTGCCGGGAGCGGCCGGACGAAAGTCCGGCCTTCTTTTTTGTCGTCGGCGGCGGCCGGACGAACATTCGGCCTGCTTTCTTGACGCCGATGACTATTGCGCGGCGCCCGGCAGCTTCTGTGCGGCCTCGAGATGCTTCTTGAGGGTCGGCAGCGTCTTTGCAGCCAGGGCCTTCACCTTGTCGTTGTCCCCGCCGTTCGCCTGCTCGTCGTATCTGGCGATGTCCTTCTGATGGTCTTCGACCATCACGCCGACGAATTCCTTGTCGAAATCCGCGCCGCGTAATTTCTGCAGCTTGGCCTTCGCGTCCTTCGCCTCGGCGGGAATGCCGCCCGGCGCCTTGATCTTCATCTGGCCTGCGAGCTTGCGCGCTTCGGCGCCGGCCTTCTGATGATCGGCCGCGAGCATCTTGCCGTAGTCGCGAACCTCCTTCGATCCGCCGCGCGCGGCGGCGAGACGTCCCATCTGCACTTCCGCGTTGTCGCCTTGAATGGCGTCTTTCAGAAAGTCCTGGGACGAGGCGGCCTGAGTCTGCGCCAGCGCGGGCGTTGCCAGAAGCACGGCGGCTGCAATCATAGCGAGTTTCATTGCTTGCGCTCCCCTTAGAGGGAAGCCAACGTGGCGCGCGCCCGTTCGTTCCAGCGCAGCGGCCGGGGCCGTTCAGTCGAACAGGCTCGAAACCGATTCTTCCTTGGCGGTGCGCGCAATGGCTTCGCCGATCAGCCCCGCGATGGTGATGACGCGAATGTTGCTGGCGAGGCGGACCGCTTCGGTCGGCGCGATCGTGTCGGTGATAACAAGCTCTTTCAGCTTCGACGAGGAGATGCGCGCGACCGCGCCGCCCGACAGAACGCCGTGCGTGATGTAGGCGGAGACGTCCTTTGCGCCCTGCTTGAGCAGCGCTTCGGCGGCGTTGCAGAGCGTGCCGCCGGAATCGACGATGTCGTCGACCAGAATGCAGCTCTTGCCGGCGACGTCGCCGATGATGTTCATCACTTCCGATTCGCCGGCGCGCTCGCGCCGCTTGTCGACGATGGCGAGCTGGGCGTCGATGCGCTTGGCGAGCGCGCGCGCGCGCACCACGCCGCCGACGTCGGGCGAGACGACCATGACGTTCGACAGGTCCTTGTTGCGCTCCCTGATGTCGCGCACCATCACCGGCGCGGCGAACAGATTGTCGGTCGGAATATCGAAGAAGCCCTGAATCTGGCCGGCGTGCAGGTCGACCGTCAGCACGCGGTCGACGCCGGCGCGCGTGATGAGATTGGCGACGAGCTTGGCCGAGATCGGCGTGCGCGAACCCGATTTTCTGTCCTGGCGCGCATAGCCGAAATAGGGAAGGACGGCGGTGATGCGGCGGGCCGACGAACGCCGCAGCGCGTCGGCCATGATGAGGACTTCCATCAGGTGGTCGTTTGCCGGAAACGACGTCGACTGCACGATGAACGTGTCCTGGCCGCGCACGTTTTCCTGAATCTCGACGAAGATTTCCATGTCGGCGAAGCGCCGCACCGAACATTGCGTCAGCGGCGTGCCGAGATAGGCGGCTATCGCTTCGGTCAACTGGCGGTTGGAATTTCCCGCCAGAATTTTCATGCCAGCCATGTCAGCGATCCGAGTAGCGTCCGACCCTTGCCGAATGCGCCGCCTCATAGCAGTCAGTTCGCGTGCGAACAATACGACAGCGGCATGACGGACTTACGAAATCGGTGGAAAGCTGCAAGCGCGTTCTTGCGGCGGCTCAGCGCGTGGCGGCAAGGCCGACCCGTGCGCTCTCCGGCTCCCGCTCCTGCCGGGCGGCGGTCGAGCTGCCGGCCTGCGCGCCGCGACTGCGCGACGTCGCCGAAGAAGCGTTCGAGGCGACGGCGGCGCCTGCCGCGGCTTCCGGCGTATTGGTGAGCGCGTCGGCCAGATCGCTCGCCGTGCGGGCGGCCAGCGCCGAGAGGACCGAATCGTCGGCGGCGGTCCAGGGATCGGCGGCGGCGCCCTTGACCGGCATTTCGTCGGTCAATCGCGCGACGCGCCGCTTGGAGCGGTCGAAGAGGTCCACCACGTACGAAATGCGCGTGACGCCGGGCTCCGCCGCGCCGGCGTCGATATAGGCGCGCACGAGATATTCGGCCTTGGCGGGCTCGACCGTCGTCAGGTCCTGCCCGCCGGCCGATTGCGCGAAAGCGAGGGCGAAACGGTCGTTCACGTCCTGCGGCGCGCCGGCGACGCTGGCCAGCGCAACCGTCGCCCCGCGCGGACTGACGCCCGGCCGGCGGGCGATCTTGGACGGGGCGGCGGCGGGTTCGAGGCGGGCCTGACCGGCGGTGTCGACGCAGCCGGCAAGGGGCAGGCAGAGGGCCGCGCCCAGAAGGCCCGCCGTCGCCGTCAGCTTGCGTCCGATTTGCACGTTCCGTCTCTCCTGGTCCCTCATCCTGAGGCCGCCGCAGGCGGCGTCTCGAAGGACGGTCGGGTGTTCTCCCTCGGCCACCCTTCGAGACGCGCCTTTCAGGCGCTCCTCAGGGTGAGGGAGAGTGGCTTTAACGAAGCGTTAAACATTTGCGGGCGGGCCGTCCAGCGGGTGGAGAGGCGCATGATTAACGGGGCGGCTCAATCCGTCTCCGCAACTTTCCTTGCCACGAAGGTCATGCGCTTCTGGTTGTGCCCGATATTCTGCGCGGCCCGCTCGCACGAAAAATCGTGCTCGGCGAGAATCTCGCGGATGTCCGCTTCGTCGTAGAAGGAGAGGCCGTATTGGGCGCGCAGCGTGCGGTAATCCGACAGCGCGGTGCGCGCGAGGCCGACGATCGAGGCGACGAGGAAACCGCCATGCAGGCCGAAATCGAGCAGCGCGCGGGCGTCGTCGAGCGGGCTCACGTCCTTGGGGATGATGTCGGCCAGAACCAGCTTGCCGTCGTCCTTCAGCTTGTCATGGAACGCGCCGAGCAGGCGCGCGAGTTCGGCCTCGCCGACATATTGCAGCACGGAGACGACGACGATCATGTCGAGCGAGCCGTTGGGGATGGCCGCGACGCCGGCCTCGTCCAGCACGACGACATTGGCGCGCGCGACGTTGGCGGCGACGAGTTTCGCGCGCACGCTCGGGGCCGTGTCGAAGAGAAAAAGCCTGCCGCAGCGCCCGGAGAGGTAGGCAGCGCCCAGCGCCTCGCCGCAGCCGTAGTCGAGCACTTGCGCGTCAGGACGCGGAATATGCGACGCAACGCCCTTGGCGACGAGATCGGCGTGCAGCAGCTTGTGGCGTTCGCTGACGTAGAGCGCGTGGTCGCGGTCGAAGAAGTCGCGCCAGGTCATGAATCGCCGTCCGTCACCCCTTCGCCTTGTCCATCATCTCGACGAAGCGCGTGAACAGGTAGTGCGAATCCTGCGGGCCGGGCGAGGCTTCCGGGTGGTGCTGCACCGAGAAGGCCGGGCGGTCGTCGAGCGCGATGCCGCAGTTCGAGCCGTCGAACAGCGAGCGGTGCGTCTCTTTCGCGTTCTTCGGCAGCGTCTCGACGTCGACGGCGAAGCCGTGGTTCATCGAGACGATCTCCACCTTGCCGGTGGTGTAGTCCATGACCGGATGGTTCGCGCCGTGATGGCCCTGATGCATCTTCTTCGTCTTGGCGCCGACGGCGAGCGCCATCATCTGGTGGCCGAGACAGATGCCGAAGGTCGGGACCTTTTCATCGAGCAGCTTCTTGATCGTCGGCACCGAATATGCGCCGGTCGCGGCGGGGTCGCCGGGTCCGTTGGACAGGAACACGCCGTCGGGTTTCATCGCGAGAATGTCGTCGGCGCTCGTCGTCGCCGGCACGACCGTCACGTCGCAGCCCGCGTCGGCCAGCAGCCGCAGGATGTTGCGCTTCACGCCGAAGTCTATGGCGACGACCTTGCGCTTCGGCGCGGTCTGCCGGCCATAGCCTGCGCCCAGCGTCCAGGTCGTCTCGTCCCAGCCGTAACGCTGCGCCGATGTCACGCCCGGCACGAGGTCGAGACCGTCCATCGAGTGGATGCCGGCCGCGCGCTTCTTCAACGCCTCGACGTCGAACTTGCCGTCGGGGCTGTGCGCAATGACGGCGTTGGGCATGCCCTTGTCGCGGATGCGCGCGGTCAGCGCGCGCGTGTCGACGCCGCAGATGCCGACGATGCCGCGCGCCTTCAGCCAGGCGTCGAAATGTTTTTGCGCACGAAAGTTCGAGGGGTCGGTGATGGGCGCCTGCAGCACGGTTCCGCGCACGCCCGAGCTTGCCGCCATGTTGACCGTCTCGATGTCCTCGTCGTTGACGCCGACATTGCCGATATGGGGGAAAGTGAAGGTGACGATCTGGCCGGCGTAGGAAGGATCGGTGAGGATTTCCTCGTAGCCGGTCATGGCCGTGTTGAAGCAGACCTCGCCGTCGGCCGCGCCGACCGCGCCGAGCCCGAAGCCCTCGATGACGGTTCCATCGGCCAGGACCAGCAGGGCGGTCGGCGTGCGGACGGACCAGGGAGCGGTCTTTTCGGCTTGATCGGCTGTCATCTGCGCTCTACACCCTTGGCCCTTCAGGACCCCGGCATTTTCGCCCTGCGCCGAAGGGCCCGGCGCTAAGGCGGCGGGCGTCACAGGGCGCGCGACTGTCAGGGGTCGAAATCGGCGCGGAAGCTAGGGGAGGGGCGTCGGGCCGTCAACCCCGCCGGCGCCTGCGTCAACCACGGAATTCGAGAAGCAACATGCGCGAAAAATTCACTTCCGATCTCAAAGAGGCGATGAAGGCCGGCGACAAGATGCGCGTCGCGACGATCCGCCTGATCACCGCCGCGCTGAAGGACCGCGACATTCTCGCGCGCGGCGAGGGCAAGACGGTGAGCGACGAGGACATTCTCGCGCTGCTGCAGAAGATGGTGAAAAGCCGCCAGGAATCGCTCGACATCTACGAGAAGAACAACCGGCCGGAGCTCGCGGCGCAGGAGAAGGGCGAGATCGAGGTCATCTCCTCCTACCTGCCGAAGCAGATGGACGAGGCGGCGGTGGCGGCGGCCATCAAGGCGGCGATCGCCGAAACCGGCGCGGCGTCGATGAAGGACATGGGCAAGGTCGTGGGCGCGCTGAAGGCGAAGTACACGGGCCAGATGGACTTCGCCAAGGCGAGCGCGGCGGTGAAGGCGGCGCTGTCGGGCTGACAAGCGCCGGGACCGCCGGCCTCGGCCGGCTGCCGGCTGGAAGCCGGCGGTCCCGGCGTGGCATATCCGAGCTCCGGAGCCCATGCGCCTGCACCTGCAATTCTCGGCCTTCTTCCTCGTCGGGCTGGCGACCATCGCCACGCACTACGGCCTGCTGATCGCGCTCGTGCAGGGCTTTCACGTCGCGCCCGTGCCGGCGACGCTGGTCGGCTATGTCGGCGGCGGCTTCGTCTCCTACACGCTCAACCGCGCGCATGTGTTCGAGACCGAGCGCAATCACGCCGCCGCGCTCTGGCGTTTCGTCGGCGTGGCGGCGGTCGGCTTCGTCATGACCGGCCTGTTGATGCACCTGTTCGTGGACCGGCTCGGCGCGCCCTACATTCCCGCGCAACTGGCCACGACCGGCATCGTCATGTTCTGGAGCTTCTTTGGCCACAAGTTCTGGACCTTCGGCGAGAAGGTCGGCCGATGAGCGAGGGGCCCGTCCGCCGATCGCCGGATGTAACTCCATAATTGACACTGTCGCGCGATGCGTTACTATCTTGCTCGAATGATCAAGAGCTTTCGCAGCCGTGCGCTCAAGCGGTTTTGGACGAAGAGCGACGCCTCCGGCTTGCGCCGCGATTGGGTGCGAAAGGTCGAACGCCAGTTGACGGTCCTGGACAGCGCGACGAGCCCGGACGAGATGGATGTCGTCACCTACGGGTTTCATCGCCTGACGGGCGATCAGGCAGGGCGCTTCGCCGTGACGGTATCGCGCAACTGGCGGCTGACATTTGCGTTCGACGGGCAGGACGCGATCGACGTCGATCTGGAGGATTACCATGGTCGTTAGGGACAAGAAGCGCCCGCCGGTGCATCCCGGCGAAATCCTGCGCGAAGACGTGTTGCCCGGCCTTGGCATGTCGGTGACGAAGGCGGCCGAAACGCTCGGCGTGACCCGTCAGGCGCTGCACCGCGTGCTGGCGGGAACGGCGGCGATCTCGCCCGAAATGGCGCTGCGGCTCGGCAAGTTCTGCGGCAATGGGCCGGAGGTCTGGCTGCGGATGCAGGCGGGCTATGACCTGTGGCATGCGGAGAAGCGCATCGCGGACGAAATCGCGGGCATCAAGACGCAGCGGGCGGCATGAGCGGACCGCACGCCTTCAGGCTCGCTCTAAAATTGCGAGCCTGAAGGCTCGCGGTCCTCACGGCCATTTCACCGTCGGCGGCATGGACGACAGGATCGAGGCGACATTGCCGCCGGTCTTCAGGCCGAAGATCGTGCCGCGGTCGTAGAGCAGGTTGAATTCCACGTAGCGCCCGCGGCGCACGCATTGCTCCTCGCGGTCGGCCTTGGTCCAGGGCTTGACGAAATTGTCGCGCACGATCTTCGGATAGATGTCGAGAAAACTCAGTCCGACATCGCGCGTGAAAGCGAAATCTTCTTCCCAGCCGCTGTTGGCGGCGTCGCCGGCGCTGTTCAGGTAATCGTAGAAAATGCCGCCGATTCCGCGCGGCTCGTTGCGATGCTTGAGGAAGAAGTACTCGTCGCACCACGCCTTGTAGCGCGCATAGTCGGCGACGCCGGCGTGGCGCTCGCACGTTTCGCGCATGGCGCCATGAAACGCCCGAGAATCGCGGTCCTCCTGCGTGCGGCGGCGGTCGAGCACGGGCGTCAGATCCGCGCCGCCGCCGAACCAGGCTTTCGTCGTCACGACGAAGCGCGTGTTCATGTGCACGGTCGGAACGCTGGGGTTCCAGGGATGGGCGATCAGCGAAATGCCGCCGGCCCAGAAACGCGGGTCTTCGGCGGCGCCCGGAATCTGCGCGGCGAATTCCGGCGCGAACGTTCCGAAAACGGTCGAGGTGTGCACGCCCGCCTTCTCGAAGACGCGGCCCTTGAGAATCGCCATGCGGCCGCCGCCGCCGGGGGCGCCCGTGTGGTCCGTGCGCTCCCACGGCGTGAATTGCGCGCGGCCGGGCGCGGTCGCTTCGGGGAAGAAGGGGCCTGCCGCCTCCTCCTCCAGCGCCTCGAAGGCGCGGAGAATGCGGGTCTGCAGGTCGGCGAACCAACTCGCGGCTTCGGCCTTGCGCGTCTCGAGAATGTCCTGCGTCATGCGGCCAGACATCGAACGGCGGCGAGGCGCCGTCAACTCGCCGTCTGCCGCAGCGCCTCGCCCAGGACCATGGCGGCCGCGAACGCCACGTTGAGCGAGCGCAGTTCCGGCCTGATCGGCACGACGAGGCGGGCGTCGGCGGCGGCATGGACCTCGGGCGGCGCGCCGGCCGATTCGCGGCCGACCATGACGACGTCGTCCGGCCGGAAGGCGAAGGCCGTGTAGGGCGTCGCGCCCTGCGTCGTCAGGAGGAGAAGGCGGCGGCCGGCCGCCCGCCGCCAGTCCTCGAAAGCGGCGAAGGACACGTGGCGGGCGATATCCACATGGTCGAGATAATCCATGCCGGCGCGGCGGAAATGGCGGTCGGAGACCGGAAAACCCGCGGGTTCGACGATGGCCGCGCCCACGCCGAGGCAGGCGCAGGCGCGCAGGATCGTGCCGGCGTTCTGAGGAATGTCGGGCTGGAAAAGCGCGAGGATCAGTCGGGTGTCGGCCATCATGTCCGCCCTGTTTTCCTAAGCCTTTGGCATGATGGGCGGTCTATGGACAAGGCGCCGGAACGGTGCGACATAGTGCCCCCGCATAGACATTCGCTGGGGTAGGACAAGAGGCGGCATTGCCGCGCGCGCGTCCTGCCTGTAGAAGCCGATCCGACGACCGCGCGCGCGGTCTCCGAAGCGTAGGGAACTCGCAAGTGGCGACGACATCGACTGCCGAACCGACCCGCAGGGATATGCTTTACATCGCGACCGGCGCGGCGAGCGCGGTGGCCGTGGGCGCCGTCGCCTGGCCGTTCATCGCGCAGATGAACCCGGACGCCTCGACGCTGGCGCTGGCCTCGACCGAGCTCGACATCGGCGCGATCGCCGAGGGCCAGATCGTCACGATCAAGTGGCGCGGCAAGCCGGTCTTCGTCCGTCACCGCACGAAGAAGGAGATCGAGGAAGCGCAGAACGTCGACGTGGCCAAGCTGCCCGACCCGCAGCCCGATTCGGCGCGCGTGAAGAAGCCGGAATGGCTGGTCGTGGTGGGCGTGTGCACGCATCTGGGCTGCATCCCGCTCGGCCACCAGGGCAAGTTCGACGGCTGGTTCTGCCCGTGCCACGGCTCGGACTACGACACGTCCGGCCGCATCCGCCAGGGGCCTGCGCCGCGCAACCTCGAGGTTCCGGAATACGCGTTCCTCTCCGACACCAAGATCAAGATCGGCTGAGCCGGCGCCACGCCCGAGCGAGCCAGACCGCCAAGCATTTCCGAAAGAAGGCGAAAAGATGAGCGGACCTTCGACTTACGTTCCGAAGAGCGCGATCGGCCGGTGGTTCGAGAGCCGGCTGCCTCTCATGGGCTTCGTACACAGCTCCTTCGTCGCCTATCCGACGCCGAAGAACCTGAACTACTGGTGGACCTTCGGCGCCATCCTGTCGTTCATGCTGGTCGCGCAGATCGTCACCGGCGTCGTGCTCGCCATGCACTACACGCCGCATACGTCGATGGCGTTCAGCTCCGTCGAGCACATCATGCGCGACGTGAACTGGGGCTGGATGATCCGCTACCTGCACGCCAACGGCGCGTCGATGTTCTTCCTGGCGGTGTACATCCACATCGCCCGCGGCCTCTACTACGGCTCCTACAAGGCGCCGCGCGAAATCCTCTGGATCCTCGGCGTCATCATCTTCCTGCTGATGATGGCCACCGCCTTCATGGGCTACGTGCTGCCGTGGGGCCAGATGTCCTTCTGGGGCGCGACCGTCATCACCAACCTGTTCACCGCCATCCCGCTGGTCGGCGACGCCATCACCACCTGGCTGTGGGGCGGCTATTCGGTCGACAATCCGACGCTGAACCGCTTCTTCTCGCTGCACTACCTGTTGCCCTTCATGATCGCGGCCGTCGTCGGCCTGCACGTCTGGGCGCTGCATGTCGTCGGCCAGAACAATCCGACGGGCGTCGACATCAAGGACGTCGAGAAGGATTCGGTGCCGTTCACGCCGCATGCGACGCTGAAGGACGCGACCGGCATCGCCGCCTTCGTCATGCTCTACGCCTGGTTCGTGTTCTTCATCCCGAACTTCCTCGGCGATTCCGACAATTACATCATGGCGAACCCGCTGCAGACGCCGCCGCACATCGTGCCGGAATGGTACTTCCTGCCGTTCTACGCGATCCTGCGCGCGATCCCGTCCAAGCTCGGCGGCGTGATCTTCATGTTCGGCGCCATCGTCATGCTGGTGATCCTGCCCTGGCTCGACACGTCGCGCGTGCGCTCGGCGGTCTATCGCCCGGTCTACAAGATCCTGTTCTGGGTCTTCATCGCCTGCGTGATCGGCCTCGGCTATCTCGGCTCGCAGCCTCCGGAAGGCGGCGCGGTGCTCGCGGCGCGCATCCTCACCGCCTATTACTTCATCCACTTCCTCGTGATCCTGCCGCTGCTCGGCCTGTTCGAGACGCCGAAAGAGGTTCCCGCCTCGATCAACGACGCCGTCCTCGCCAAGCATGCGTCGAGCAAGGCCTGAGCCGAACCGCCAAGACAGGAAGAACAACATGCTCTCCAAGACCTCTCTCGGCATGATGGCGGCGGCGCTCATGGGCGCCGCGCTGATCGGCGCGCCGGCCTTCGCGGAGGAAGGCTCCTCGCACGACTCGCCCAAGCCGCCGCGGCTCTCGTGGTCCTTCGCCGGCTTCTTCGGCAAGTACGACCAGGGCCAGTTGCAGCGCGGCTTCAAGGTGTTCCGCGAAGTCTGCGCCAATTGCCACGGCGCCGAAAAGCTCGCTTTCCGCAACCTGTCGGAACCCGGCGGTCCTGAATTCTCCGAAGCTCAGGTCAAGGCGCTGGCCGCGCAGTACAAGGTGAAGGACGGCCCGAACGACGCCGGCGACATGTTCGAGCGGCCCGCGCGTCCCTCCGACAACTGGCCGTCGCCCTTCCCGAACGACAACGCGGCGCGCGCGGCCAACGGCGGCGGCCTGCCGCCCGACATGTCGGTGCTCGCCAAGGCGCGCTCCTACAAGCGCGGCTTCCCCTGGTTCGTGCTCGACGCCCTGCCGGGCATCCAGTACCAGGAGCACGGCGTGGACTACATCGCCGCGCTGATGCAGGCCTACCAGGACGAGCCGCCGCACGGCGTGAAGCTCGACGCCGGCCAGTACTGGAACGACATCATGCCGGGCAACCGCATTGCGATGCCCAAGCCGATCAGCGACGGGCAGGTCGACTATTCCGACGGCACGCCGGCGACCATGGAAAACTATTCCAAGGACGTCTCCGCCTTCCTGATGTGGATGGCCGAACCGAAGCTCGACCAGCGCAAGAAGACCGGCTTCCGCGTGCTGGCGTTCATGGCGATCCTGACGGGCCTGCTTTACGCCACCAAGAAGCGGGTGTGGGCGAGCACGCCGCACTGAGCGGGTTGAACGAAACGAAGAAGGCCCCGGAAACGGGGCCTTTTTTGTTGCGGCTTGGCCCCCTCCCTTTCCCTCCCCCGCAAAGCGGGGGAGGGGACGGCAAAGGTCCGCATGAAGTGTCTTGGGCGGCCGGGTCCGCTCCCTCCCCCGCTTTGCGGGAGAGGGTCGGGGAAGGGGCGCCGCGGCGCGTAAACGCCTTGCCTTTTGCGGCCCCGCCCCGCATACCGCCCGCAACTCGAAAACACCTCAAAACCGGACCGAGACATGGGCTTCAAATGCGGTATCGTCGGCCTGCCGAATGTCGGCAAGTCGACCCTGTTCAACGCGCTGACGCAGACGGCGGCGGCGCAGGCGGCGAATTATCCATTCTGCACGATCGAGCCGAACGTCGGCGACGTCGCCGTGCCCGACATGCGCCTTGAAACCCTGTGCAGGATTGCAGGCTCGAAAGAGATCATTCCGACGCGGCTGACCTTCGTCGACATCGCCGGCCTCGTGCGCGGCGCCTCGAAGGGCGAAGGGCTCGGCAACCAGTTTCTCGCAAATATCCGGGAATGCGACGCCATCGCCCATGTCGTGCGGTGTTTCGAGGATAGCGACATCACCCATGTCGACGGTCCCGTCGATCCGATCCGCGACATCGAGACGATCGAGACGGAGCTGATGCTTTCCGATCTCGAGAGCCTCGAGAAGCGCGTCGTCAACCTGGAAAAGAAGGCGCGCGGCGGCGACAAGGAATCGAAGGAGACGCTGGCGCTGGTCGAGCAATGTCTCGCGCTGCTGCGCGAGGGCAAACCTGCGCGCGTCGCCGTCGCGGCGAGCCCGGAAGAACGCAAGGCCTTCGCGGCGTTGGGCCTGCTATCGTCCAAGCCCGTGCTCTATGTCTGCAACGTCGAAGAATCGTCAGCCGACAAGGGCAACGAATTTTCCGCGAAAGTCTTTTCACGCGCCAGGGAGGAGGGCGCCGAGGCGGTCGTCGTCTCCGCCAAGATCGAGAGCGAGATCGCCGTGCTGCCGGGCGACGAGCAGAAGGATTATCTCGAAGCCGTCGGCCTGCAGGAGCCCGGCCTCAATCGCGTCATTCGCGCGGGCTACGAGCTGCTGCACCTCGTGACCTATTTCACCGTCGGTCCGAAGGAGGCCCGCGCCTGGACGATCGAGAAGGGCACTCGCGCCCCGCAGGCGGCCGGCGTCATTCACACCGACTTCGAGAAGGGCTTCATCCGCGCCGAAACCATCGCCTACGACGATTACGTCGCCAACAAGGGCGAGGCGGGCGCGCGCGAAGCCGGCAAGTTCCGCCTCGAGGGCAAGGACTACGTCGTCGCAGACGGCGACGTGCTGCACTTCCGCTTCGCGAACTAGGCGCCGCGCGCTACCAGCGACGCCAGCCACGGTGGCCATACCAGCCGCCGCCCCAACCGTAATAGGCGGGATAGCCGTATCCGTAAGCCGGATAGCCGTAGGCCGGATAAGCGTAGGGGTAGTAGCCCGGATCGTAATAATCGTAGGCCCCGGCCGCGGCGATGCCGCCGAGGACCGCCCCCGCTATCGCCAGACCCGGATTATAGCCGTAGCGGTAGCGGCGTGGGTAATAGCGATGGCGCACATAGTGGCGGCGATGTACGACGCGGCCCCGGTAGCGGGCCTGTTCGATCGGCGCGCCGGCGCGCACGAGATCGGCGGGCGCAACGCCGAGCGGCGCCGCGCTTGCGGGCGCAGAGGGCGCGGCAAGGAGCAGCGCGGACGTCGCTGCCGCGAGAAGCCCGGCCTTGAGTGGAAGCATCATGACGACCTCCTTTCAGGAACGGCGCACGATCGTCGCGGCGAACACGACGCGGACGCCATGCTGGACCAGTCAAGTCTAGATGGCGTCGTCGTCACGCATTTCCAAGCGCTGCCGTGCGCGCGGCGCCGGCGCAAACGATTCATTTGAGGTCGCCGCGGGGTCGAGCCCCCGAATTCGTCAGGCTTCCGAACCGGTTTTTGTGGACGCGGCGCCCGCGATTGCCGAAAAGGAGAGGCGGGCCGCAGGGATGCTTGACGACTGGCCAATCTGTCCGAACTATGTCAATAGCGCTGACTTAATTCTGGATGCAAGGACGTGGAAACCGCGTTGCAGGGCAAACATAGGGCGCAGGCCGAGAGCGCCGACGCCGATCCGATGTTCGACCTGATCGAGCTTCTGTTCTTCGCCTATCGCGATTTCGTGGGCGACGCAGACCGGCTGCTCGAAAGCTACAAGTTCGGGCGCGCGCATCATCGCGTCCTGCATTTCGTCAACCGCCATCCCGGCCTGACGATCGCCGAACTGCTCGACATCCTGAAGATCACGAAGCAGAGCCTCAGTCGCGTGCTCAAGGAATTGCTCGACCAGAATTTCGTGGAGGCGCGCGCGGGCGTGGCGGACAGGCGCCAGCGCCATCTCTATCCGACCGCCAAGGGCCGCAAGCTCGCGCTCGATCTCGCGCAATTGCAGTCGCGCCGTTTTTCGCGGGCGCTCGACGCGCTGCCGGTCAATGCGCGCGCCGACGCGATACGCTTTCTCATGGCGATGATCGATCCCGCCGATCAGGAAGAGGTGAAATCCCTGGTCTGGCCGCCGGGCGCGCGGACAGCCTCATGAGCGCGCGCCCGTCCGCCGCAGCGCTGCCGGACGATGCGCCGCATCTGCTCGTGGTCGACGACGACCTGCGCATTCGCACCCTGCTCACCCGCTATCTGGCGCAGGCCGGCTATCGCGTGACGGCGGCGGCGAACGCGGCCGAAGCGCGGCAGCGCATGACCGCGCTTGCCTTCGATCTCATCGTGCTCGACGTGATGATGCCCGGCGAGAGCGGCGTCGATTTCGCCCGCAGCCTGCGCGCCGCGGACACGCGCTGTTCCCTGACGCCGATTCTCATGCTGACAGCGCGCACCGGCGTCGACGACCGCATTCTCGGGCTCGAGGCAGGGGTCGACGACTATCTGCCGAAACCGTTCGAGCCGCGCGAACTCGCGCTGCGCATCGCCGCCGTCCTGCGCCGCGCCGCGCCGCCTGCGCCGGCGCCTGTCGCGCAAGCCGCGCGCTTCGGCGCTTGCGAGTTTCTTGTGGCGCGCGGCGAATTGCGGCGCGACGGCGAGGCCGTCCGCATCACCGATCGCGAGCGCGACATCCTGCGCGCGCTGGTGGCGGCGAACGGCGCGCCGGTCGCGCGCGCGGCGCTGGCGGGCGATGCGGCCGGCGAACGGACGATCGACGTGCAGGTGACGCGCCTGCGCCGCAAGATCGAGACGGACTCCGGCAATCCGCTGCTCTTGCAGACGGTGCGCGGCGCGGGCTATCGGCTGGCGCTCGACCAGGGCGGGCATTCATGAAATTCATCGAGCATCCAGCCATCGCCACGCCGCGCCGGATCTGGCGCGGCTTTGCGCTGTGGCTGCGCGCCAAAATGCCGAAGGGCCTGTTCGCGCGCTCGCTGCTCATCGTCATCCTGCCAATGCTGCTGTTGCAGACGGCGGTGGTCTATTTCTTCATGGAGCGGCACTGGCAGGCGATCACCATCCGCCTGTCGCGGATGCTGACTCAGGAAATCGCCGCGATCATCGACGTCTACGAATCCTATCCGCAGGACAAGGACGCCGCGCAGCTCACCCGCATCGCCGCGCAGCGCATGAGCCTGCAAATCTTCATCACGCCGCCGGGGCCGCTGCCGCCGCCGCTGCCCAAGCCGTTCTTCTCGCTGCTCGACAACGTGCTGTCGCAGCAAATCCGCGCGCAGATCAACCGTCCCTTCTGGATCGACACGGTCGGCGCCTCGAACGTCATCGAAATCCGCGTGCAACTGAAAGACGCGCAATTGCGCGTCTACGCCTCGCGCAACCAGGCCTACGCCACCTATTCGTCGATCTTCATCGGCTGGATGGCCGGCACGGCGCTGGTGCTGATCGGCGTCGCGGTCCTGTTTCTGCGCAACCAGATCAAGCCGATCCGCAGGCTGGCGGAGGCGTCGGAAGCCTTCGGCAAGGGACGCGAGATCGCCTTCCGGCCGTCGGGCGCGCGCGAGGTGCGGCAGGCGGGCCTCGCCTTCGTCGACATGAAGCGGCGGCTCGAACGCGCGATGGAGCAGCGCACCGCCATGCTCAACGGCGTCAGCCACGACCTGCGCACGGTGCTCACGCGCTTCAAGCTGTCGCTGGCGCTGCTCGGCGAGGGGACGGAGCAGGAGGCGATCGCGCGCGACATCGCCGAGATGCAGCGGATGCTCGAAGCCTACCTGTCTTTCGCGCGGGGCGATGGCGGAGAGGCTGCGATCGACACCGACGCGCGCGCGTTGATCGGCGATCTCGTCGCCGACGCCGAACGGCACGGGGCCGCGACGCGCTTCGCCTATGCCGGCGAGAGCCGCGCCATTCTGCGCCCGGACGCCTACCGGCGCTGCCTCGCCAATCTCATCGGCAATGCGCAGCGCTACGCCAGGCGCGTGGAAGTGAGCGCGACGCGCGACGACAAGCGGCTGACCGTGCATGTCGACGACGATGGCCCCGGCATTCCGCCCGAACAGCGCGAGGACGCGTTCCGGCCCTTCTACCGCCTCGACGAGGCGCGCAACCAGGACACGGGCGGCGCGGGCCTCGGGCTCGCCATCGCCCGCGACATTGCGCGCGCGCATGGCGGCGACGTGACGCTGGACGCAAGCCCGCTCGGCGGCCTGCGCGCGACGGTGAGCGTGCCGGTTTAATTGGACTGCGCGCGCTTCCGGCCGTCATTGCGAGCCCGACGGAAGTCGGCTGTTGCCGGCTTCGTCTGATAGCGGCGCAATCCATCGCCGGAACGTGCGTAGATGCGGGGATGGATCGCCGCGTCGCCTTTCGGCGCCTCGCGATGACGGTTGTCTCAGGCGTCCGACGCTTCCTTGCCGCTCGCCTTGGCCCTGCGGTCGCTGACCAGGCGCAGGCCGGCGCTGACCACGCCGCGTGCGAGGGAGCGCAGCGGCGAGGTCAGGCGATCGACGTCCTCGGCGCGCGCGACCAGCATGTCGCCGCGCCGCAGCGTGCGATCGAGTTCGGCCATGGTGACGGCCATTCCGGGATCGTCGTCGGCGAGCCAGACGTTGACGAGCCGCGCCCAGGCGAGCGTCAGCCCCTGCAGTTTCAGCGCGCCGACGGGCCCTTCGCTGTCGGCGCCCGCCGCCTCCAGCATGAAGCGCATGGAATTGAGCGCCATGGCGTTGAGACGCGCGGCGGCGATCGGCTCGCGCCGCGCCCAGGCGACGATGCTCTCGATCGCGGCGCGATAGGGCGCGAGCGCATCGAAGCGGCGCATCAGCACGTCGAACAGCCGCTCCTTCGTGTTCTCGTCGGCCATGTCGGCCGTCGTCCCGTCGAGCACGATGCGGTCGATGCGGCGATTGAAGGCGGCGAGAACCGCGCCCTTGGACGGGAAGGCGTCGCGAAAATCGGCGAGTGAGACGCCCGCGCGGTCGGCAATGGCGCTGATCGTCACCTCGTCGAAGGATTGCTCGGCGGCCAATTCCATCAAGGCGTCGACGATCCTGTCGCGATCGCTGCGCGGCGCGGCGTTGGAGGCGGCGGTCTTTTTCGTGGCGCGGGCCATGGCGCTGTCTCTCGGGTTGCGGCTTGTTCCAATTCTATCTAGTCCGCCGACCCGCCGCCACCAAGACGGGCGCTACTTCGACATGACGTGGTCGGGCAGCCAGGTGGCGATGCCCGGAAAGAAGCAGAGAGCCAGGATGGCGACCATCATCAGCAGCACGAAGGGGACCGCGCCCCAGATGATGTCGGACAGCGGAATGTCGGGCGCGATATTGCGGATGACGAAGATGTTGAGGCCGACCGGCGGATGGATCAGGCCCATTTCCATGACGATGGTCATGACGACGCCGAACCAGATGAGGTCGAAGCCGGCGGCCTTCAGCGGCGGGAGGATGATCGGCGCGGTCATCAGGATGATCGAGACCGGCGGCAGGAAGAAGCCGAGCACGACGACGAGGCCGAGGATGGCGGCGAGCAGAACCCATTTCGAGGGCTGCATGGCGACGATGGATTCCGCCGCCGATTGCGAGATGTGCAGGTAGCTCATCACGTAGGAATAGAGCAGCGACATGCCGATGATGAGCATCAGCATGGTCGATTCCCGCATGGTCGAGACGAGGATCGGCTTGAGGTCGGTCGGCCGCCAGACGCCGTAGATCATCGCGATCAGCGCCAGCGCGAGAATGGCGCCGAGGCCCGCGGTTTCCGACGGCGTGGCGAAGCCGCCGTAGAGCGCGATCATCACGCCGGTGAGCAGGATGACGAAGGGCGCCACGCGCGGCAGCGTGCCGAGCTTCTCCGCCATCGTGTAGGCGTGCGTCTCCAGGATTTCCGAACGCTTGCCGTGCGTCTCATAAGCGAGTTTCGCCGCGGCGTATTCCTGGCGGAAGCGCACCATGGCGTAGCCGGCGAACAGCCCTACCAGCAGCAGGCCCGGGCCGATGCCGGCGAGGAACAGTCGGCCGAGCGATTGTTCGGCTGCGACCGCGTAGAGGATCATGGTGATGGAGGGCGGCAGCAGGATGCCGAGCGTGCCGCCGGCCGCGATCACGCCCGCCGCGAAGCCGCCGGAATAGCCGCGCCGCCGCATTTCCGGAATGCCCGCCGAGCCGATGGCGGAGCAGGTGGCGGGCGAGGAGCCGGCCATGGCCGCGAAGATCGCGCAGGCGAAGACATTGGCGATGCCGAGGCCGCCGGGCACGCGATGCATCCAGGCGTGCAGCGCGGAGTAAAGGTCCTGGCCGGCGCGCGACTTGCCGATGGCCGCGCCCTTGAGGATGAACAGCGGGATCGACAGCAGCGTGATCGAGGCCATCTCCTCGTAGACGTTCTGCGTGACCGTATCGAGCGAAGCGGCCGGCATGAAGAACAGCATGAAGACGAGCGCGACGCCGCCGAGCGCGAAAGCGATCGGCATGCCCGAGAACATGACGACGAGCGTGGCGGCGCCGTAGAGCAATCCTGTCGTCAGTACGCTCACGACCGCCTGTCTCCGGAAAAAGCGACCGCGATCTGCACGGCGATCTGGATGGACAGAAGCGTCATGCCGGCGGCCATCAGGGCGTAGGGAATCCACAGCGGCGGCGCCCAGGTGGAGGACGTCACCTGACCGTCGACCCAGGCCTCGTGGAACAGCGTCCAGCTCTTCCACGCGAAGAAGGCGCAGAAGGCGAAGGAGAGAACATCCACGATCGTGAGGCGGATGCGGTTTGCCGCCGGCGACAGCAGTTCGGCGAAGGCTTCGATGCCGACATGGCCGCGCCGCTCCTGCACGAAGGCGGCGGTCATGAAGGTCGCGCCGACGAGCAGGAAGACTGCGGCCTCGTCCTGCCAGTAGGTCGGCGCCTTGAAGAGATAGCGCACGAGTACGCTGTAGGAGAGCACGAGGCTCGCCGCGATGGCGGCGAGGCCGGCGAGCGCCATGATGGCGCCGTTGACGGCGGCGAGCGCGCGCGAAAGGCGCGCCAGCAGGCCGGAGCCCGCCGGCAGGTCGGCGTTCTCGCGATAAACCGGCGCGCCGGACATCAGGCGTCTTCGGCGAGCTTGATGAGTTTCGCGCAGCCCGCGTTCTTGGCGGCGTAATCCTTCCAGGCGGTGTCGCGCGCGATCGCCTTCCATTTCTCGAGCACGTCGTTCTCGAGCGGATGCACCTGCGCGCCGGCCTTCTTGTAGACCTTCACCACCTCGTCGTCGTCGGCGATGGCGGCCTGGCGACCGAAGGCCTCCATCTCCTCGCCGACCTTGAGCAGAAGGTCCTGATGGGCCTTCGGCATCTTGTCGAAGATCGCCTTCGACATAAGCAGGGGCTCGAACATGAACCAGTAGGACTTGCCGCCCCCTGCGGTCAGGTGCTTGGCCAATTCCTCGAGGCGGAAGGAGATGAGGCTCGTCGAGGAGGTGAGGCCCGCGTCGCAGGCGCCGGTCTGCATGGCGGCATAGAGTTCGTTGGAGGGCAGCGACAGCACGGCGGCGCCGGCGGCCTGCAGGACCATGTCCATCTCGCGCGAGCCGCCGCGGATCTTCATGCCCTTGGCGTCCTCGGGCGCGACCATCTGGCGTGCGCGGCTCGCCACGCCGCCGGCCTGCCAGACCCAGGTGAGGATGACCACGCCCTTGTCGGCGAGATAATTGGCAAGCTCCTTGCCGACCGGCTTGGTCTTCCAGCCCAGGCCCTGGTCGTAGGAATTCACCAGGCTCGGCATCAGGCCGATGTTGGTTTCGGGCGCCTCGCCGCCGGCGTAGGGCAGGGGAAAGAGCGAGGCGTCGAGCGCGCCCTTGCGCAGCGCGGAGAATTGCGCGTTGGTCTTCATCAGCGAGGAATTGGCGTAGACCTCGACGTTGATGTCGCCGTTCGAGCGCTTCCCCACTTCCGCCGCGAAGCGGCGGCAGAGCCGGTCGCGGAAATCGCCCTGCTCGATCGTGCCGCCGGGGAACTGGTGCGAAACCTTGATGGTCGTGGCCGCGCGCGCTGCGCCTGCGCGGAGCAGCGCCGGCGCGGCAAGCGTTCCGGCGACAAAGTGACGACGATCGAGCGCCATGATTATCCTCCCTCTATTTCAGCGATTTAGAGCAAGAGGCCGACAGGATGTCAAAGCGCCGCCATGCTAGCCCGCCAGCGCCTTGGCGCGGGCGTCGGCGGCGGCGACGGCGCGCTCCATCAGGGGCTTCAGGCCATCGTCCGCCATCAGGACGCGCAGCGCCGCCTCGGTCGTGCCGCCGGGCGAAGTGACGTTGACGCGCAATTGCGCGGGCGGCGTTTCAGGGGAGCGGTACATGAGTTCGCCCGCGCCCTCGACGGTGGCGCGCGCCAGACGCGCGGCGAGGTCGGCGGGGAGGCCCGCCGCAGCGCCGGCCGCGGCGAGGCATTCGGCAAGCAGAAAGACGTAAGCCGGGCCGGAGCCCGAAACGGCAGTGACCGCATCGATCAATTTTTCGTCGGCCACCCATTCGACCGAGCCGACGGCCGACAGCAGCTTGTGCGCCATCTCGCGCTGGGCGCCGGTCACGCCGGCGCTCGCCGCGGCGCCGGTCACGCCGCGCCCGATGGCCGCCGGCGTATTGGGCATGGCGCGCACGACGCCGCCCGCCCTCGGCGCGCGCGCGGCGAGATCGGCGATGCTCTTGCCGGCAAGGATCGAGACGATCAGAGTCTGCGGACCGGCGAGCGCCGACAGGCGCGGCGCGGCCGCGTCCAGCGTCTGGGGCTTGATGGCGACGACGAGAATTTGCGGCGCCCGAACCGAACTTTCGTCGGGATTCAGTCTTATCCCCTTCTCGGCGCAGAGAGCTGCGAGTTCGGGATAGGGCGAGGGCTCGATGACGGCGACGTTCGGGCCGGCGAATCCGAGCTTCGCCCAGCCCTGCAACATGGCGAAGCCCATCCTGCCCGCGCCGACGAGAACGATGGAAATGTTTTCAGTGCTCATGCGTTGGGGTTCCATGGCCATCATGCCGGTCGACATAGGCGAGCGCCTCGTCCTTCACCGCCTTCATGGCGAGCGAGGAGCGGACGTTGCGCACGTTGGGCGTCGCCGTCAATTCGGCGACAAAACCCTGAAATGCGTCGAGATCGGGCGCGACGCACTTGAGAATGAAGTCGGTCTCGCCCGACACCGTCCAGCATTCGCGCGCCGCGCGCCATCCGGCGACGCGGGCGGCGAAGGCGGCAAGCTCCGCCTCGGTCTGCTGGTCGAGCTGGACGAAGACGAAAAAGACGACGGTCAGGCCGACGGCGCGCGTATCGACGAGGGCGCGATAGCCGGCGATCACGCCCGCTTCCTCCAGCGCGCGCACGCGGCGCAGGCAGGGCGGCGCGGAGATGCCAACGCGCCGCGCCAACTCTACATTGGTCATTCGGCCGTCCGCCTGCAGCTCGGCCAGAATGGCGAGATCGATCGCATCCAGCCGCACGGTCAAGCCTCGTCCCCTTGATCGAAAGGAGCAAAGGTCTAGACGTGAACGCCGCCTCCGACAATGCGCAGAGCGCGCGAAAATTTCTGGTCGGCGCCTCCTGCTGGGTGCTGACGGACGGCAAGGCCGGCGACGCGGCGCCTTGTCTCGGCCTGGCGCGGGCGCTGGGCCTCAGCGCCGAGATGCGGGCGGTGCGTCCGCGCGCGCTGTTTGCGGCTTTCGCGCCGCGCGGACCGATCGACCCGGCGGAACGGCCGACGGCGCCGGGCAGTCCGATCGCGCCGCCCTATCCCGAGGTGCTGATCGCTTCGGGCCGCCGCGCAATTCCCTATCTGCGCTACGTGCGGCGCATGTCTGGCGGCAAGACCTTCACGATCTTTCTCAAGGACCCGCGCATCGATCCGCGCGTCGCCGATGTCGTGTGGGTCGCAGAGCACGACCGCACGCGCGGCGACAATGTGGTCGCCACGCTCGCCGCGCCGCATGTGGTGACGCATGAGGCGCTGGTGGCGGCGCGCGAAAATCCGGATCCGCGCATCGCCTCCCTGCCGGAGCCGCGCATGGCGTTGCTGCTCGGCGGCGACAGCCGTCACTATTCGTTCCACGAGAAGGACTGCACCTCGCTGGTCGGCGTCGTCGAAAGCATGATCCTGGCCGGCGCGGGCGCGATGATCACGCCTTCGCGCCGCACGCCGCCGCAATTGCTGGCCAAGATGCGCGGCGTCTGCGCGGATGCGCCCAAGCATACGTTCCTGTGGGACGGAACCGGGGAAAACCCGTATGTGCAGATGCTGGCGCACGCCTCGACCATCGTCGTCACCGCCGACAGCACCAACATGGTCGGCGAGGCGATCGCCACCGACGCCCCGGTCATGGTCTACGAGCCGACCGGCGGCAGCGCGCGGCTGACGCGCTTCATCCGCGCGCTGGTCGCCGACGGGCGGGTGCGCAAATGGCGCGGGCGCCTCGAAAGCTGGCCCTGCCACGCGCATGACGACACGCCCGCCATCGCCGACGAGGTCGCGCGGCGCTACGCGCTGTTCCGGGCGCAGCGCTGATCGCGCGCTCGTGATTTGTCCGTGATGCCGCGGGCCACTAGGTCTCAGGCAGAAGAATCGCGCCGAGGCGTCGCTCATGCTGATCAAGATCCGAAAATCCTGGGAAATCCCGGAGGCGCGCGCGACGCCCGAACATCTGTTCCTGAACCGCCGCAGCGTGTTGGCCGGCGCCGGCGCCATCGGCGGCGCGCTGGCGCTGCCTTCGTTCTCGTCCGCGGCCGACGATCCTTCGGCCGGGCTTTATCCGGCGCAGCGCAACGAAGCCTACACGCTCGACCGCGCCGTGACGCCGGAAAAGATCACGGCGCATTACAACAATTTCTACGAATTCGGCATGTCCAAGCAGGTCGCCGACGGCGCGGCGGCGCTGAAGACGCGGCCGTGGAGCGTTAAGATCGACGGGCTCTGCAACGCGCCGCAGGAGATCGCCATCGACGATCTTCTCAAGCGTATGCAGATCGAGGAACGGCTCTACCGCCACCGTTGCGTGGAGGCCTGGTCGATGGCCGTGCCGTGGAGCGGCTTTGCGCTGTCGAAGATCGTCGCGCTCGCCGATCCCAAGCCGGAGGCGAAATATCTGCGCTTCGAGACGTTCAAGGACCCCAAGGTCGCGCCGGGCCAGCGTCAGGTCTGGTATCCCTGGCCCTACGTGGAAGGCGTGACGGTCGAGGAAGCGAAGAACGATCTCGCCTTCATGGTCACGGGCGTCTACGGCAAGCCGCTGCTCAACCAGTACGGCGCGCCGATCCGTCTCGCGCTGCCGTGGAAATACGGCTTCAAGTCGATCAAGTCGATCGTGCGCATTTCCTTCGTCGCGGAGCAGCCGCTCAGCTACTGGCAGCAATTGCAGGGCGGCGAATACGGCTTCTGGGCGAACGTCAATCCGCAGGTGCCGCATCCGCGCTGGTCGCAGGCGACGGAGGAAGTGATCGGCACGGGCGCCCGCGTGCCGACGCAGCTCTACAACGGCTACGCCGAGCAGGTGGCGGGACTGTACAAGGGCATGGATCAGGGACGGACGCTGTTTTTCTGAAATCGCTTTTTCCCTCTCCCGCAAGCGGGAGAGGAGCGTCGCGGCTCATCCCGCCTTCAGCGTCCTCGAAATGATGTTGCGCTGAATTTCCGACGTGCCTTCGCCCATCAGGTAGACGAGCGCGTCGCGGTGGACGCGGCCGACCGGATATTCGCGCATGAGGCCGGCGCCGCCGAGCACGCGGATGGCGCTTTCCGAGACGCGCACGGCGGCTTCCGAGCAATGCAGCTTGATCTTGGACGCCAGCGCCATGTCGCATGTGCCCTGATCGACGCGCCAGGCGCCGTGATAGACCATCCATTTCATCGTCTCGACTTCCGTCGCCATGTCGGCGAGACGGTGCGCGACGGCCTGATAGTCGATGATCGGCTTGCCGCGCACGAGGCGGGTCTTCGCATAGTCGAGCGCGACCTCGTAGGCGTTGCGCGCCATGCCCAGGCAATTCGCCGAGACGCCGACGCGATTTTCGGCCAGCGCCTCCATCACCAGATGATACGAGCCTTCTTTGCCGCCCAGCAGCGCCTCGTCGGGCACGAAGGCGTCGGCGATGTGCACGAGGCCGGTTTCGGAGGCGCGGATGCCTTCCTTGTCGAGCTTGGAAATGGCGATGCCGGGATTGGGCAGGTCGACGATGAACAGGCTGATCGCGTCGCTGGTCAGTTCGGGCCTGGTGCGCGCGGCGAGCAGCAGGAAATGCGCGAAGGGCGCATTGGTGATGTAGAGCTTCGCGCCGTTGAGCTTCCAGCCGCCGGCGACCTTCTCCGCTTTCGTTTTCAGCGCGCGCGTGTCGGAGCCGCCGTCGGGTTCGGACAGGGCGAACGCGGCGATCGCCTCGCCGCGCAGCGCGACGGAAAACCACCGCTCCTTCTGGTAATCCGTGCCGCCGCGCCAGATCGGCCAGATGCCGATATGGGTGGCCGCCGACCAGGCGGCCGAGATCGACTGGCAGACGCGGCTCATCTCCTCGCGCACGATGCAGTCGGTCACCTTGTCCATGCCCGCGCCGCCGTCCTCTTCCGGATAGCGGATGCCCATCAGGCCGACCTCGGCGAATTTCGCAAAGAGATCGACGGGGAAGGTTTCCGTCTCCTCGATCTCGCGCACGCGCGGCGCGATGTGCTTCTGCGCGAAGCGGATGACCGTCTCGCGCACCTGTTCCTGCGCCGACGTGAAGGCAAAATCCATGAGCGTCCGTCCCGGTTCTTCTGGCCGCCGCGCGTCATCGAATTTCGCGCAACGAAACGGGCGCTTCCGCGCCTCTGTTCTTTTTCGGGGGGCGCGGGCTACGGGTCTTTGATCCTGATCAGGGCTGAAGGCTCATGGCGCGATCGCCATGTCCACTTCAGCGCCGCGGCCGATGGAGCGCAGGCTCTGGGCGTAGGTCGGGAAATTGACGAGCTGCCGTCCGTAGAGCCGCCGCATGGCCTCGAAGAGATCGCCGTCGCGGCCGAGCGCCTCGTCGGCGAGCCGCACCATCAGCGAGTTCGGCCAGGAGCGCTTGCGGATATCGTAGACGCGCGCGAAAACCTCGTCGCCGGACAGGTCGGGATCGCTCTGGGCGATCAGCATTCCCATGGCCGCGGTCGAGCGCGACATGCCCATGTGACAATGGACGAGCAGATGCTTTTCGCCCGGATGGGCGGCGATTCCGCGGCCGTAGTCGAGGATGGCGGCGACGTCGCGCGCCGTCGGCAGGACGACGCCGGGGCGTTCGGCGATCTCGTCGCAGAAGCGCAGCACGTGGCGGCGATGCGCGGGCCAGGCGCCGAAGGCCTGCGGTTCGGGCATGTCGGGATCGAGGATGCTGAGCACGTCGGTCACGCCGCGCATGTCGTGCTCGGGCAGTTCGGCTATGCCGCAGACGGTGAGCAGGGAAATCCGGTGGTCGGACATGGATCGTTCCAGGGGAGATGCGAGGCGCGATTATAGGGCATGTCAGCTACGCGGAAACCGCGCGAGCTTGTTCGCAGGCGCGCCAGCGGCCAAAATAGGCGCACGAAATGAATGCGCGGCCGAGGCCGCCGCCGACACAGGATAGATAATGGACCATCCGCCAGACACGTTGCGCTACCCCTTCGCCGCGCCGCCCGAGCCCGGAACGATGGCCGAGGTCGCGCCGGGCATTTTCTGGACGCGCATCGCGCTGCCGTTCCAGCTCAACCACGTGAATATCTACATTCTGGACGACGGCGACGGCTGGGCCGTCGTCGACACCGGCATCGACAACAAGGCGACGCGGGCGGCGTGGGAAGCGCTGGCGGCGGGCCCGCTGGCGGGGCGGCGCATCACGCGGCTCATCGTCACGCATTTTCATCCCGACCATATCGGCCTCGCCGGCTGGCTATGCGAGCGGTTCGACATGCCGCTCGTCACGACGCAGACGTCCTATCTCGGCTGCCTCAACATTTCGCTCAGTCCCGGCGCGCTCGACGCCAAGCCCTACCGCGATTTCTATCTGCGGCACGGCCTCGACGAACTGACCACCAATCTCGTCGTCACCAACGGGCATGGCTACCTGCGCATGGTCTCGCCGCTGCCGCCGACGTTCCAGCGCATCGTGGCCGGCGACAGGCTGCAGATCGGCGGGCGCACGTTCGAGATCATCACCGGCGACGGCCACGCCCCCGAACAGGCGATGCTGTGGTGCGCGGAGGAGAGGATCTTTCTCGCCGCCGACCAGGTGCTGGCGAAAATCTCGCCCAACGTCAGCGTCTGGGCGGTCGATCCGGACGGCGATCCGCTCGGCCTCTATCTGCGTTCGCTGCGCGAGCTGCACGCGCTGCCCGAGGACGCGCTGGTTCTGCCCGGCCATCAATTGCCGTTCTACGGCCTGCACAAGCGCGCCGACGAACTCGCCGCGCATCACGAGAGCCGCTGCGCGCTGATCGCCGACGCGGCGCGCGACCGGCTGCACTGCTCGGCCGATTTCGTGCCGGTGCTGTTCAAGCGCGCGCTCGATCCGCACCAGATGAGCTTCGCCTTTTCGGAGGCGCTCGCGCATGTGAACTATATGCTGCGCAAGGGGCGGCTGGTGTGGGACGAGCCGAACGGCGTCGTGCGGCGCGTGAAGGCGCTTTAGGGCCGCGAACGTCATTCCCGCGAAAGCGGGAATCCGGGCGCCTCGAAACCTCGTGTCATTTCTGGATTCCCGATCGCTCGCCTTGCGACCGTCGGGAATGACAATGACGGTTCATTCCGGCGTGAACACGTTCCGCGCGCCGTCGCGCGAAATCCGGCCCGGCCGCCCCAGCCCTTCCTTCTCCTGCAAATCCATGAGCGTCGCGACATCGCCCGGCGTGTTGGCGATGAAGCGCCTGCCGCTCGCCTTTTCGCGGCCGATGACGAGGCCGAGTTCCGGCCCGCTCTTGCCGTGCATGATCGTGTAGGTCTCGATCGCGCCTTCGCCCGACGGCGTCTCGGTGAAGGGCGCCTTGGGCAGCGCGTCCAGTTCAGCTTGCAGGACTTTCGGAGATTCGCGCGTCCACGCGCCGCGTGTCGGCGTCGTCGAATAGACGCCCCAGGAATGCTTGGTGATGTAATTGCCGTTGGCGGTGACGAGCCCGAAGGCGCCGGCTTTCTGGCGCAACCGCCACACCATTTCCGCGATCGAGAACAGAACGTAGCTGTTGCCGGGCCCGCCGAAATAGGGAAGGCCGCCGGTGATGGTGAGGCCGCGCGCGTCGTCTTCCGCAAGGCCCAGCTCGTTGCAGGCGATCTCGATGGCGCTGGGGAAGCAGGAATAGAGATCGAACAGCGCCATGTCGTCGAGCGACTTGCCGGCCATGGCGAGCGCCTTCTTCGCGCCGCGGCGCATGGCGGGCGAGCGCGCGATGTCGTCGCGCTCGGTCAGATACCAGTGGTCATGGCCATCAGCGCAGCCGTGCAGGAAAACCCATTTCGATTCCGGCACGCCGGCGCGCCGCGCCTCGCCGACCGAGGTGATGACGAGCGCCCCGGCCTGGTCGATGAAGGCGTTGGCGTTCATCAGGCGCGGATAGGGGAAGCCGATCCAGCGGTTCGACTCGTTGACCGTGGCGATACGCTCGGCGCTGTAGCCCTCGCGGCGCGTCGCCAGCGGATTGTTCGCCGCCACCGCCGCGAAACGTACGAACAATTCGCCCATGGCGCGCATGTGGGTCGGCGCGTCATGGCCCCTCGCGCCGCGCACGGCGTTCTCGATCAGCGGATACATGGCGATGGCCGCGCGAAGGCCGTGAACGTCCTCGTGATCGCTCCAGCCGCGCCGGCTCTCGCCGACGAGTTCCGGCGTTCCGCCGGGGTCCTCGTTCCACACGCCCTGAACGCCGGCGCGTTCGGCGCCATGCTGCGTGCGCAGCGCCTCGCCGCCGCAGATCAGCGCCGCGCGCATCCGCCCGCCGGCGATCTCCTCGGAAAACCAGTTCACCAGGTATTGCGGCATGTTCCCGCCGTTCCAGGTGTAGATCTCGCGCGCCGGCGCGAGGCCCAGCCGCTTGGCCACCGAGCGCGGCGGATTGGACGATGCGCCGAGTTTCGTCGCGAAGCGGAACGACGTGTCGGCGAAGAAGCGCAGCAGGGCGATCGTATCGATTGCGTCGGCGAAGGGCGCGCCGCAATCGGCCAGCGCCTTTTGCCCGGCCTGCGCCACGAGATCGAAGGGCGAGCGCGCCTGCTCGGCCGGCGTGGTCATGTCGGTCACCGCGCCTGCGCCAATCAGGATCGGCGTTCTGTCGTCTGCGCCCGCCATGCGTTTCCTCTCGATGTCTTCCCTTTGCGCAGGAACGCTATCCGAGCCGCGCATGGCCGCAAAGCTCGCCGCTTGCGCGGGCCACATGCTAGGATTGCATGAACGGCGCTAAGCCGACCCGGAGGAGCAGATGGCGATCAAGATTGAATCGGATGTGAGCGGCTCGATGTGGAAGCTGATCGCCCAGCCCGGGGACATGGTCGAGGCCGAGGCGGAAATCGCGATCATCGAATCCATGAAGATGGAAATTCCTGTCGTCGCGCCGCGCGCCGGCAAGCTCGCGCGCTTCCTGGTCGCGGAGGGCGAAGCGGTGGCGGAGGGGCAGGCAGTCGCCGAAATGGAGTAGCGCCAACGAGAAGAGCCGGCTCGCAGCTTCCTGCGCCCGCCGGCTCGGTCGCCCCCGCCTCCGTCTGACCGGAGGCCGCCGTTGCGACAGCGACGAAGATGGCGCCGACGCCTTGCCGC
>WBZM01000951.1_pt1 | contig 32886 bp, 29 predicted proteins | sample 5204271 | NCBI WGS metagenome assembly WBZM01 (sample SAMN12344346, study PRJNA552823) | activated sludge metagenome | biome: Activated sludge suspended growth; feature: Nitrification reactor; material: Wastewater; isolation source: activated sludge from nitrification reactor of wastewater... | reverse complement strand
GGACGCGCTGGATCTGTTGTCCCGACTCCTCGGGATCGTCGGCACGGAAGGTCGTCCCCAGGAAGGCAAGAAACTGCGGGGTCGGACGCTCCTCCGGGGTGATCCCGAGTTTGATGCGTTGACGATGCGCGGCCAGCAACGGGGTGACGATGTATTCCTCCCCCTGGATGCGGTAGAAGCCACCCGGGCAGGCCAGGCCGATCGGGGCCGTGGCGAAGAATTCCGCATCCTCCACCAAGTCCTGGGCATGCCGGGCGATGGCATCGTAGTCATACTTTTTGCGACAACCCACTTGACCATCGAAGGCCTGGGCCACCTCGCGGGCCAGGGCTTTGACGGTGATGGGTTCCCACAACTGGCTGTCGGGGTTGACGACATACAGCACGTCGCCGATGGCGACCGGGCGCTGACCCCCCAGCGTCAGCGTCGTGATCAGGTCGTTGGCGTAAGCATGATGGGTCTGGGTGATCGTATGACGGCTCACCCGTGTGGCGCTTTCGATGCGCTGCTTGGAGACCCGAAAATTGGCGCGCTTCAAGGCATCCAGATAGCGTTCAAAATCCCCCGGGCGCTGGCTGCGCAGCAACGACAGGGCAGCAATCGCCTCCGGCTCCAGGGCGGCACCGACATCGTCAACGACGTCAATTACCACTTGATCGGCCTTAACCAGGGCTTGCAACAACTCTAGCTCCGGGGTGTCTTCCGCGCAGAGCCAATGCGTTATCCCCGTGCCCACGTCATGCACGAAGGGTTTGCCTTCTTTGCCCCGAGCGAAGAAGGCGGCATAGCTAGTTGAATCGCGGAAGGGTGCTTGGCAACGGACCTTGTCACTGACCCCCGCGCGGACCAATGCCCGCACGGTCATTTGACCCCGATCTTGGGTTTCGAGGAGGGTGTCAAGGGTCAGGTCCCGGCTGTGGATTGACTTGAGCCCTTGGCCGTCATCCCGCAATTCCAGGTCCATGCCCGACTGCCGCCCCAGCTCACGGAACCGCTCACCGTCGGGGCTGGCGATGCGAGTGGTATCGAAGACTTCCCGGCGGCCAGCGTGGCGGGTGAGGCACGGTGGAGCGACCGACAGGCCTTCGCCCGTGATGCTGGGTTGACCCTCAAATACCAGGCGCCCGACATGGAACACGCTCAGGTCCAGGATGGTGGCGAGGCCATGCCCCACGACCTGATCGGGTTGTTGACGGCTGTAGCGGGGCTTTTTCCAGGTCAGCCCTAACTCCATGGCGCGTGCCAGCAGCGCGGGACGGAAGCGCTCCATATCGGTGGGGTCGGTGACCTTGAACCAGAGATGACCGTTGTCGGCCCCGAGCGGATTGCCGCCGCGCATGATCCGGGAAGAGGCGGAACCGACCAGAAGGTGTGACACTTTGGAAAAACCCGGCAGCAACTGGTCCAGGTCCTGCAACCACCCCTCACGAGATTGCGCGAAGCGCTCCGGCGTGTGCTGATCGATATCGCGGTCGATACATTGCCAGGCCGACTGCTGCATGTTCTCTTTGAAGCGCCCAACGGCCACATAGGTTTCACCGGCATGGTCGAGTTGATGGCAGCCGAGTTGGCGTTGGCGGTCCGTGGCCGGGAGGCCAAGCCGAGCTTCTAATTGCGCACTCGACAGGATCAGGAACGGCGTGCCGACCGGAATCTCGGGGTAATAGGCGTTCATCAGGGCAGCGTGCGGGTCCTGGCCAACCTCCGCCAGCAGGCCGGCCAGGGCATCGAGGGTGTCAATCCGGCGAGTCTCGGCCAGGCCGAAACTGAGATTGACATTCGCGGTTTTGACCACCTCACCATGGGCGTCGATTTGATAGGTTTTGCCTAAACGGTGATTGGGATCGCGGACGACGGTGATCAGACTGTGAGGATCAGATTGGCTATGGACGCCCGGCACTTCCGGGCTTGGAACAGTGAATTTGTTGAGCATATAGTTTCCATGATTTGCAAGGTGGTGAGTACCCACACGGCTTGCTGCCAACGGAATAAACTATAAGCGGCATGGTGAGTAACGGTGGCACGGGGCGTGCCAAGAAAAAGCTGAAGAAATATAAGGGCAACAAGTCGTGCGGATTTAAATGGGCCTAGACGTTGTGGCTGTCCCAATTACAATCATAAAACACGGCGAAGATATCCTCCGCCTCATCGTGTTCAGTAATTACCTCCTGAAGTTCGTAGAACTTACCTAGAAACGCACTTCGGGCTAATCCTCTCTGAGAGCGCCCCAGCAAGTGGAAAGATGATAACGACCAGGCCATCCCGGCGGCTTCGTCGGAAATGGTCCGTTGGTTGCCATCTTCGTCTATCGCGTGATAGGCATCAATATTCATTGGCTGGAGATAGAGCGCTCCGTTAGCGTGCTGTCTGTAAGACCAGTAGATTCCCGGTAGGCGCTGATATAAAAAATCAGCTGTTCTGAAGATGATGGGTTCCATAGCCCTGAGATATCCCAGGCCACGATCAAAGGCCCCATTTCCGGGGACTACAAGGTGCTTATCCCAACGTTTCAAGCCGGATACTGTTAGATGAAAGGACTTAAATTCGTATACTAAGGTCATATTTTTTACCTTAAGAGTTTTTAGCTAATAGTTACCAGACACACCGTACTTGCCGGTGCTGTCTTGCCTTTTCAATCAGTTATTAAAGAGCGATAATCCTTGCCTCGCGGCTACCTGCTGACCCACCATTCCGGGCGGGTTCACCTTGCCCCAACCTCTCAGCTCTAGTTTGTGCTCGTGCCTAGAAGTTGGTCCGGTATCCAATATATTAGGCAAATATGCAGCGATGTCAACTTAAGGATTTAATTAATTTATGCCATAATATCAGTAACTTACAAAATTACTATCGGGAAAATGCCTTTGGCTTTAGAAAATATTTTTGCCTTGTTGACGCCTGTAATCATTGATCCTTTTCACTGCCTAGTTTAAATGCCATAACTTCACTGTTTTTCCTTCAATGAAAAGATTGACTGATTTTCCCCCTATCGAAAGTATGTAAACATTGATCCGTTGAACTACCTGTTTTAGATGCTTCTAGCTTGATCTTGAATGCTCCATGAAAAGATTGAGCCATTCCGTGACCGAGTTACGACCCTTTAGCTTGATCGTATTGCGTCAATGCAAATGCTTGATGGGCGTCGATGCCTATCAAAGTGTCTTTCCTTTGATCTCTCTTGAGCCCATGACTAGCTTGACCGCGTGCGTCACCACGTTATCGTGCTTTCCGCTTCATGTTGCTGGGTACCTGGGGGCGTCTGGCCACCCGTGCCGCATCCGAGGCGCATCCGTGCCGTCTAACACCATGAACCAAATGGAAAAATGGCGACGGAACGGATGGCACGGATGTTTTGAAAAAAATTTCGCCGGGCCAGCGGGGAGCTGAACCCGGCCGTGGCGGCTAGAGCAATCCGCGCTCCGCCAGTGACACCCCCGTCCCTTGGCCGACGATGAGGTGATCCAGGACCCGCACCTCGATCAAGCCCAAGGCATCCTTGATGCGTTGGGTGATGCGGATATCCGCCTGGCTGGGCTCGGTGACGCCCGAGGGATGGTTATGGGCCAAGATGACAGCGGCGGCATTGTGTTCCATGACGGTGCGGACCACTTCCCGGATGGGCACGCTGGCCCCGTCGATGGTGCCCCTGAAGAGTTCCAGGTAGCGGAGGACGCCGTGGCGGTTATCCAACAGGACTAGGGCGAAGACTTCATAGGGCAGGCCGTCCAGGCGGAGTTTGAGGTAGTCCCGCGTCAGGTCCGGGCTGGTCAATACCTCCTGATTGACGCGATAGCGTTCTTCCAGACAGCGAATGGCGCGGTCGATCAAGTCCCGTTCGGTCGGTGGTAGATGCTGACGCCGGAGGGTGTCCGGTTCCAAGGTAAGGGCGAGTTGCATTTTCAGAGTCTCCTAAAAGGAACCCCAGCCATCGGGTGAGGATGACCGGGGGGATGAATGTCAATCAATCGCAGCCAGGATTGCCTGAGCTTCGGGATGGGTCAGGGCAAAGCGGCGTAAGCCATGGAACTGGTCGGCGCAGATTTCCCGGAAATCCTGGTTGGTGCCAAAGCACAGGTTGGAATAGGCGAAGAGGCAGATCGTGACCCCAAAGGCATCCGGAGACAGGTCCCCCTGGTAGCCGTTGGGGCTGATCAGGCGGAAGGGACGATCGGCGCTGGGGGCCATATAGAAGGTGTGGTTGTCCAGGCGGTAGAAGTGCCAATAGCCGCCGGTGTAATCGGCACTGAGGTTGCCGGCGAGGGCATAGACGGTGGGTTCCAGGCGCAAGGGAAAGTGAACACCGAACAATTGCGCGGTATGCGCGATGCGCTGGGATTCAGGGATCAGGGTACGTTGCATGATGAACCTCAAATGACGGGCGCAGGCCAGCCTCCCCGGTGAGGGGATGTTGAATTAACCCGCAGGAAAGCTAGCGATGGACGAAGACGGTACTCAAGCCCAGGCCGACCAGGAAGATGGCCAGGCCAAAATGGACTTTCTGGAGCATCAAGCCGAGGGTGACGAGCGAGAGGGGTGAGCCGAGTTTGCCGAGGATCAGCGTGGCAATGAAGAGGATGAGGATGGCGTGGGGTCCGGAGAAGAACGGGGCGCTTCTCATGCCGGCTTGCCCCGCTTGGATGCTGAGCGTTTGGTCAGCGGGACACTGCGCTGATTGACCGGCTCGGGGATGGTGATCGCCACTCCCTGCTGGATCAGCTTGGTCATCTCCGCCAGATACGCCGACGACGCCACCGCCATCATGCCGTGAGGAAGGTCCGGGATCGGCTTGACCAGGCCTTCCTGTTGGAGAGCGGCGAGGATAAAGCCGCCGTTGTTGCGACTGCCGGGGCAGACGGGCCGGAGGGTACCCGAGGTGATGGGTTTGTCATCCGTGAGCTTGGCCAGGATACCGGCCAGACTGAACCAGTGCTTGGAATGGAGACCCCCGGCGCTATTACTCCACAAACGGATCTGGAGATTATGCTCAGCGTCACAGCCCAGGTGATAGGTGAGGTCGCTGCTGCCGGAGAGGGATTTACAGGTGGCGATTTTGAGGACACGGATATCGGACATGGGAATTACCTCGTTGGTTTAAGGAAGAGTCGGGCTCTTCATATAAGATGCCGTTAAGGGCGCAGTGCAGGGAGGTCAGGGATGGTCTTTCAGGGATCGAGGTAGTACTCGATGCTTTCACGGAGGGAATCCGGCAACCAGGGGGCGTCCGGGATCAGGAAGACGAAACCCTTCTCGTTGTCAGCCAGGTACACCGCCTGATAGTGACCTTCCTTGAGCGTGATGCCTTCCCAGAGGACGTCCGACAGCGTCCAGTCTTTCCAGACTTCGGTCAGGACCCGATCGACATCGTGCTCTTCGATCAGGCAAATCCAACCATCGTCGTCGGGAGCGTAGGCACGGTCTTCGGGGAAATTGACGATCAGGCGATTGAGTAGGTCTTGAACCAAGGGATAGGCAGGGTGGGAGTCAGGCAGGGTGTGCAGGTCTTGAGGAGCTTTGAATTGCAGCATTGGGTTTTCTCCGGGCATAAAAAAACCCGCACGAGGCGGGTTCATGAAGGGGGATTGGGGGTGTTCTAAAGGATGGGTTTTAGAAATCCTTTAGGGGGTAAGATAAAAGAATGCGATCGAGGGCAGGGAGAGTTGATGGGATGCTTCGGGGGTAAGTAAAGTTAAATAATTTCTGCAATAATTTTTTCTGCGCTTTTTTGCAACATATCTTCAGTGCTACCGCCCTCCCCCGACCACCAATCAGCAGTATTTGATGCACCTTTACCTTCGGTATCTAATACAAACTGATGGACTGTTGAGTTGTTTTGTTTAACGATAATCTTCGCGCGCAATAGCGAGCTTCCAGCTAAACTACCCAACCACACCCTTGCATCTTTTGAAACTCCTTTAAAATCTTCAATGACTACTATTAAATCAATATCTCCGTTTTTATCAACTAGCTGTTTTCTTTTGAGTAGCAACTCATTTCCAATGCTTCTGTCAAGCAATTCGGTCGCAATTTCGTTATTTGATACTTCAGACGAGACATGCAGCGAAACTGTTTTAAAAATTAGATCTTTTGTCCTGCTATTAGATCCTCGAATATTATTCTGCGTAACATCAGTAGTAGTTCCGCACCCCGTCAAAGTGGCATGTATTAATAAAAAAGAACATATAGTTGTCAGCCAAAGTTTATATCCTGGAAAGCTAAAGGCATTTATGTGGTTTGGAAGAGGCATGTAAGTGTTCCTGCTTACTTTAAGGGATAGAAGATGTTGCTATTGAATATTACCGCTAATATAAATTTAATTGCTTGTTATTCTCATTTTTTATTTCATAATTTTCCATGCGTCTTTCTCTGGCATGGATAATTTCATCCGGGAGCTCACATTTTTTTTCGATCATAGCATGTTCAATTGCTTCATGTTTACCCCTGAGGATTGAGATTTCCGAAACCTTATCTTCCCCAGAAGGGAGCAGTATAAATATAGGTAAAAAACTTACGAAGCTTGCGCCTACAAGTGATGCATCACGAGAGGAGGTGGCTTCTTGATTTTTAGCAATTCTCACAAGTTGATATGTAGTCCGATCTACCTCACGCATTAATTGGTCGCAATTCATTTCAATATAATTATCTATAGGAACGTTGGTAGATGGTATGTGATCAGGGGAGATTGCACAGGATGATAATAGGCTAAGCATAAATAGTAGTAGAATAATATTTATTTTTTTCATAATTTTAAATTAAATTGAATAAATTTATGAGCATCCCTGCTGAAGTCATTAAATACTACAAGTTAGTTCCGCATTGAGTGCATTTATAGTCACCAGCTTTAGAAGCTGCAATTATAATCCAAACTATAATCCATAATCCTCCTGTAAGAATGGATAGTATTAAGTGAAGTATATGGTTAGGAGTTGATCCAACAGCCATAACATTTTTTTTACAATTTGGACAATAGCGACCTGTTTGTTTTTGACCCATTTTTCATACCCATTTGGCTGGAAAGGCCATGACGAAGATAACCACATTAAGTCATTAAGTCATGGAAGAATTAATTTACTAAGAAATTTGAGTCGTTGAATATTGATGACTAACTGCGAATGACATGCCAGCAAATGAAAATTTATTGTGTTAAGATTTGCTACACACTGGATTTTATCTGTCTTTTCTATAAACGGAAAAGTGTCTTATAAAACTTTTCACCATTTGAATGCCCATTTGTCGCCATAAATATATTTATCTCGATATTTGTTCTCATCCATAACTAGATATAAAATTCCTTCAACTGCTCCAACTATTGCGGGAATGAACGTCCAAATAAAAATTATGTAAACAACTCCCCATCCCCAACTTCCATGGTAAAATTTATGTATTCCTAAGCCCCCGAGTAATAGGCCTAAAATACCTGCCGTGGTTTTCCGCGTCCATGCTTCACTATGTTTATTTGTTTGTACGCTCAATGAGTTATTTCCTGAAGCAAGGGATACGCCACACTTTGTGCAGATAACCTGTTTTTCATTTACTGATTCCCCACAATTAGTGCAATAGTTATTTTCTGATCTTGCGGCAAATCCGCAGTGAATACATGCAAAGGCGTTATCGTTGATTTCTTTACCACAATTTGAGCAAAACATGTTTATTGGCTCTTCTGTATTAATAATATACTTCACATATAACAATATTTTTTATCATACCTTGCCAGAAAAGTAAAGGCTCACTTCAGCACACCAATTCCGACAAAATCTACATCAATTCCGACAAATTCCGACATTCTCCCCTGCTAACATCCTGGTCTTTCCCTCCCTCGACTCCTGCTCCTTTCAGTCCTACTTCCCGCTACTTTTACAGCCAATCGCTATAACCCACAGATAGCTATACAGATTCTCCAAGCCCCTCTGCTCCTTGTAGAGGTCCTACCAGTAGCAATGCGCGGGTGGTTGAGCATACCCATGCAGGGATTTGACCGTTTCAAGCTGTCTTGCCAGGCCACCCACAACCTTCCCAAGGTGAGCCTTGGGAGTTGGCTGGATTCAAGACTGGAGCTAGGGGCGATGGCATGAGCATCATCAAGGTTGCCCACGGGCCATCATTACACCTACCGAGTGCCCACTAAATGCCAGTTAAGTCTATAAATAGCTACAGGAATTATTGCATAATTTGCATGCACACTGATAATTCGGTCACAGCAAGTCTTCAATACTAAAGCTGTCTGATTTCATGGCTACTTTTGACTAGCAGGTACCAAGGACTTAATGTGGATGACTTAATGCTGGGCACTTATCTTTTTTTATTTTAGCTTTCAAGTTTTAAACCACCGGGTTTCACACTGACAAGTGTTGCACTTGGTACTAGATTCCGCCGATATAAAAAACTGGGTGGAACAAGTTCTGGGTGATATTGGATCTCATGCAGAGCTATTTCAAGTGATATCCATTCCGACACCGGTCTATTTCGGGCAGACCTTCAGTCCTCTGCGCTAGAATAAAATCCAGCAGATTTATTGGCCGTCTTCTATAGTTTGCAAAAAAACATATATTTGGTATGGATCAGCGAAAGATCTATCTATTGCCTTAATTCTTAATTTATCGAAATTCTTTTGTAGCCATTCAAAGCTTAAGGAAGTATCCCCATACGTAATATCACCATCTACCGGAGGCCTATTATGAGGAATAAAAGCAAAGCCATTTACAAGATGGCTTAATTTAAGCTCGTCACTAAATTTTTGGGCTATTGCATATTTGTTAATACCCCAATATTCGACCGGCCTTATAGTGATTACTATCACTCCTCCCGGATTTAAATAGTTTGATAATAAATTTAGATTTACTCTTGTGGCTTTTTCTGACAGGTGAGTGAAAACTGAAAATGCAAAAATCAGGTCGAACTTTTCTTTAAATGGCAGATTGCCAGGCAGATACTCTGATAATACAAAGTTTTTATTTAGGCCATCGTTATGACATAGCGCAATGGATTTGTCCCATGGGTCTGCAGCAAATAAATTGTCTTCATCGATAAAATAGTACATCAGTCGAGATATTCGGCCATACCCGCAACCATAATCAAGTATTTTTTTTCCCTCAAGAGTGGTACCTGTGATTTTTGCGAAGTTGTATGACATTGATCTGACAAAATCAACTGTCTGTTTCAGTAATGATATTCCTGAAGTACCTGTCCAGGATTCTTGAACTTCTCTAGAGGCCATCCTAGGTAACAAATAAGAAAGTTTTGGAAAATCTTGGTTTGGTATTGTCATTAAAAATTCCCCAAAATCGCTTAATGATAAATTTCTCAAATCATGAAGCGCCTGATTTCTCGTTGTATTAGGTTTAACAGCCGACTCGATAGTTTTAAGTATTGACTGCGTGTAATTAAGCATGAGATAACTCCTTTGTGAAATATGCCTAATGGTTATTTTTATCACAACTTGAAAGCAAAGTAAACTCACTCTCTCAAATCACTAAATCCGACATAAATCCGACATTTCTCCCTACGTTATCACTCAGTATATATCCCCATCACCCCTTACACCTCAGTCGCAACCTCTTGATTCGGGGGACATCAAAATAAGCGCAAGGGGCGGACATCCACCCCTTCACCTTCTCTTACAGCCCCGAAGCTTCCGCCGCCGTCTCCATCGCACTCCTTAGGGCCTCATCGGTCAGATGGGCATAGCGCTGCGTGGTCTTGGCCTGGGCATGGCCCAAGACCTTGCCGATGGTATAGAGACTGACCTCCTTGCTGGCCATCAGGGACGCCGCCGTATGCCGTAGATCGTGCCAGCGACAGGTGGGCACTCCCGCCAATCTCTGGGCGGTATCCCAGGCATGGTAGAAGGAGCTATAGGGCTGGCGAGTCTTGGGATGCGGTAGAAGCCAGGGACACCCCGGATGCCGAGGCAAGGTCTCCAGGATATTGACCTCCGTCTGGGACAGCGGAATGAACCTCTCCTTGCCATTCTTAGCTAACCCTTGACAAGTATCAGATTTGTACTACAAATAAAAATACGGAAATTATTTTGGAGGTAGATCAACAGACCGTTAAGCTTAGTCACTTATGGGAATCATTCTGAGTAATGAATATTTCAAACTTAGGAGATTGTGAGATGTCCAGCCGCTTTACATATTTTGGTGCTGCTTTTGTTTTTTTTGTTGCAGGATCTGTTTCTGCAGCACCTATTACTCCAATGAAGCTAATCAGTTATGAGGTTCCATTCCTGATTAATATGAATTATGGTGCGCCTGACGTTGTGGTCGCCAAAAATGGAGATCTGCAACTTATTGCCCGATGCGAGCAAGCAGGTTATCCCTCTCTTATTGGACGTAGCAATAATCCTTTTTGGAGTTCCAATAGTCAATATCTCGATATCGGTGGCGAGGTAGTGTTAGACTCTGGATATTTCAATACCGGCCCAAGTTTCGTGAATCCAATTGATGATGGTTCTGTTTTCCAATATGGTACACATTACATCGGCGTAGACTCAGAGACAACAGGATATGGCGTTTCGATTTTCGGTTCAGACTGTTTGTTCGTCGGTAAATCAATTATCATAAGGAATTGTAAGTTGACTGATTGGCGATGTATCTCAAATATTTAGGCCTTAACCTAAAGCAGCCAGCTTAAGCCACGCATTTGGGAAACAGACAACCGACACCCAATACGTTCGCGTGGCTTATATGGGGGCCTGACCAGACGGTCTCCTCAGTGCTCCGAGCTATTTTCGGAGAGTTCAAGGTTTGCGAGCACATTTGCAGGTGCAGCTAAATTTTACCTGAACCCCCTTGGCATGCCAGGGGGTTCTATGTTGCCTGCCAGTCCCTGATTTGGTCCGCATTGCGGGGTGCGGTAAACGAACACCCCTAAAAGGGCGTGTCCTACCGAATTAGGAACCTGAACATGGCACTTGCCCTCGCCTTCCTGTGCGCCGTCATGACGAAGCGTAGCACTTGAGTTTTACTACCCCGGCAGAATGGCTGGTGTTCGGCAACGGTATGGCCCGAATTTCTACAAGAATTAGTTTCTCGCGGCCCTCTGTGCCATGAGTGGTGGTGACCAACAATTCATATTGGACGAACTGGCGCGGATCGCCCTGCATGTGGGGCAGCAGGTGGCGGACTTTGATAGGTGGAGTGGTCCCTTCGATACCAATCTGGGGATCAACTTTATCGAGCGGAGTTCGCAAATCGGCTGGCCCCGATGGGCGGCAGATACTGCGAAGGTGGATGTCACGCTATTCCATCGGCCTAACAGCGTCACACGGCGAGACCCCTATCCCGGTGAGACCTACTTGGGGGGTGATATCGGCGTCAAAATCCCTACTTACAGTCCCGAAGCCTCCGCCGCCGTCTCCACCGCACTCCTGAGCGCCTCATCGGTCAAGTGAACATACCGCTGCGTGGTCTTGGCCTGAGCATGCCCCAGGACCTTGCCGATGGTATAGAGACTCACTCCCTTGCTAGCCATCAAGGACGCCGCCGTATGTCTCAGGTCGTGCCAGCGACACGTAGGCACCCCCGCCAATGTCCGGGCAGTATCCCAGGCATGGTAGAACGAGCTATAGGGCTGGCGAGTCTTGGGATTCGGCAACAGCCAAGGACACCCGGTATGTCGGGGCAAGCTCTCCAGGATGTTGATCGCCGTCTGTGACAGCGGAATGAAACGCTCCTTGCCATTCTTGGCGAGTTCCGGGGGCACTCGAAACAGCTTCCGCTCCCGGTCCACATCCGTCCAGACCGCCCGGACCAGCTCCTTCTTCCGCGTCCCCAGCAAGATGCTCAACTGCACGAAGGGCTTGAGTTCATGGTTGGGGCTGTTCTCCAGGGCCTGCATCAGGTGGCCGATCTGCTCTTCCGTGAGAAACACCTCCCGATGATTGTGGACCGCCAATAAGGGGATGCCCCGGGCGGGATTCCTCTCCGTGCCCGGAATGCCCCATTCCGCGCCTTTCTTGTAGATCCAGTTCAGCAAGCCCAACATGCGATTGATGGTCGCTGGGGCATAGCCCGCCTTTCTCTTGCCATCCACCCAGGCCATGACCTCCGCCGGGGTCACGGTATCCAGGTGACGCTTGCCAAAGGCCGGCAAGAGGTGATGTTCCAAGTGGGCGCGATCGGAGGTCCAGGAGCGTTTTGTCTGTTGGGCATAGGGCAGGATGTGCTCCTGAGCCAAGGTCGCCAGGGTGGGTATGGCCCGTAAGACCTGTTGCTCCTGCACCGGATCATGGCCGGTGAGGGCAATCTGCGCCTTGAGCTTAGTGGCCAGTTTCCGGGCTTCCGCCAAGGACAGGATGCTGGCATCGCCCAATTTCTTCTGCTTTAGCGTGCCATGGGCATCACGATAACGCAGGTAATAGGACTTACCGCCGGGCCGAATCTCCACCAGGAAACTTTTTAGGTGGATATCGTACAGGTCCAGCTTGGCCTTCCCGGGCGGACAGGTGGCCGCTTTGATCAGGGCCGGAGTGAGTTCGACGATGGGCATGAGGAAACCTCCACAAGATGACAGTGTTGGATTAATGATCTGGATGATTGGCATGGCTGCCTAGGTGAGCGAAGGCAAAAAAGCACTCACTCAGCCATCGTAAGGAACTGTGGCGTATGGGAAATTCCCTACATCTATCCCGGTCAAGGACTTAGGGGGCGAGGTCCCCTCGGGCGCAGAGTGGGCCGGTGGGGTAACCCCAGCCGGGGGCATCAGGGGAGGGTCAGGCCGGGGTCGGGGTAGCCGCTAGGTGCCAGCGGGCCGGCCTCTGGTGCCCCGTGGGCTGGCCCCGGCGACTGCTCGGGGGCGGGCGGGGGAGACGCCTGTGGATTGCAGGGTGTGTGGGGGGCAGATTCGCAGTCTGGCAGGATTGCAGCTATCGGGTCCTGGCGAGGAAAAACCAGGCCGATCCATGGCCTGGAGAGGATGCCCGGTCAGAGCAAGGTATAGATCAGAGTTCCCCGCTCGCCTTTGGTGTTGGACCAATGATGCTGCACCGGGTCAGTGCCGGTGTAGGCTTCAAGGATGTGCTTGACCTGACGCTGACTGACTCCAGTTTGCGGGGCCGCATGTTGGATGATCTTCATCTTCTGGGTCGTGCCACTGCGAATGACGGCCTTGATCCCTTCGATGATGGGCTCATGCGTTTTGAGGACCTCGGCCTGGTGCAAGTCCTCCAAGGTTAAGGGATCAACCTCCTCCACCGAGGCCAGCAAGGTACGATAGGACTGCCCGTCGGCCAGACTATAACGATAAGCTGCCTGGCCAACCACGCCTCCTCTCCCCTTCTTGCGCTGGCAGGCGATGATCTGGGTTTGGTTCTGGATGTCAGTGATCTGTATTTTCAGGTTGTAGGCGGCATCGACATCATCCATCAGGTCGGATGTGCCCGAGAAGACGACCTCGCCGTCATCGTTAGGATACTTGTTGGTGTGATGCAGCGCGATGAAGGTGCCACCCAGGGTGCAGAAGAGGCGGATGTGTTGGTTGAAGGCGGCGATCTTGGACTTGTCGTTAGTCGAGGCGGCCTTCTTCAGCGTATCCAGGACAATCACCGTTTCAGGGGCCTGGCCGCTTTGCCGTATCTCCGCGAGCAGGACCGGTAAATCCTTGAGAAAAAACTGGTTGTACCCGGGTACGAGCATCTGAATGCCCCATTCCTCCGCCAGCGCGAGTTTCTCCAGCATCCCCGATTCGCTATCGTCGGCACTGATGTAGTAGACATTGGCCGGGTCCACATGGCCTTCAGTGACCCCGCGTTCGATCAGGTGCATCATCAACAGCGTCTTGCCGACATTTGGCCCCGCAAACAAGATCGAATACTGCCCCCGCATCGCCAATTTACCCAACACCGGCATCAAACCCCTGGAGTTCTCGCTGAGGGTGGCATGACTCCCCGTGATCGAGTATTTGTCGAGGGGATGCGACGAGGCCGGCGATACGGTTTCGGTGCTTGCCTCTACCGCTGGTTCGTCAGGCGTACCCGCGCTGCTGTTCGCCTCTGGTGGCAACGTGCAGTCGCCAGGATCGATCGCCTCAAAGCCGGGCTCGGCATCCGCCAGGATCTCTTTCCATGACACCCCCCGGGCTTCCAGCATCCAGTAAATGGACTGGATGGTCACCAGCCTGCCACTATGGTTCTTCAGGGATTGCCATTTATACTCGACTTCCTGGTATCCCTTGTATTTTTCGCTGGTAGCGCTCCAGGCGTCAAAGGCCCGCAAGCCATCCGCACCGCCGCCGGTAGCGTGATAGCTGGCCATCATCACGCGCATCCAATCGGTATAGCCCATGCTGGGGTCCAGGTGGGCGAGGAGAATCTCAAGCTGTCGCGCGGAGACACTGACCGGCTCATCATCGCCTTGGGCAGATGGGGTAGGCATCACGGGCCGGGGTGCGAGAGCATAGACGGTGGGCTCCATGCGCAAGGGAAAGTGGACACCAAATAATTTGGCGGTATGTGCGATGCGCTGGGATTCAGGGATTAGAGTGGCGTTCATAAAAGGACCTCAGTAAATGACGGGCGCAGTCGATCCTCTCCCGTGAAGGAGCAGTCTTGAGCCCAATGGATTAAGGAGAAAGTGACCCGGGGTGGGTCAGGCGGTCAGCGGTGAGGGAAGATGCCGATCAGCCCCAGAACAATGAGGAAGACGGCGAGGCCAAAGTGCACTTTCTGCAACATCAGGCCAAGAGTGGCCAGGGCCAGAGGGGAACCCAGGTTTCCAAGAACCATGGTGAGAATAAAGAGGACAATAATTGCTTTGGCTCCAGTCATGGGGGTTCTCCTCATGACTGGCGAGTGCGCCGGGTGACTACGGGCGGCTTGGCCCGTTTGGTTCTGGGGAGATTGCGCTGATTGACCGGCTCGGGAATATCAATGGCGACTCCCTGCTTGATCAGGCCGGCCATCTCCTTCAGAAAGCCCGCCGGCTCACTCGGGGCCAATCCATGCTGTGCTTCGGGAATGGGCTTCAGCAGGCCTTCCGATAACAGGCAGGCGAGGACGAAGCCACCGTTGTTGTTGCTGCCGGGACATACCGGGCGCAGGGTCGATGATGTGACCGGCTTATCTAGCTGGGCCTTGATCCTCTCCAGGATGCCATCCAGGCTGAACCAGTGCTTGCTGTGCAGGCCCCCGGCACTATTGGCCCAGAGGCGAATATGCAGGCGGTCTTGGTCATCATGACCGATGTGGTAAGTGATATCGCTGCTGCCGGATAAGGAACGGGTCTTCTGGACTTTGATGACGGTGATGTCGGACATGGGATTACCTCATTTGAAATGAATAGTGGCTCTATTCATATAAGATGCCGAGATTGGCGCAGATCAGGGATCAAGATAGAACTCAATAGCCTCTCTCAATGTGTCATTGAGCCAGGGTGCATCCGGGATTAGGAAGACAAAGCCTTTCTCGTTATCGGCGAGGTATACAGCCTCATAGATACCGTCCTGGTAACTGACTCCCTCCCACATCACATCCGCCAGTTTCCAGTCGTCCCAGACTTCGGACAGAACACGATCGACATCCTGCTCTTCAATGAGGCATATCCAGCCATCGTCATCCGGGTTGTAGGTCCTGCCCGGGGGGCGGTAGTTGATAATCAGGCGATCAATCAGGTCTTTGATCCGGGGATAGGCCGGATGGGATGGAGAGAGGTTGTGAAGGTCATCGGGGGCTTTGAATTGCTGCATGGCATTTTCTCCGGGCATAAAAAAACCCGCCGAAGCGGGTTATGAAGGGGATTGGGGGGTGTAGCTACAAGGAAATCTTTGGGAAGAGTTTGAGGTTAATGTCGGTTGCTAGCTCCTTCAACTTTCGTGAAGAAGATTAGCCCTGTGATCACCTACCCACGCATCCCGACTTCCCTGCCTTTTCATCCTCATCGAAAAGGACAAAGTCACTGTCCGCCGCGCACGAGCCGCACGTAATTGGGACTTAAAGATCCGTAGTAGCCGTAGTAGACGTCGCCATCGCTGAAGTTGACGGCCCATGCGTCGGGATTGGGGACAGTAGGCTTGTACGACCAATACCCATAAGGCATCGTGTTGGGGAAGGCCCATGACAGAATAGTCGGACTCTGGTAGGACCCTGAACAATCCGTATTGTCATAGCTCATATTGAACAAAATCGGGGTACCGCTCGAACAATAAACCAGCGATCGCAATTCGGCGACGGTCGGTAGTCGCCATTCCGCGGTCGCCGGCCAATTAGCCATGGCGGTATACCATGTATATCCTCCGGGATAACCCTCACAGGTCTGTGTGCTGGCATTCCAGCTTTGATCGACACTGCAACGCTGCCACTCATACCCAGTCACCAAATCCTTGATGATGTCGCCATTGATCCCTATTGGCATATAGCGGGTAAGTTGTTGGGGCGCGGCGGCGCTCAGCAAACTGTGCCCCCCCCGGACGGGCCAGACCAGGTGGGAAGTGGTCTTGTAGTTGGAGATGAGGCCAAGAGGGTCGTTTTGCGCCGCCAGCGCCTGATTATGGAATGAATAATCGGTTACAGCCGACCAATAGATTTGCGCAGCATCGCCCCCGAAGCCAAAGAAGGCTGCACTCCAGACCCATTCCTCCGCGCTCGGCAGCCGCCAGTCACCGATTGAGGACCCATCGGCGAGGCCGCAATCGCCATCCATGAGACTGGCCGCCGCGTCATTCGCCTCCTTCCAAGGCAGGGCACCTAAGCAGTCCGGATTACTCAGCCACACCAGCCCGGTCACCGAATCCGTCAAGGTGCCGTTCCCGCAATCGGTAATACGGGTGTTGCTGAAGCAGGGAGGTTCTGCCTTGAGGGCAACGCCTGGTGGACCTTGCGGTCCCTCTGGACCCGTCTCACCTTTGGCACCTTCTGGGCCTGTCTCACCGGGATCACCCTTAGGTCCTTGTGGACCGATGTCTCCCTTGTCACCCTTCTCACCAGTAGGTCCACTTAATCCAATTGGCCCCATAGGACCGGCAGCACCGTCTGGGCCTTGTGGCCCTTCTGCTCCGGTAGCACCCGGAATACCTTGTAGCCCTTCGGGACCAGTCTCACCTTGCGGTCCAACCAGAGACACAAAGGAGGTGGGCCATCCGAGAGTCGTTTTCGGTCCGTAGAGGCTGATACTGGCGACATCCAGATAGAAATCGCCGATATTGCCAACGGTTGCTGTTGGCGCACCACTCCCATTCAGGAAGGTATTGCCGATTGTTCCTACTGGTTGCCACCAAGCAGGTTCTTGGGTGGGAAGTTTGTTCCTGTTTGGAGCCTGCTGACTGCTTTGGAGGGAATAATAGGTGGCGTTGTTGTAGGTCACTACATCACCGACGCGGTAGGTGGCTGTGGCGTTCCAGACACCAATGTAGTCCATTCTCGCTGCTTCGACAGACACGATGGAACTGAACAACAGCAAGGTAAGAATGGATAGGAATCGAAACGTCCGAGTTTGCATGTCTAGTCTCCTGATAGTGAGCATTAATCCGAGCAACCCGCAACAACAATCGGCTGAAAGCGGCATGGCGAATGCATCTATTAATATAGTCTTCAGGGATAGCTAATTTGGTCACCCTGCCAACCGTATTTCAAGCGACTTTCCACCATAAGATATAGCACACGATTTCGACCAAAACCGACATTTGCCCTGATATTTTTGCAGGGCGCATAAGCTCCTTCTGTGGCACTCATCACTCATACATTTTGCTATAGCAGCAATCTATTTCTGTTTGTACGTTTACTTCCTAACCAACTGTATTATCAGACACGTGCCGCTCCTTTTAGAACCCCTAAAAGCAGCGGCAAGCTGTCCTTACCCTCTGGCTATCAACTTCCCCCCCGTTGCCCCTCTATGTCCCTTACAAACTGGCTACCATGCCCAGCCAAGGTTCATCCCCCCCTGCTCCTTTTAGTGCCGCCTCCCGCTACTTGTACGGCAATCCGTCATAACGCACCGTAACCAATAGTGATTATCCCGAGATTCCCCAAGCCCCTCTGTTACTGGTAGAGGTCCTACCAGTAGTGATGCGAGGGTGGTTGAGCATACCCATGCCGGGTCTTAGCCTCAGGCTGTCTTCCCAGGCTAAACAGACCCTTCCCACCTGTGACTGACGGTCTGAAGGCTACGTTAGTTGTCAGGTGATTTGCCTGACCAAAACTTCCAAAGGGCGAAGAGAGAGAAATCGGGTCTTTATCCAGTGTTGCCTGAGCCCCGGGTAATATTTGCTAAGGTTCCCCCCGCCCCCCCTCGGCTAGCATAGGCGGCAACACCGCGCCATTTACCCTGAGGTCTAATGCTGATGTCCCCGAACCGAAGTTTTTTGACGCTGATCACCCCCTTGATCCTGCTGCTGGGTTGCGCGGATGCCAGCCAGGATGGAGCATCGCCGACGGTATGCTCCAACCGCAGCCTGCAGGGTACCTATCTCTACCAGATCATCGGCCGGGATGCCGTACCGGAGGGCCAGGTCACGGCCGGTCCCTATGCGGAGGCCGGCATGGATCTCTTCGACGGTAACGGCCAGGTCACCACCACCTACTCCACTTCGCGGGAACAAGGCGCCCGGATCGTGGGCCAGTACGACATCCAGGCGGATTGTTCAGGACAAATCGTCTACCCGGGGGAGAATGGCCCCCTGAGACGCTACGGGGTTTATGTCGATCCCGCCGGCAGCCGGTTGGCCTTTATCGATGTCACCGACATCGGCCGTGGTTACCTGCTGGGCGGGGAAAAGCTCCGGGTTGCCGCGCAAGCCGCCCCCTTGGCCCACTGCTCCAGCCAGACCTTGTCGGGTACCTTCACCTATAGCGTGGAGGGCGCGGTCACCACGGAACGGGGATTGAAGTTGTTTCGGGAGGCGGGCATGGAGTCCTACGACGGTGCCGGGAACATCGCCAATCGTTACACCGACAATCTGGGCGGGACCAATACCATCACCGGCCACTATGACATCCAGCCCGACTGTCAGGGAACGGCGACCTATGCCAGCGGGGGCCGCTATCAACTTTATGCCGACCCTTTGGGGCAATGGTTCGCGTTCATCGACCTGACGGCCGGATCGCAACGCGGGGGCAGGAATCATCTGATTTCCCGACAGCGGCTAGTGGATGGCCCCCCCGTTGGCCTGCCCTCTCTTCATATAGCTCCTCACTCTCATTAGACTTGACCGACATCGAGACGATCGACCTTTGCCCCTTGAAGCCTTGATTGGATAGTCTCTAACCTTGAACGATGCCGACGACCGCTTTTCCGCCTTGGGCTACGGCATCATGTCCAGCAGCCGCTAGATCCCCGGTAACATTTGGTAAGGTTTCTCTCGTCCTGGGTCGCTTACCATCGCGGGACGCGATGAACCCGCGCGCCAGCCACAGCTGCTGTCCCGCGACGACTATGAACGCCGGAGCGGTTGGCTTCATGGCCATCCCCCTCTTGCTGGACAGGGCTATTTCCATGCAACACTCGATCCCTACCGTGCTCCGCCGGTCGCTCCTGGCCGGCGTTGGCCTGCCGTCGTTAAAACGCCCCCTCACCCTGCCGACAGTCCCAGCCCATGTTAGAGCTTAAGACCATCTCCAAGCGCTACGGCGACGTTGCGGTCGTCGAGCCCCTCGACCTGACGATTGAGGAAGGCGAGTTCTTCTGCATCCTCGGCCCTAGCGGATGCGGCAAGACCACCTTGCTGCGCATGATCGCCGGTTTCGATAGACCCTCGGCTGGCCAGATCCTCCTGGATGGGGTCGATATCACCGCCGTGCCCCCGAACCATCGGGATCTGAACACGGTGTTTCAGAACTATGCCTTGTTTCCGCATTACCAGGTCTTTGATAACGTGGCCTATGGGCTCAAGGTCAGGAAGACCCCGGCCGCCGAGATCCATGAGCGGGTCATGGCGGCCCTGCAGCTCGTTGGCCTCGCGGGTTTTGAACACCGCCTGCCCGCTCAGTTGTCAGGGGGACAGCAGCAGCGGGTGGCGCTGGCTCGGGCCTTGATCAACCGCCCGCGCCTGCTGCTGCTCGACGAGCCTTTATCGGCCTTGGATCGCAAGACCGGCGAGCAGATGCGCACGGAATTGGCCGATCTCCAGGCGAAGAGCGGCATCACCTTCGTCTTCGTGACCCACAATCAGGCAGAGGCCCTGTCCCTGGCCAGCCGCGTCGCCGTGATGAACCGGGGGGTCTTTGAACAATGCTCCACCCCCCAGGAGCTTTACCATCGACCCCAGACGCGGTTCGTCGGCGACTTCGTCGGCTCCATGAACTTTTTCCAGGGCGTCGTGACCGAAGTCAGCGCCAATCGGCTCGCGGTGGAGGTCCTCGGCCAAAGTCGTATCGAGCGCCGGGGGGCAAGCGACTTTCGCCTCGGCGAGGGCGTGGTCTTTGGCCTGAGACCCGAGCAGTTGCGGGTCAGCCTGCTGGAGCCCAAGGACTACGAGAACGGCCTCTTCGGCCAAATCGAGCGCACCCTCTATCTCGGCGAGGCGACCCAGCTCTGCGTGCGTCTGTCCAACGGGGAGCGCATCGAGGTGAAGGTCCAGAATTATTTGATGCTGGAAGACAAGGTCATGGGCCTGGAGCCGGAAGAGCGGGTCTGGGTCATCTGGAGCAAAGGTTCCGGAGTGTTGCTGCATGACTGATCATCCTCAACCACCCCGCCGCGACGGCCGCGTCGAGGTCGCGACCCTGACGCTGCCGCCCCTGGTCTGGTTGGTCATCTTTTTTGTCATTCCGGTCCTGATCCTGGCCGCGATCAGCCTCTCGCCCGCGGGCATGACGGTGGAGATCTCGCCAACCCCGAGCATCGAGCATTACCGCGAAGCCCTGGACCCCTTTTACCTCAACATCTTGTTGCGCTCCCTCGGCTACGCCGTCCTGGCTACGCTGTTGACGCTGTTGATCGTCTTTCCCGCGGCCTACTTTATCGCCAGCTCACCACCCCGCCGGCAGGTCTGGCTGCTATTCCTGGTGTTTCTGCCGCTGTGGACGAACCTGCTGGTGCGTCTCTACTCCTTCAAGATCATCCTGGGGGATAACGGCCTGGTCAATCAGGTGCTCCAGGCCCTGGCCCTTGTCAGCGAGCCGCTGACCTTGATCTACACCCCCCTGTCAGTGGTCATTGGCTTCGTCTACTGGAATCTCCCCTATATGATTCCGCCCATCTACGCCGCCCTGGAGCGGATGAATCCGTCGCTCCTGGAGGCGTCCATGGACCTGGGGGCCAGCCGGGCGGCCACCTTTTGGCATATCGTCATCCCCGCCTCCCTGCCCGGGGTCGCGGCGGGGGTCATTCTCTGCTTTGTACCCACCCTGGGGTCCTTCATCGTGCCGGACATCCTCGGGGGACCGGATTCGATGATGGTCGGCAACCTGATCGCCGCCCAATTCGGGCCGGGACTGAACTGGCCCTTCGGCAGCGCGCTGGCCACGGTACTGACGCTGCTGGTGACGGTCGGCGTGACGCTCTACATCCGCTACGCGGGGCCCGGCGGTCAGCCGGGACGGGACGGTCGAACCTAGCCATGTCCAACCCACTCGCGCGGAGAAACGATCTTGGCCTTGGTCAGGGGCTGTTGCTGAAATTCCTGACGGCCCTGTGTCTGGTGGCGCTCCTGGCGCCCCTGGTCGTGCTGGTCCTCTACGCCTTCAACGATTCCCGACAGGTGACCGTCTGGCAGGGCTTCAGCCTCAAATGGTTCGCGGTGACGCTGCAGGACCCTGAACTCTGGTTCGCCTTTCGCAACTCCCTCATCATCGGCGGGCTGAACGCCCTGATGGCGACGGTGCTCGGCACCATGGCCGCACTGGCCATCGCCCGCCATCGCTTCGTGGGCCGTAAGGGCTTCCTGAACCTGCTGCATTACCCGGTGCTGCTCCCCGAGATCATTATCGGTATCGCCCTGCTGGTGTTGTTCGTGCTGCTGGAGATCCCGCGCGGCTTCGCCACGGTGGTGGCCGGGCATGTGACCTTCAGCTTCCCGCTGGTCACGCTGCTGGTGCTGGCCCGGGTCGAGGCCTTGTCGCGCCCCCTGGAGGAGGCCAGCCTGGACCTGGGGGCCTCCCGCTGGCAGACCTATCGCTTCGTGATCCTGCCCGCCCTGGCCCCGGCGATCATCTCCGGCGTGCTGTTCTGTTTCACCCTGAGTCTGGATGACTTCGTCATCACCCTGTTCACCGCCAGCCCCGATGTGACCACCCTGCCGCTCAAGGTCTACTCGATGGTGAAGTTCGGCCTGACGCCGGTCATCAACGTGATCTCGGTGTTGCTGATCCTCTTCACCCTGACCATGCTGCTGGTGGTCCACTGGCTCCAGCAGGAGGGACCCCATCAGCGTTGGGGTATCAAGCTGGCCGGCGTGCTGCTGGCCGCCATGGCCCTGCTCATGACGACCTCGATCATTGCCGAGCGCCGGCAGGAAACCCTGGTCATCGCCAACTGGGCGGACTACATCGATCCTGAATTGCTTGAGGAATTCGAGGCGACCACCGGAATCCGGGTGATCATGACCCATTTCTCCAGCGACGAGGAGATGATGGCCAAGGTCTCCTTCGGTAAGCCGGGGATCGATCTCGCCATGGCCACGCCCGTCAGCATCGAGATCCTCAAGAAGAACGGCCTGATCCTGCCCTTCGACGGCGAGCGTATCCCCAATCTGCGCTTCATCGACCCCGCCTTTCGTCATCTCCCCAGCGACCCCTCCGGTCGCTTTTTCGTCCCCTATGCCTATGGTCTGAACGGGATTCTCTACAACACCGGCCTGGTGCCGGAGCCGATCACCAGTTGGTGGACCTTCTGGGATGAGCGCCATGCCGGAAAGGTCACCCTGCTGAACGACATGATGGAGGTCTTCTGGCTCGGGCATCACCTGCTGGGCTACCAGTTGGAGGATCGGCTGCCCGACCAGTTGGATGAGGCCTATGCCCTGCTGAAAAGGCAACGGCCGCTACTGCGCAAGTACGAGTCCGACCTGGTCAATGACATGCTGTTGAGCCAGGAGGTGGTCATGGCCCAGCAGTGGAACGGCCAAGCCCGTCGGCTGACCGCCGAGCATCCCGAGTTCCGCTTCGTGGTACCCCAGGAGGGGGCCAGCCTGTTCATCGACAGCCTGGTGCTGCTGAAGACGGCGCCCCATCCTGACGCGGCCCATCGCTTTATCGACTTCGTGCTGGAGCCCGAGCGCTCCAGGCAGAACATGGAGGCGATGCTTTACCCCATGCCCAATCCCACCGCCTGCGCCCTCCTGCCCACGGCGATCCGGGACGATCCCACACTCTTCCCCCCCGACCTGACCAGGGAGCGATTCAATATCCTCTCGGACCCGGGCGACTTCCGGCGCCTGATTCAGAACCGCTGGGAGCGGTTACAGGCGGAATGAGTGGCACACCCAGTTCCTCGGTGCCCAAGGATGGCGACCGTTGGGCTGTGGTCGTCACGCCGACCCGATGGGGGTTGGCAAAAGACCCCCCTACTGAACCCTCACGCCCTCCGAGATCAACAGATAGCCGCGGTTTTCCACGGTGTCGAAGGTTTCCATCGCATCGAACAGTAGCTCGGCATCCACCCAGAACCAGTCTGAGGTCAATGGCACGGTATCCATGACCAGAAAGGAATCCGAAGACAGGTCATAGGCGGCCAGGGGTGAAAAATGGCCACCGCCGGGTTGACTCAGGACCTTTCGGGAAAAATTGATGATGACATAATCCCCCGGCTTGCCTAAATTGCGCCTGATCTCTTCCCGCATGGCGCGTCGCGAGACAGAACCATCCACGACGCGCATCGTCACCTCCAGCCCATGGGCCAGCAACATGTCATGCAGTTGTCGGAGCTGTAATCCGTAGTCTGCCACCCCGGTTGCCGGCATGGGTTCACCGTAGACCTGTATCAGGGTCTTGACCCGGTCTGTTGCCTCATTAAAGAAGGTGTTCTGGGTGTATCGCTTATACCGCGGGTCAAAACCCTTGGGGAGATACTGAGAGGCTTGTTCGGGAATCGTTGACGGATCGGTGGGTACCTGTTCATTGTTTTCCCGACCCCTCAAGGCGTTCAGCACGATGACGGAGGAGGTGGGGCCACAGAGAATATCGTTTTTTTGGGGTTCGAACTGGTTGGCCAAAGGCCCGAAATCGGCCGCATGCCAAGACCGGAGGAGTCTCACCCGTCCTTCTGGTGAGGTCCAGCCGAGCAATCTTCTGGGTTTGATCGACTGATATGCGGTCTCGCGACGGGCCGCTGTCTTGCCGACACCTGATGCGGCATCTGCGGAATGCCGCAGTGGCGGAATCGGCGTGTCGGCATGGGCATGGAAGGCGACTGGTTCTGATGCTTGTACCAGAAACGAGATCGTTGCAGAAAAGATCAATAGAAAGAGTTTCTTAGCCATTTTGGCGCGACTGCTTACACAACATTGGGTGGGTGTCGATCAGGATGGGTGGTGGCGCCCTTCGACGCCCAGCTTTCCGAGAGCCGCTACCACCTGGTCAACGTCCTGTTCGATCGGCTGATAACCGGGCGCCTGGCGTAACGGCGGGACGCGACCGCCGCCGTCCACGCGGCCCAGGCTAGCGACCCGGCATGCCGGCTGAGGCCTTATCATAGCGCTAGTCGATCACCGCTAACCGCCGCTATGGAGCACCGAATGAAGGGTACTGTTGAGGAACTCCGCCTCGGGGGGCATGGGCATGTTTGCTAAAGCCGCCCCAAACCAGCAGCCGGTGCGGCCGTCCGCAACCGCTAAGATTGCCTCTCTGATGCACTGGCTGCCGCTGATGGCGCAGATGCGCGGCTATCAGCCCCACTGGCTGGTTTTCGATGTTGCCGCGGGCCTGGCGCTGGGAGCAATCCTGGTCCCGGTCGGCATTGCCTACGCCGAGCTGGCGGGGTTGCCGGCCGTCACGGGTCTCTACGCCAGCATCGCCTGTCTGGTGGCCTATGCCCTGATTGGTCCCTCCCGCGTACTGGCCTTGGGGCCTGATTCCTCCCTGTCGCCACTGATTTTTGCCGCCATCATCCCGCTGCTGTCGGTTCCCGATCCCGGCCAGGCCATCGCCCTGGCCGGCATGCTGGCGTTGATGGTTGGGGTGATCGAAATCGGCCTCGGCCTGGGCAAACTGGGATTTGTGGCAGACCTGCTGTCGCAAGAGGTTCAGGCCGGGTACATGAACGGGTTGGCGGTGCTGATCATCGTCGGCATGCTCCCCAAGTTGTTCGGCATCTCCGTCGATGCCACTGACACCCTCGACAAGCTGGTCGCTTTTACTCAGGGTATTGCGAACACCAATCCGGTATCGCTGGCCATCGGGGTAGGCACCTTACTGATTTTGCTGCTCATGCCGCGCCTGACCCGGAAAATCCCCGCGGTGGTGGTCGGCGTGGGCGTGGCGCTGCTGATCACGGCGGTCTTTCGCCTGGACCAGTTCGGGGTCAAGACCATCGGAGTGCTGCCCACCGGCATCCCCGCCCCCTCCTTGCCCCTGGTGCCGCTGGAGACCCTCACCAAACTGGTCGTGGCAGCCTTCGGTATCGTGTTGGTTTCCCTGGCCGATACCATGGCCACCTCCGCCAGTTTCGCCTCCCGGCGGGGTGATGAGGTGGACGCCAATCGCGAACTGCTGGGGGTGGGCCTGGCCAATGTCGTCACTGGCGTGTTTCAGGGCTTCCCCATCTCGGTCAGCGGTTCGCGCTCGGCGGTGCTGATGCAGTCCGGCGCCAAGACCCAACTTAGCAATCTGGTGGGGGCCGGTCTGCTGCTGGCCCTGCTGATGCTCACCCCAGGCCTGCTCGAGCATCTGCCCCAGCCGGCACTGGCCGCGGTGGTGATTGTCGCCGCGCTGGGACTGGCGGATCCCGGCGTGCTGCGTACCTATTGGCGGGTGCGCAAATCCTCGCTGGCCATCTCGCTGGTGGCCTCGGTGGGCGTGATCCTGTTTGGGGTGCTGGAGGGGATCCTGATCGCGGTGGCCATGGCGGTGATGTTGTTTTTCCGCCGCAGTTGGTGGCCGCCGGGCGAGGTGCTGGCTTATGACAGCACCCTGGATGACTGGCACTCGGCAAAACGCCTCCAGGAGACTGGCAGCCAGGCCCAGGGCATCCTGGTGTATCGCTGGGAGGCACCGCTGTTTTTTGCCAATGCCGGCATTTTCCGCCAGCAAATCCGCGGGCTGGTGCATGAACGCCAGCCGCGATGGCTCTTGCTGGAGTGTGGCGCCATCACCGATATCGACGTGACGGCCGCGGCCATGCTCCAAGAGTTGGACGGCGAACTCGCGGGCAAGGACATCCGCCTGGCCTTTGTCCAGATGCGCAGCCGTCTCAAGGCCCTCATGCTCGCTTACGGTCTCTGTGACTCGCTGGAGGGCGAACGCTTTTTCCCGTCGATCAAGCGGGCGCTTGGCACGATGGAGCGGCGACGCAAGGCCAGTTCCGCCTTCCTGTGCGCCCCCATCAATGCCCTCGAGCAGGGTATTTACCGCCAGGCGATTCCCTTCAAGACCCTGCGCGCGCGGGGCGATTTCGGCATCGGCACCTTTGACGACCTGGAAGGGGATTGGGTGATGCTCGACGGCCACAGTTTCCAGTTGCTGAGCGACGGCCAGGTCAAGGAGGTGAACCTTGAGGCGATGACGCCCTTTGCCTGCGTGACCGACTTTGAGCCCATCAGCCATGACGACCTGGAACTGGAGCTTGATTACCCGGCCTTCCGGGACTGGCTGCATGACCTGCTGCCCTCGCCGAATCTGTGTTACGCGCTGCGCATCGAGGGCAGCTTTGCCGCGGTCGAGATTTGCTCCCTCGCCAAGCCGGGCGAGGGCGAGGCCCTGAGCTACGTAACGCAGCCCCGCATGTCCGAGGTCAGCGGTACCCTTGCGGGTTATTACACCCCGGCTTTCCTCAAATCGCTGAACCGGCCGGGTTTGCAGTTGTATTTCATTACCGAGGATCGGCGGCAAGGCGGCCGTATGCTGTCATGCCGTCCGCGCCGCGTGCGGGCCCGCGTGCAGTTCATCTCCTTGGTCGAATTGGGTCTGCCCATGAGTCTGGGTTATCTGGCCGGGTCGTTTGACGAGGCAGCGGGTGACGCGCGTGAGCCGGTCGGGTAGCGGTTCCATCCTGCGATGGCCATCAGGATGAGAGCTCACCGCCGTGCCCCCGAACCAGCGGGACCTGAACACGGTGTTCCAGAAATACGCCTTGTTTCCGCTTTACCAGGTCTTCGATAACGTGGCTTACGGGCTCAAGGTCAGGAAGACCCCGGCCGCCGAGACCCATGAGCGGGTCATCGTTCCCTCGGCTATGCGGCCTTGGCTACGCTGTTGACGCTGTTGATCGCCTTTCCCGCGGCTTACTTTATCGCCAGCTCACCACCCCGCCGGCAGGACTGGCTGCTGTTCCTGGTGTTTCTGCCGCTCTGGACGAATCTGCTGGTGCGTCTCTACTCCTTCAAGATCATCCTGGGCGATAACGGCCTGGTCAATCAGGTGCTCCAGGCCCTGGCCTTTGTCAGCGAGCCGCTGAACCTCAACTGTAGAGGTACGCCTAACAGCCATACAGTAGCTTATGGATGATACTTTTTACCTAAAGTGAAGTAAAAAGACAGAATTGCGAAACGAACCCATTTTGCTCAGCCGCTTTGCCGCTTCATCAGGTCTCATGACAAGCCCCGGCGTCGTTGCCGCTGGCGATAGCTGAAGATGGCGGGCATCACCGCCAGGATCAGGAGGCCGGCCCCCAGCCACAGGGGCCAGATACCGGCGGGTTCCAAATCCTCCCGCCGCCGCTTCAGTGCCCGCGTGGACGCCTGATCGACCGGGAGCCGTCGCGGGTAAGCGTTGAGAAGGATCGCAAGGTCGTGCGCATGGATACCATGCATGACCGGGGTTTCAGCGGCTGGTGCTGCCAAGACGCAGCAACTGGTGCAACAGGACCGCCAGGACGGTGCTGAGGGTCAGGGATGATTCGAACAGCGGCCGGAGTAGATCCGGAACATCCGCGAACAGGGCGGGGGTGATGTCGAGGCTCAGCCCGAAGATCAGCGGAATGCCAATGACGAAGGTCTTGCGGGTGTCCATTCCCCCGCCCAGGATGATCTGGATGCCGGAAACGATCATGAAGCTGGACACATAAATCAGGATAGCACCCATGACCGGTGGGGGCATCGCCGACAGCAGGCCCGCGATCTTGGGGACGAAGGCCAGCAGGATGAACAGACCGCCGGCCATGTAGGCGATGGTTCGGCTGGTGGCGCCGGACGCCTTGCTCAGGGCGACATTGCTCGCGGAGGTGTCCGAGGCCATTCCGCCGAGCAGTCCGGAGACGGTCACGGACACCGAATCCGCCAGCAGGCCATTGGAGATGCGGCGCATGTTCGGTGCCTGCCAGGCCTCGTCGTTGACCTTTTCGCACAGGATCAGGTTGCCGAAGGATTTCAGGGCGCCGGTGATGGAGACGATGACGAAGACCGGCACCAGCGACCAGTCGAAGGCCAGATCGAGGCTGTTATCGAGGAGGGGCAAGGCCAACCAGGGTGAGCTAAGCACGAGCTGCAAGGTGCCCCAGGGAATAACGCCGAGGGCCAGGGACAGGAGGTATCCGCAGGCAAAGCCAAGAAAGACGCTGTACAACCGCAGGTTGCCCCGGCCCCAGAGATTGATGCCGATCATGATCAGCAGACTGGCGGAGGCAATCAGGACACTGTTGTGCTGAATCGGCTCGCCCGAGAAATTGATGCCGAGAAACTTCGAGACGCCGAGGGTGACCAGCCCTTCGGCGACCATGAGCACCACCAGGCCGGTGATCTCGGGGGGGAAGAGGAAGGCGAGCCGATGCAGGAAGCGCGAAAAGACGGCCTCGACCAGGCCCGCGACGATGGTCATGCCCCGCATCAGGGGCAGCCCACCCAGCCAGGCCGCCTCCATGGACGCGATGAAGAAGTTGGGTCCGCAGAGATTCGGGCAGACAAAGCCCGAGCCGATGAAGCGCCAGCGCCAAGCCTGCACGATGGTGCCGATCCCACAGGCGATCATCGTCAGGGCAATGACCGAGCGGACCTCATCGAAGGTCCCGCCGATCTCCGTCACCAGGACGATCGGCAGCACGAGGGTGCTGGACATCAGGAAGATGTGCTGACAGCCGAGGATCAGCAGGGCGCCGAAGGGTGGCTTGTCGTCCAGACCGTAGATCAGATCATGGGGCTTGGTGGCCATGGCGTGCCCATTCACTTGAGCCAGATGGGGGATGCGGGGACATAACTCGCCGAGACATAGAAGGTCTCGGCGCCAGCGCTGACCTTCCGGGTGTAGATCAGGCGCTTTTCGGGGAGTCCGGAACCTGGCTTGGGCTCGGTAAAGCGGGTCCAGGTGGCTTCGCTGTGCTGGAGGGCCGTTTTGGTATCCTGAAAGGCGTTCTTGCCGATCAGGTCAACCACATGGGAGATATTGCGTTTCTTCTTCAGGTTGGGGAAGAGCGGATCGACCAGGACATTGCCCTCCTCGTCGGTGACCTGGATGTAGGAGTCGAGGATATGCAGGGGACAGGAGATGTCCCCGAGCTCGGCGAAGGCGGCCTCCCGGCCCTGGGTTCGTATCAGCTCGGCCGCCTGGTCGACGCTGTCCTTTACGAAGGTCTTTTCAATCTTGATGTTGTAGAGACCGCTGCCCACCAGCAGCACCCGGCCGTCGGGCGAGATGGCCTTGCGCACGAAGGAGGCTTTCCATTGCGGCTTGGCATGCCATGGCCCTTCCCAGAGATAGAACATCCAGCCACTGGCATCGGGATCGGGTCTACGGCCTATCTCCAACAAGCGAGCGACGATGGGTCTGCCTTGCATGTCCTCGAGGTGGGCCAGATTTTGCCCCTGCAAGTCTGGCTCGATGGGGTGGAACAACACGGTTCCCTGGTCGTCGTAGACGAACAGGTAGCGCTCCTCATCCAGCCACCGCGATCCTTTGATTGCCAGGGTGTTGAAGGCCTGGGTCCCACGCTGTTCTATCAGGGCCGCGGCGTCATGCACCAGGGCGACGAGCTCCCGGTTGTCCTGGTAGAGGTAGCTGCTCGGCTGGTCTGCATCGCTCGCCACCAGCATGGTGCTGAGGAGCAAACCAAGCAGCGCCAGAAAGACGGGGCCGAGGCGATTCATGCGTTTTGCACCGGCGGCGGAAGGTGAATGAGCATCCGATCGGCTCAGGGCAAATTGAGCCTGGTCTCAGTGAATGAGACTAGTTGGGTCTGGAGAGCTGTCAAGGTGGGTGAGAGCATGACAGGCCCCGGCGTCGTTGCCGCCGGTGATAGCTGAAGATGGCAGGCATCACCGCCAGGATCAGGAGGCCCGCCCCCAGCCACAGGGGCCAGAGCACCGGCTGGTTCCATTCCTCCCGCCGCCGCTGACGGCGATCCGGGTCCAGGCGGCGGTATTTGAGGGTGTTATTGGCCATGTCGTTGGGCTTGAGGTTGCTCAGCCAACCATGGTGCAGGCTGAAGGCCTGGGGGTAGTAGCCCCAGACCCAGGGGCCGTCGCGGCGAGCGATCGCGATCATCTCGTCGATGAGCGCCTGGCGCTCCGGTCCGTCGTCCAGGTTCTTCATCTGCTCGAACAGCCGGTCGAACTCCGGGTTGGCGTAATTGGCGGCGTTCTCGCCGCCGCTTTCCGCCTTGCCGTTGGGGCCATGGAGCAGGAAGAGAAAGTTCTCCGGGTCCGGGTAGTCCGCGTGCCAGCCCCAGGTGAAGAGCTGGCCGGTACCCAGGCGCATCTTCTCCTGGAAGCGGTTGTAGTCGGTGGCGCGCACGACCAGTTCCAGCCCCAGCTTGGCGAACTGTTTGCGTAGCCAGGCCAGCCGGGCCTTGTCGTCCGGGCCGCTGGCCACCGCCTCGTAATAGAGATTGAGGGCCTGGCCGGTGGCCGGGTCCCGCCCGCCGGGGTAGCCCGCCTGGGTCAGCAGGGCGCGGGCCTCTTCCAATCCCCGGCGCACGCTTTCCGCCGAGTCCGGCTCCCAACGGTAGACGTAGGGATTGATCCCCGCCTCCCCCTCCCGGTGGCCGAAGATCCCCGGTGGCAAGGGGCCTTGGGCTGGCAGGCCGCGGCCATTGGCGAAGATGGCGATGTATTCCTCGTAATCCACGGCGATGGCGATGGCCCGGCGCAGCAGTCGGGCCCGTTCCGAGTCGCCGCCGACCACCGGGTCGCGCATGTTGAACCCCAGGTAGAAGGTGGAGGTCTCCACTGCGGTGAGCAGGCCGATGCCCTTGTCCGCCATGGCCTCCGTCAGGCCGGCGCCCCCCTGGGAATCGAAGCGGATGGCCTGATCGAAGGCATCCGAACTGATGCCGGAGCTGTCATACCAGCCCTGGAGAAACTTGTTCCAGTAGGGGATGCTCTCCTTTTCCAGGGCATAGACGGCACGATCGATGAAGGGCAGTGGCTGGCCGGCGTCCGCCAGTAGGCCGGCGGCCTGGTCTTCCGGCATGCCTTCAGTGGGATACAGCTCACCATGGAAGTGAGGATTGCGCGCCAAGACCATGCGCAGATTAGGATTATTCTCGCTGAGATAGTAGGGCCCGGTACCGATGGGGTACCAGTCCAGGGTCAGATTGCGCCCCTGCATGCCGGGCTGGTCGTAGAACTTCTCCGCCTCCCAGGGCATGGGGGCGAAGAAGGGCATGGCCAGCCAGTAGAGGAACTGGGGATATTTGCCCTTGATCCGGATGCGATAGCGATAGCGGTCCAGGACCTCGGCCCCAGCGAAGGGGAAAGTGCGCAGGTCAAGAAAGGGCCGTTCACCGCGCCCGCCGGAGATGTCCGCGGAGAGATCGGCGGCCGCGGCCTCGATACGGGCCGTCAGCTCCCGGAAGTCATGGATATGCTCCCCCAGAAGCCCGGCGATGGGCGAATGCCGCCAGGGGGTCGCCAGTCGTTTGATCTGGTACACATAGTCCGCCGCCGTCAACTCCCGTGTGCCGGTCGCGGGAAAATCCGCCAACTGCCTGATCCTCTGAAGATCGGCCCGGGTCAGGGCGTGGTAGCGATAGGCCCCCTGCTCGTCCCGGGCCAGGGCGGGGTGGGGCTGATAGCGGAGACCAGGGCGGATCGCGATGACATAGTCGGTCCAGGCGATGCGCTCCGCCTCGGCGTCGGCGGGCAGGGGTTGGCCGTCGGCCGAGAAATAGGCCGGCTCCGGCAGGGCTTGCGCCGTGAGCGGGACCAGCTTGTAGGGTCGCAGCAGGAAGTGGTATTGCAGGGGTGCTTCGTAGATCTGGGCGAGGAAGGCGTACTCGTTGGAACTGTAGGCGCGTGCCGGATCCAGATGCTTGGGTCGTTCCTCGAAGGAGGAATAGAGAACGTTCGCGCGCGCCTCGTCCCGGGGCCAGGGATTATTCCAGACACCATCCCCGCAGCCGGCCAGCAGGGTTAGCCATAGCGCCAGGCCGGTGGCACGGCGCGCTCTCGTCGTCTTCATCGGTTCAGGTTCAGGTTCAGATTCACGTGAAAGTCACGGTACAGTCTTTCAGGTTCAGGTTCAGGTTCAGGTTCATGTGAAAGTCACGGCACAGTCCTTCGTTTTCAGGGACGTGTCGCGCCGCCTCATGACAGGTAGCGTCAGGGGTCAGGGGATGGCGTTATCCGCGAAGCAGGGGCACGCCGCCGCTGGCTGTGGACGACCATTGCCAGCAGGAACAGGGCCGGCAGGATCATGAGTTGCTTGGGCGGTACGGCGGTGGGCTGCCAGAGTTGCAGGATCTCCCAATCGACATCCACCCCGGCCGCGGCGGCGGGGCTGCCAAAGAAGATCTGTTCCAGGAACACCCGCTCGCCCTGGTGACGCAAGACGATGCCCGCGTGGCCGAGGCGCTGCTCGGGGGTAGCCGCCGCTGGCCCTAGGGGCAGCCGGACCTGTCGGTGGACCCAGTCGCCGTCGAGGGTTTCCCCCGCAAGGTTCAA
>WBZM01000950.1_pt1 | contig 32925 bp, 30 predicted proteins | sample 5204271 | NCBI WGS metagenome assembly WBZM01 (sample SAMN12344346, study PRJNA552823) | activated sludge metagenome | biome: Activated sludge suspended growth; feature: Nitrification reactor; material: Wastewater; isolation source: activated sludge from nitrification reactor of wastewater... | reverse complement strand
GCTGTACTGGCCAACGCGGTACGCGCTCATTGGAGCATCGAGAATAGCGTTCATTGGTGTCTCGATGTGGCGTTGAACGATGACCAGATGCGCGCCCGCGTAAAGAATGCCGGCGCCAATCTGGCCATCATCCGTCGCCTTGTCCTCAATCTGTTTCGCCTCGATACGTCCACGCGAAAGGGCGGACTCTACACGCGTCGTATCCTCGCCGCTTCCTCAGATTCATATCGCGCTAGCCTGTTGGGGCTTGGGGATAGTTGATGCGATTGCCCTACTGACCCTTCCCTTGCCTGCGCTTTTTCGCTAGCATCTGGCGAAATCACCCGGTGCCCTTTGCGGCACCCGGCCTTCCTCACCGGCATCCTGCCATTCCACGAGACAATACATGAGCGAGCATATCCATTACGTTACCGATGACACCTTCGAAACCGAGGTGCTGCAGTCGCAGCAACCGGTTCTCGTGGACTACTGGGCCGAATGGTGCGGGCCCTGCAAGATGATTTCCCCCATCCTCGACGACATCGCCAGGGAATATGCTGGCAAGCTCAAGGTGGCCAAGGTCAATATCGACGACAACCAGGCGACGCCGGCCAAATTCGGCATCCGCGGCATCCCGACGCTGATGCTCTTCAAGGGCGGCAACGTCGAAGCGACCAAGGTCGGCGCACTGTCGAAGTCGCAACTCGCCGCGTTTATTGACAGCAACCTGTAATCTCCGTACCCTTCGCGCCTGGAGGTGCGTCCTGCGCCTTCAGGCAGACGCCACAACGGCAGCAGCCGGCGTCGATCTCCCCCCATCGCAAGCACCCCACAGCGCCATCCGGCCACCGGCATTCGTCCGGCCCGTCCCAGGCGCCACACGACCCACACATGCAACTCTCCGAACTCAAGACCTTACACGTCAGCAAACTGCTCGACATGGCCACCGAACTCGCCATCGAGAACGCCAACCGCATGCGCAAGCAGGAACTGATCTACGCCATCCTGAAGGCGCGCGCCCGCAACGGCGACACGATCTACGGCGACGGCACCCTCGAAGTGCTGCAGGACGGCTTCGGCTTCCTCCGCTCGTCGGACACGTCCTACCTCGCCAACCCCGATGACATCTACGTCTCGCCATCGCAGATCCGCCGCTTCAACCTGCGCACCGGCGACACCATCGAAGGCGAGATCCGCACCCCGAAGGACGGCGAACGCTACGTCGCGCTGACCAAGCTGGAATCGATCAACGGTTTCCCGCCCGAGGCGAACAAGCACAAGATCATGTTCGAGAACCTGACACCGCTGCACCCGACACGCATGCTGTGCCTGGAGCGCGACATCAAGGCCGACGAGAACATCACCAGCCGCGTCATCGACATGATCGCCCCGGTCGGCGCCGGGCAGCGCGGCCTCATCGTCTCGCCGCCGAAATCGGGCAAGACGGTGATGCTGCAGAACATCGCCCACGCCATCACCGCCAACCATCCGGAAGTCGTGCTGATCGTCCTGCTCATCGACGAGCGCCCGGAAGAAGTCACCGAAATGACGCGCACGGTCAAGGGCGAGGTCGTCGCCTCGACCTTCGACGAGCCGGCCACCCGCCACGTCGCCGTCGCCGAGATGGTCATCGAGAAGGCCAAGCGCCTGGTCGAGCACAAGAAGGATGTCGTCATCCTGCTCGACTCGATCACCCGCCTCGCCCGCGCCTACAACACCGTGCAGCCGGCCTCGGGCAAGGTGCTGACCGGCGGCGTCGACGCCAACGCCCTGCAGAAGCCCAAGCGCTTCTTCGGCGCCGCGCGCAACATCGAGGAAGGCGGCTCGCTGACCATCCTCGCCACGGCGCTGATCGACACCGGCTCGCGCATGGACGAAGTGATCTACGAGGAATTCAAGGGTACCGGCAACTCGGAAATCCACCTCGACCGGCGCATGGCCGAGAAGCGCATGTACCCGGCGATCAACGTCAACCGCTCGGGAACCCGCCGCGAGGAATTGCTGCTCAAGCCGGATGTATTGTCGAAGATGTGGGTGCTGCGCAAGCTCTGCTATCCGATGGACGACCTCGCCGCCATGGAGTTCCTGCTCGACAAGGTCAAGTCGACCAAGAGCAACGTGGAATTCTTTGACGCCATGCGTCGCGGCTGAACTTCGGATTCGTCTTGCAAGCGCGTGATTTTCCGGGGATAATCCTGCGTTTTCCAGATCGGCCACAATCGCCGGTCGCGCAACGAAAGGACACAAAATGAAAGCCGACATCCACCCCGCCTACGGCGAAATCCAGGTTTCCTGCTCCTGCGGCAACGCCTTCACAACCCGGTCGACGACGAAAAAGGCGATCCATGTCGAGGTCTGCTCGCAGTGCCATCCGTTCTACACCGGCAAGCAGAAGATCGTCGATACCGCCGGCCGCGTCGAGAAGTTCAACCAGAAGTTCGGCGCCCTGCGCGGCAGCAAGGCCGCCGCCTGATCGGCGTGCGCCAGGAACGAAAGGGCAGCCAGCGGGCTGCCTTTTTCATTTTCGGGACAGTTTCCTCCGCCCATGGCTGATTTCGCCACCCTGCTCCGTCGCGGCATCCGGCTGCCTCCGGCCGGCTGGGCGCTGGCGGCGATGCTGGCGTTCTACGTGCTGGCCGGGCTCTTCGGCCGCGACCCGTGGAAGGGCGAGGACGCGATCCACATCGGCACCGCCTGGAACATGCTCCACTACAGCGACTGGCTGTCGCCCGATCTGGCCGGACGCCCGTTCCACGAGCCGCCGCTGTACTACTGGACCGGCGCCCTGACCGGCAAGGCGTTCGGCTGGCTGTTGCCCCTGCACGAAGCGATCCGTCTCGCCAGTGGCGTCTGGGTCACGCTGGCCCTGGTCGGGATCTACTACGCCGGACGCGAACTCCACGGGCAGGAGAGCGCGGCCGCCAGCCCGCTCCTGCTCGCCGGCAGTGTCGGCCTGCTGATCCATGCCCACGACGCCCAGCCGATGCTGATCGCCGTTGCTGCCTACGGCGGCGCCATCGGCGCACTTGCCGCGCTGGCCCGCCGGCCCTGGCGCGCGGGTATTTTCTATGGCCTCGCCGTCGCTGCCTGCCTGCTCGGCACCGGGATTGCCCCGACCCTGCCGCTGCTGGCCATCGCGCCGCTTGCCTGGTGGCTGGCGGCAGATCGCCGGCTGGCCCTGCAGGCTCTTGCCCTGGGGCTAGGTCTTGCCGCGCTCCTGATCCTGCCCTGGCCGCTGCTGCTGCTCGCCTACGAGCCCGCGCGCTTCCACGGTTGGCTGAACACCGAACTGGTCCCACTGCGGACGCCCTTCTCGTTTTTCGGCGCCGGCCGCTTCCTTTCGCTGCTGCCGTGGTTCGCCTTCCCGGCGCTGCCGCTCGCGGCCTGGTCGATGTGGACCCGGCGCCAGGCAATCACGGCGACGCGGCAGTTGCTGCCCCTGGCCTTTCTGCTCCTGACGCTGCTGATGCTCGCGCTGGCGTTCCGGCCGCGCGAGATACCGGCCCTGCTGCTGCTGCCGCCGCTGGCCCTGCTCGCCACGCCCGGCGCCCTGGCGCTGCGCCGCGGCGCCGCCAGCGCCTTCGACTGGTTCTCGATGACGACCTTCAGTTTCTTCATCGCCCTCGTCTGGGTGACATGGTCGGCGATGGCGCTCGGCTGGCCGTCCCGCCTGGCGGCCCGGGTGGTCGTGCTGCGCCCGGGGTTCGTCGGGCATTTCGAACTTGCGGCGTTCGCCATCGGGGTGGCGGCCACGATCTGGTGGATCTGGCTGATCGTCACCGCGCCGCGCTCGCCGTACCGCAGCCTGACCCACTGGACGCTCGGCTTCACCACGCTGTGGCTGATGGCGACATCGCTGATCCTGCCCTGGTTCGACTACGGCAAGACCTATCGCCCGGTCGCCGAAGCCATCGCCCAGGCCCTCCCCGCCGACCATGGCTGCCTCGCTGAACGCGGCCTCAGCGACACGCAGCGGGCGTCGTTCGCCTATTTCATCGGCATCGAACCGACCGCGGCGAACTCGGTCGCCGGCGCGCAATGCGACTGGCTGCTGGTCACTGGCAACAGCAGCAGGAATCTCGCCGCTCCGAACGGATCGTGGACCCGGGTCTGGGAAGGCAACCGCCCGGGCGAACGCAAGGAGAAATTCCGTCTCTACCGGCGTTGACCGCGGCAGGATTACGGTCGCGCACGGCGCGACAGGCGCTCAGGTCCTGAGGAAGTGCTCGCGGTAAAACCTGAGTTCGTCGATCGACTCGTGGATGTCCGCCAGCGCCGTATGCCGCCCCTTCTTCTTGAAACCCTTGTAGATTTCCGGCTGCCAGCGCCGGCAGAGTTCCTTCAGGGTGCTGACATCGAGGTTCCGGTAGTGGAAGAAGCCCTCGAGCGTCGGCATGTGGCGGGCCATGAAGCGGCGGTCCTGGCCGATCGAGTTGCCGCACATCGGCGAATGACCCTTGGTCGAGTATTTCTTGAGGAATTCCAGCGCCAGCAACTCGACCGCCGCCTCGTCCAGCGCCGACGCCCTGACCCGGTCGATCAGTCCCGAGCGGCCGTGCGTCTTCCGGTTCCATTCGTCCATGGCGGCCAGCGCGGCGTCGGTCTGGTGGACCGCCCAGGACGGCGACTCCGCCACCAGTTCCAGTTCGGAATTGGTCACCACCATCGCCATCTCGATGATCCGGTCGCCGTCCGGATCGAGCCCGGTCATTTCCATGTCCAGCCAGACGAGGTTGTTTGCGTTGCCTGTCATATAATTGCCCAAGACCTTGAAGACGAACATTTTCTCATAGCTTCGCAGCCAGTTTCGTGAGTGCCGATTTCACCCTCCTGTTTCTTGCCGCTTGCGCCGTGACCTTTGCCGGGCGCCTGGGGCTGACCCTGCGCCAGATCCGCCACGTCGCCGCGCATCGCGGCGCCGTCCCGGCCGGGTTCGCCGAACGCATTTCGCTCGCCGCCCATCAGAAAGCCGCCGATTACACGGTCGACCGCAACCGGCTGGCCATTCTGACGACCCTGGTCGATGCCGCGCTGCTGCTCGCCTTCACCGTCGGCGGCGGACTCGCCTGGCTGCACGGATTCTGGGCGGCTCGTGTTGACGGCCTGGTCTACGGGTTGGCCCTGATCTTCAGCGTCATGGCGATCGGGGCGGCCGTCGACCTGCCCTTCGCGCTTTATCGCCAGTTCGTCATCGAGGCGCGTTACGGATTCAACCGCATGACGCTCGCACTGTTCTGCGCCGACCTGGTCAAGCACACGCTGCTCGGCATCGTCATCGGCGCCCCGGTCATCCTGGCCGTGCTCTGGCTGATGGGCGCCATGGGCGGCGCCTGGTGGTTCTGGGTGTGGCTCTTCTGGAGCGCCTTCAACCTGGTGATCCTGTTCGTCTACCCGACGTGGATCGCGCCGCTGTTCAACAAGTTCTCGCCGCTCGCGGACGGCGAGATGAAGTCGCGCATCGAGGCGCTGTTGGCGCGCTGCGGCTTCCGCTCCAGCGGGCTGTTCGTGATGGACGGCTCGAAGCGCTCGAGCCACGGCAACGCCTATTTCACCGGCTTCGGCAACAACAAGCGCATCGTCTTCTTCGATACCCTGCTTGAGCGTCTCGCGCCACCGGAAGTCGAGGCCGTCCTCGCGCACGAACTGGGACACTTCCGCCGCCGCCATGTCCTCAAGCGTATCGTCCTGATGTTCGCCGCCTCGCTCGGCTTCCTCTGGCTGCTCGGCCAACTGATCGACGCGCCGTGGTTCTACGCCGGCCTCGGCGTCCCGGCGCAAGGCACGGCGCTGGCGCTGGTCCTCTTCTTCCTCGTCGTGCCGGTGTTCACCTTTCCCTTCACCCCGGTGCTGAGCTGGATCTCGCGCCGCCACGAGTTCGAGGCCGATGCCTACGCCGCCGCCCGGACCGAGGCGGCCGCTCTCGGCCGGGCGCTGGTCAAGCTCTACGAAGACAATGCGGCGACGCTGACCCCCGACCCCCTGCATTCGCTGTTCTACGACTCCCACCCGCCGGCCGCGGTGCGCATCGCCAGGCTCCAGGCCGCAGCCCGCTGATGGACGGCCGCGTCGTCGCCGCCCATGGCCGCCAGTATGTCGTCGAGCTTGCCGACGGCATCCTGCTGTCCTGCTTCCCGCGCGGCAAGCGCAGCGAGGTCGCCTGCGGCGACCGCGTCGACATCCAGCGCACCTCGGATGACCAGGGGGTGATCGAGGCCATTCTCCCGCGCACCAGCCTGCTCTACCGCTCCAACGATGTGCGCCAGAAGCACATCGCCGCCAATGTCGACCAGATCGTCATCGTCGTCGCCAGCGAGCCGGCGTTCTCCGACGAACTGGTGACGCGCGCCCTGCTCGCCGCCGAAAGCGAGGAGATCGAGCCGCTGATCGTCCTCAACAAGTGCGACCTTGCCGACAAATTGCCAGCGGCGCGCGACCAGCTCGCCGTGTTCGCCGGCCTCGGCTACCGCATCGTCGAACTCTCGGCGCGCGACCACGCCGAGGACCTGCGCCCGCACCTGCAGGGGCGCATCAGCGTCCTCGTCGGCCAGTCCGGCATGGGCAAGTCGACGCTGGTCAATGCGCTGGTGCCGGAGGCGCAGGCGAAGACGCGCGAAATCTCGCTGGCGCTCGATTCGGGCAAGCACACGACGACGCACGCGACGCTTTACCACCTCGACGCCGACAGCCACCTGATCGACTCCCCCGGCCTCCAGGAATTCGGCCTCGGCCACCTCGACCGCCAGGAAATCGAGCACGCCTTCCGCGAGTTCCGCCCCTTCCTCGGGCAGTGCCGCTTCCGCGACTGCCGCCACGACCGCGAGCCCGATTGCGCGCTGGTTGCAGCGGTCGAAGCCGGCCAGATCGACGCCCGGCGCTTCGCCCTCTATCACCGCATCGCCGGCTGAAGCGGCGGATCAGGAAAGCATCGCGACCGTCGGCGGCCACGAAAATGGCCCATTTTTCGCCGTCGACCGCAATCGGATGCCGTGGCGGCGAGCCTGTCCCTCCGCAACCGACTCGAGCGGAGAATCAGACCGAGGGGAAGCGAAGGGGCCCGGCTCGAACCCTATCCGGGTTAATCGACCGTATCGTTACGGCGGAGTGCCGGTTCCGCGAGCCGCAACCGCGTAGACAGCCGAGGAAGGATGAGGCGAGGTTGGCGACGTCTGGGGGAGCAACCGGCGTGGAAGATCTGGGACAGCTGCCTTATCCGGCCTCCTTTACCCGATACCGGAAACTCCCAAGCTTCATCTGCTGTGAACCAAGTCGGTGGCACGCAGTCCTATCGCTCGTTGCGGCCTGCGCGACATCCCACCCCACACGAGCCAAAGGCCAAGTCATGGAAATCTCCCAGATCGGCGAATCTCTTCAGCGCGATGCCGTGTGGGTCGTTTTTCTGAACGTGCTGCTCCAGCAGGCGGGACTTCCCGTACCGGCGGTGCCGACCTTGCTGTTGGCCGGGAGCCTGGCGGTTTCGTCCGGACAATTTGCGGCGATCCTGGCGGCTGCCATTCTTGCTTCGGTGATCGCCGACTGGATGTGGTACTTGGCCGGGCGCGCCTTTGGTTATCGGGTGCTGTCGGGTTTGTGCAAGCTGTCGATCAACCCCGGCTCGTGCGTCAGCCAGACCGAGGCGCGCTTTGTTCGCTGGGGGCTGGGTTCGCTGGTGGTCGCCAAGTTCATCCCGGGCTTTTCGACGGTGGCGCCGCCGATTGCCGGTTCATTGCGCATGGCACTGCCCGGCTTTCTGCTGGCGGCGGCAGCGGGGGCGGCGTTGTGGGCGGGCCTGGCACTGGGCGCCGGCTGGGCGCTGCGCCGGGAGGTGCAAGGCTTCATCCGGGCGCTGGACGAACAGGCCGGCAGCGTCGTGCTGGTGTTCGCCGGTTTGGCTGCTGTGTGGCTGGTCTGGAAGCTGTGGCAGAAATACCGCTTTCGTCAATGGTCGGCGGTGCCGCATATCACGCTCCCGGAACTGCTGGCCGCCATGGACGGCGGGCAGCCGCTGCTGTTGCTCGATTTGCGCGGCCCGAGCATGGTGGCCGAAGCCGGCCCGATTGCCGGCGCGGTGGTCGCCGCGCACGATCGTCTGCTGGAAGCGGTCGCGCACTGGCCCCGCAACCAGCCCATCGTGACCCTCTGCGCCTGCCCTGAAGATGCCGGAGCGGTGCAGGCGGCGCGCCGCCTGCTGGCCGAGGGCTATCTGTCGGTGCGCCCCCTGAGAGGCGGTTACGAGGCGTGGCTGGCGAGGGCGAATGGACGGGCTGCCTGAAGGGCCGGCTCCCCGAGCCTTGTAGCTCTGGGCTTCTTGAACAGTTGCCTGGAAGCGGCGGCGTCGTTCCTAGCTATGGCGTCATTGCGTGCGGCAATTGCAGAATCAAGGCAGGAACGATCCTCGGCGCCAGGCTCCGAGGACACGGTCGCACGGCGCAATGCGCCGCCCTCGTGCGCGTCCGATGTAGCGCGGCAGCAAAGTCGAAAAAACTTCCTCACTTGCGCACGGGCGGCGCACAACTCGCAGGCCGTTGGCTGTCATCACGATGATATCTGCCGAGCCCGTTGCCCGGCTCCCGCTCAAGCCAATCCGCCACGCCCTCCCCGGCCGCGCGGCCGGTGGCCAGGCAGGCGGTGAGCAGGTAGCCGCCGGTCGGGGCTTCCCGTCGAGCATCTCGCCGGCACAGAAGACGCCGGGCAGATCGCGCAGCATCAAGCGTTCGTCGAGCGCGGCGAAGTCGACGCCGCCGGCCGAGCTGATCGCCTCGGCGAGCGGGCGCGGGGCGACCAGCGGCACGGCCAGCGCCTTGATCGCGGCGGCCAGTCCGAAGGTTGCGGTCGACCCGTCGATTTGCCCGAATTCGCGCAGCAGTCCGGCCATGACTCCGTCGATGCCGGCCCGCCGCCGCAGGTGGTTGGGGCGCGAGTCGCGCCCGCGCGGACGGGCGAGGTCGGCGGCCAGTTTCTCCAGCGAACGCCCGGGCGCGAGGTCGAGCGTCAGCGCAGCGTGACCGTCGCGTTCGATGGCGTCACGCAGCCGTGCCGACAGGGCGTAGACCAACCCGCCCTCGATGCCGCCGGCGGTGATGTTGAATTCGCCGGGAACGAAGGCGCCGCCGGCGCTGGCGGCGACCGCCTTGACCGGGGCGCCGGCGAAGCGGTCGGAAAAATGCTCGCTCCAGGCGACGTCGAAGCCGCAGTTGGCCGGGCGCAGGCGCGCCACCGGCACGCCGCGCGCTGCGAGCAGCGGCACCCAGGCGGCGTCGGAGCCGAGCTGCGGCCAACTGCCGCCGCCGAGGGCGAGCACGCTGGCGTCGGCCGCCCAGGCAACCTCGCCTTCCGGCGTCGCGAAGCGCAGCGCGCCATCCTCGCCCCAGCCCAGCCAGCGATGGCGCGCATGCGTGCGCACGCCGGCCTGGCGCAGGCGGTGCAGCCAGGCGCGCAGCAACACGGCGCCGCATTCATCTCGCGCGGGAAGACGCGGCCCGAGGTGCCGACGAAGGTGGCGATGCCGAGGCCGTGGATCCAGTCGCGCAGCGCCTGCGGGCCGAAGGCGTCGAGCAGCGGCGCCATGATCGCGGCGCGGTCGCCGTAGCGGGCGACGAAGGCGGGCAGCGGCTCGACGTGGGTGATGTTCATGCCGCCCTTGCCGGCCATCAGGAACTTGCGCCCCAGCGTCGGCATGGCGTCGAAAATCGCCACTTCCAGGCCGTCGAGCGCAGCAAGGCGCTCGGCGGCCATCAGCCCGGCCGGGCCGCCGCCGACGATGGCGACGCGGCGCATCAGGCGGTCGCGGCGCCGGCGGCCTTGCCCGTTGCGGGGACGTCCGGGGGCGCCTGCCCGGCGAGCGGCGTCACCGTCACCGCGACCTCCGGCTCGGCGCCGCGACCGCCGAGAATGATGCCGCGCAGCGGCGATATGTCGCCGAAATCGCGGCCGATGGCGACCGTGATATGTTCGCTGTCGGGCAGCAGATTGTTGGTCGGATCGAAATCCACCCAGCCATTGCCAAACCCCGGAGCGTAGACAGAAACCCAGGCGTGCGAGGCATCGGCGCCGACCAGGCGCGGCCTGCCCGGCGGCGGCCGGGTTACGAGATAACCGCTGACATAGCGCGCCGCCAGCCCGCAGGCGCGCAGGCAGGCGATCATCAGGTGCGCGAAATCCTGGCAGACGCCGCGCTTCTTTTCCAGGACTTCCATGACCGGAGTCGATACCGTTGTCGCTTCCGGGTCGAACTTGACTTCCCGGAAGATCTTGGCCATCAGCGCCTGCGCGCCGACCAGCACCGGCGTTCCGGCCGGAAAGCAGTCGGTGGCGTAGTCGGCCAGCTCGCGCTTGACGCGGACATGGGCGCTCTCGAAGAGAAAACGCAGCGCGTCGAGATCCTCGGGCCGGGGCGCCGCCGCGTCGTAGGCGAGGCGGCCGCCCACCATCTCCCACGGTGGCGATTTCTCGATCTGCTCCGGCCGGTGGGGCGTCACGGCGACGGTCATCGCCGAGCGGATGAACAGGCGGTCATGGGGGGTGTGGAAGGCGATCCAGGTCACCGGATTGCCGAAGGCGTCGTGCCCGTCGCGCCGCCAGGCCGGCGCTGGATCGATGTCGATGCGTTGCTCCTCGACCTGCTGCCAGGCCAGCACCCGCGGCTCGAGGTGGAGTTGCTGCTGCGACAGCGACACGCTGCTGCCATAGTCGTAGCGCGTCTCGTGCAACACGTGATAGCGAAGCGGCGGGCGAGCCATCGTCACAGGGCCATCGTCTGCCGGCTGACATCCGACACGTGCGTGAAGTAGCGCATCGCCAGCCAGTCGGAAAGCTCGCCGGCAGCGCTGTCGAGATCTTCGAGCAGGGCCGCCAGATCGGCACACGGCGAACAGATGCGGCATTCGCTGAACTGCAGGTGCTCGAAGCGGCCGAGATCGAAGGCGCGCAGGCGCTTCAGCGCATCGGGCAGCTTGCCTTCGCTGGTCGCGCCGAGTTCGCGCGCCATGCGCTCGAGGTAGCGGGAGAGCACCCTCGCCTGGAATATCACCCCGTGCGGATTGCTGTCGTCGAAGATCAGGAGGTCGAGGACAGGCAGCAGTTCCGGCGGGCGGGAATAGCGCGAGCGATAGGTGATGATCGAATCGGCCAGTTCGAGCAGCCACTCGAGGGCGCCCGGACCGCGGGTCGACGGCATGCGCAGGAAACCGGCCAGCGCCTGGGCGAGGAAGGACAGGCGCTCCAGACGGCGGCCGATGATCAGGAAACGCCAGCCGTCGTCGCGCGTCATGTTGTCCATCGCGAAGCCGGTCAGCGACGAGGAGACGCCGAGCACGCGATCGAGGAAGACGATCGCCTCGGTCAGCGTCGGGTGGCGCTTGAGCGCGGCCTGCTGCTCGCGCTGCAGGCGGTTCAGGGAGTGCCAGTGGTCCAGCGACAGGCGCTCGCGGACATGGGTCGCCGACCACATCACGCTGCGGATGTTGCTCGCCAGGCTGCCCGGATGATCGGGATCGTAGATCGCCTCGAGCAGGGCGTGCTCGCTGCCTTCCCTGACTTCACCGTCCTCGTCCTCGCCGGGCAGGATGCCCAGATGCACGGCCAGTTCCATCGCCGACTCGACAGCCGGCGTCCTTTGTCCGCCTGCTTCGACGACGCGGCTGAGGGTGACCCGCAGCATGCGCGCGCTGTCATCGAAACGTTCCGAATAGCGCCCGAGCCAGAACAGGTTCTCGACGACACGCGACGTCAGGTTGGCGCCGGCGCGCACCAGATCGCGAACGCCGAGCGACGGCTTGAGCATCGTGAATTCGCTGACCGGCCCCTCGGTGAGCACCCAGACGTCCTTCGAGGAGCCACCGCGCTGCATCGATATGATCCGGGCATTGGCCCCCGTCGCGACGCGAGCCAGGCCGCCCGGCATCACCGAATAGCCAGCCGGCGTGGTCACCGCATAGGCGCGCAGGCCGACGGGTCGCGCCAGCAGGCGACGTTCGTGCGCACGGCTCCAGCCCGGCGCCTGCGACAGTTCGACCAGTTCCTGGGCGACATAGGCATGCGGCCGCGCCGCGATCCGCAGCAGCATGTCGGCCCGCGCCGCGCCCTGCAGTTCGTAGCCGAACACCGGCTCCATGCGCTGCGACGGATAGGCCGGCTTGATGACCAGATCGTCGAAATGTTCGCGCACGTAGTCGAGTGCCGGCTTCTCGCCGCACCACCAGGTCGCCACCGAGGGCATGGCCAGTTCCTCGCCCAGCAACAGGCAGCAGATTCCGGGCAGGAAGCCCATCAGCGCGCCCGAGGCAAGCAGGCCGCTGCCCAGCGCGTTGGCGACGACGGCGCGACCGGCCCGCACCGCGTTGAGCAGCCCGGGAACGCCAATCGCGGAATCGCCGCGCAGTTCCAGCGGATCGCAGTAACTGTCGTCCTGCCGGCGCAGGATCACGTGCACCCGCTGCAGCCCGCGCAGCGTCTTGAGATAGACGGTTTCGCCGCGGACCGTCAGATCATGGCCCTCGACCAGCGGAAAGCCGAGGTAGCGCGCCAGGTAGGCGTGTTCGAAATAGGTTTCGTTGTACGGCCCTGGCGTCAACAGGACGATGTGCGGCTGCTCGTCGCCCTCGACCGGCGCCAGCGCCGCGAGACCATCCTGCTGGTCGCGGAAGAAGTCGGCGAGGTGCTGGACGTGCAATTCACTGAACATTTCCGGAAAGACCCGGGCGACGATCAGCCGGTTCTCGAGTGCGTAGCCTGCACCCGACGGTGCCTGGGTGCGGTCGCCGATGGCCCACCAGCGGCCATCGGGCGAGCGGGCGAGATCGACCGCGTAATTGTGCAGCCAGACTCCGCCCGCTGGCCTGATGCCGCGGCACGGCCACAGGTAGCCGTGCTGGCCATAGACCAGCGCTGGCGGCAGCAAGCCCTCGGCCAGCAGTTTCTGCGCGCCGTAGAGATCGGCCAGGATGGCGTTGAGCAACCGCGCGCGCTGGGCCACGGCGGCGGCCACCCCGACCCATTCGTCGTGCGGAACGATCAGCGGCAGCGGGTCGAGCGCCCACGGACGGTCGGATCCCTTGGGATCGGCATAGACGTTGTAGGTGACACCGTTTTCCTGGATCCGGCGATCCACGAAGTCGAGCCGCTCGCGCATCTGCTCCGGCGCCACCGCATCGAGGTGGCTGTAGAACTTTCCCCAGTGCGGCCGCACGACGCCGTCGTCCGCCAGCATCTCGTCATAACGGCGGGCGCGGTGCGGATAGATCGCGAGAAGGGTACGAGCCATGGAGCCTGGGAGAAGACGCGGACGGGCCGTTTCCGGCCCGGACGGCGGCTCGCCGGCCGCGCCTGCGTCGTCAGCGGTTATAACGCCGCAAGTCTAGCGTAAACGGATGTTCGGCGGTGATCTCCGGCGCTTCGACCTGCATCCTGCCGGGGGTGTGTCCGAAGCGGAAGAAGCGCGCCAGGCGGCGGCTCTCTGCCTCGAAGGCGTTGACCGGGAAGGTGTCGAAGCTGCGTCCGCCCGGGTGGGCGACGTGGTACTGGCAGCCGCCCAGCGAACGCTGCATCCAGGTGTCGACGAGGTCGAAAACCAGCGGCGCATGGACACCGATGGTCGGATGCAGGCACGACGGCGGCTGCCAGGCACGGTAGCGGACGCCGGCAACGAATTCGCCGTTGCTGCCGGTGTTCTGCAAGGGCACGGGAACGCCGTTGCAGGTCAGCACGTAGCGGTCGGGCGCCATGCCGCGCACCTTGACCTGGACGCGCTCGACCGAGGAATCGACGTAGCGCACCGTCGTCGCGGCGCCGCCTTCCTCGCCCATGACATGCCACGGCTCGAGGGCGTGACGCAGCTCGAACTCGATGCCCTTGACGGCGAAATCGCCGTATTTCGGGAAGCGGAACTCGAAGTGCGGGGCGAACCATTCGGCCTTGAAGGGATAGCCGGCGGCCTGCATTTCTTCGATGACGTCGCGGAAATCCTGGTCGGCGTAGAAGGGCAGCATGAAGCGGTCGTGCAACTCGGTGCCCCAGCGCGCAAGGCGGGTCGGCTCGTAAGGCGCTTCCCAGAAGCGGGCGATCAGGGCACGCAGCAGCAGTTGCTGGGTCAGCGACATGCGCGCGTGCGGCGGCATCTCGAAGGCGCGCAGTTCGAGCAGGCCAAGCCGCCCGGTCGGACCGTCCGGCGAGTAGAGCTTGTCGATGCAGAACTCGGAACGGTGCGTGTTGCCGGTGACATCGGTCAGCAGGTTGCGCAGGATGCGGTCGACCAGCCACGGCGGCACACTTCCGCCCGTCTGGGGAATCTGCCTGAAGGCGATTTCCAGTTCGTAGAGGCTGTCGTTGCGCGCTTCGTCGACGCGCGGCGCCTGGCTGGTCGGGCCGATGAACAGGCCCGAGAACAGGTAGGACAGGCTCGGGTGGTTGTGCCAGTAGGCGATCAGGCTCTTGAGCAGGTCCGGCCGGCGCAGGAATGGCGAATCGTTGGGCGTCGCGCCGCCGAGCACGAAATGGTTGCCGCCGCCGGTGCCGGTGTGACGGCCATCGACCATGAATTTCTCGGTGGTCAGGCGCGAAACGTGGGCGGCATCGTAGAGGTGGGTGGTCTGGTCGACCAGTTGATCCCAGTTCCTTGCCGGATGGACGTTAACCTCGATGACGCCAGGATCGGGCGTCACCCGGAAGTTGGTAAGGCGCGGGTCGCCGGGCGGCTCGTAGCCTTCCATGATGACTGGCATCTGCAGGTCTGTCGCGGTCGACTCGACGGCAGCGACCAATTCCAGGTAATCGTCCAGCGTCTCGGTCGGCGGCATGAAGATGTAGAGTCTGCCCGCGCGCGGTTCGGCGGACATCGCCCGGCGGCTGACCCAACCGGCGGATTCCTTGAATCCGGGGACCGTGTCCGGCGCCCGTCCATGACCGGCATGGGCCGTGCCGCCAGGCTGCGGGCCGCCGGCTACGGCCACGACGGCAGGCGTCAGCGCTGCCCACGCGTCGGTCTGGCGAACAATATCGGCATGACCGCGCAGCGGCGCCGTCGCCTGGAACGGGTCAGGCAGGTTGACATAGGGAAAGTCGCTTCTTGCGGCCCACGGCTGCGAATCGAGCGGCAGGCGGTAGCCCATCGCCGAGTCGCCCGGAAACAGGTAGCAGCGCTGCGCGCGCAGAAACCACGGTCCGGTCTGCCACTGCTTTCGTTCGTTCTTCACGACCGGCAACACGTGACCGACGGCATGGGTCAATCCCTGGGTGAACACCTTCATCAGGCGCTCGCGCTCGAGTGGGTCGTCGATCCGCGAATCGAAGGGATCGACGTTGTCGGGCAGGCGACGTTCGCGCCACATGTAGTAGTAGGCATCCTCGAAGGCCGGGAACACATACTGGGGGTCAAGCGCCAGCTTTTCGGCGACGCGCTTCATGAAGCGCTCCGAGTGTTCGCTGGTCGCGCCGTAGTCGCGTTTTTCGTCAGCGTAGAGTTCCGGCAAACTCCAGATCGGCTCGCCATCCTTGCGCCAGAAGCAGTTCAGGCTCCAGCGCGGCAATTGCTCGCCGGGATACCACTTGCCCTGGCCGAAATGCATCAGGCCACTGGGCGCGTAGTACTCGCGCAAGCGATGGAAGATTTCGGCGGCGTAGACGCGCTTGGTCGGGCCAAGGGCTTCAGTATTCCATTCGGCGCCGTCGGGGTCGTCGACCGCGACGAAGGTTGGCTCGCCACCCTGCGTCAGCCGCACGTCAAGCTGTTGCAGGGTGTCGTCGATCTGGTGGCCGAGACTCTCGATCTCGATCCATTGCTCTTCCGTGTAGGGTTTGGTGACGCGCGGCGCCTCCCAGACCCGGGTCACCTGCATGTGGTGCTCGAACGAAGTCTCGCACTTGTCGACGCCGCCGCTGACTGGCGCGGCGGAGGAAGGCTGCGGCGTGCAGGCGAGCGGAATGTGCCCTTCCCCGGCGAAAAGGCCGGAGGTCGGGTCGAGACCGATCCAGCCGGCGCCGGGCAGATAGACCTCGGTCCAGGCGTGCAGGTCGGTGAAGTCCTTTTCCGGGCCGGAGGGGCCGTCGAGCGACTTGACGTCGGCGGTCAACTGGATCAGGTAGCCGGAAACGAAGCGCGCCGCCAGCCCGAGGTGGCGCAGGATCTGCACCAGCAGCCAGGACGAGTCGCGGCAGGAGCCGGAACGCTTCGTGAGCGTCTCTTCTGGCGTCTGCACGCCGGGTTCCATGCGGATCGTGTAGGCGATGTCCTTTTGCAACTGGGCGTTGAGCGCGACCAGGAAATCGACGCTGCGCGTTGGCTCCAGAGAGATGCCCTCGAGGTAGTGCTGGAACAGCGGCGTCGCCGGCAGCTTGAACAGGAAGGGCTGCAACTCGTGGCGTTCCCAGCCAGCATAGGTGAAGGGGATCTTCTCGGCGTGCGGTTCGAGGAAGAAGTCGAAGGGATTGATGACCGACATCTCGGCCACCAGATCGACCTCGACGCGGAATTCGCGCGTCTTCTCCGGAAATACCAGGCGCGCCAGGTAATTGCCCTGCGGATCCTGCTGCCAGTTGATGAAATGCTTCTCGGGGCCGACCTTCAGCGAATAGGATAGGATTCGCGTCCGTGAGTGCGGGCACGGACGCAGGCGAATGACCTGTGGCCCGAGACCGACCAGGCGGTCGTAGGTGTAATGGGTGACGTGATTCAGTGCGACATGGATGGACACGATCCTGCTCCGTGCAAAATGACTAGGGTTATTACAAGCAAGACGCGAACCAGATGACGAGTCCTCGTCGCGTTCAGGCCACGACCCCGCCGGACGACCCGCAAAGGCCCGACAAACAGATCGACGCACCGAACAAAACACCGCCCCCGGGCAATTATGCCTGATCCGCGCCAGGGAACGTAAATCGCCCCGACCGCGGATCATCCGGCACCACGCTCCAGCCGAAGAGGAAGGCTGCGGCACCCGCCCAGCGTATCCGGGACGCCGTTCCGGGGCATTCGCCGATGCACCAGCGGGGAGCGCACGCGCCAGCATGGTGCGACGTTGCCGGACACTTCCCGCGGTTCAGAACTCCATTTCCAGTTCCTCGATGTCCTCCGGCTCCTCCTTCGCTGCGGCCAGCCACTGCTGCATCGCCGGCATCGCCATGATGGTCCGGCAATAGGCCGCGCACCCGCCATCCAGCGCCACGTCGTAGGTCATGAAGCGTGTCACCACCGGCGCATACATGGCATCGGCAAGGGTGGGCTTGGCGCCGAAGAGGTAGGGACCGCCGTAGGTTTGCAGGCATTCCCGCCAGATTTCCATGACCCGCTGGATGTCACCCCAAGCCCGCGACCAGACCGTGAATTTCGGAAAGCGTGCCCTAAGGTTCATCGGCAGCGCCGAGCGCAGCTCACCGAAGCCCGAATGCATTTCGCCGCAGATCGAGCGGCAATGGGCGCGCGCCGCCGCATCTGCGGGCAGCATGCCGGCCTGCGGCTTGAGCTCGTTCAGGTATTCGCCAATGGCGAGCGTGTCCCAAACCGAGATGTCGCCATGGGTGAGGCGCGGCACGCGCACCGAGGGGGCGAGAAGCAGCAGTTCCGCACGCGCGTTGGCGTCGTCCGGCTCGACCATCTCTTCGGCAAAATCGAGCCCGGCAAGGCGTGCCATCAACCAGCCGCGCAGGGACCAGGACGAGTAATTCTTGCTGCTCAGGGTAAGGGTTGCGACGGGCATCGAATTCGATCTCCACATGACGGACACGGCGGCGCGAACAATGCCGCGCCTGTATCCAAGCAAGCCACATGCCAGACATCGGACGCTTGTAGGCACGCCTATTGCTTTTACCGAGCGTCGCCGATCCGACGGGAACAACGATCATGTTCGCCCTCAATACTGCCCTCAATCACCAAGCCTACCAAACGTTGCCCGACGCGACGACGCCGATGCGCGTCGTCGCCAGTCATCTGGCGCCGTGGCTGCAGCATGGCCTGTTCCGCTTCCCCGAGAGACGGACGTTGCGCAAGGTGCTCCAGGAATACCACCTGCCCCGGGGCAAGCTGGAATACCGGGGGCGCCTGGTCAAGCCCGGGGCGATCCGGCGGACGGCGCTGGTTACCGTCGAAGGCGAACGCGACGACATCTGTTCCAACGGCCAGACTCTCGCCGCCCATGATCTCTGCAGCAAGCTCGCGCCCTACTACAGGCAGCACCATCTGCAGGCGACCGTGGGCAATTACGGGGTATTTAACGCGAAGCGTAGGGATCGGCAGATCTACCCGCGGCTCCGCAATTTCAATCATGCCTTTGACGAGTAGGACGCAGCAGATTTCAGTAACACGACGCCATCTTTCTGGAGGAATGAACACCATGACGACCGCACGCAAGGCAACTTTGACCATTGACGGGATGGCGCCCGTCGAATTTCCGGTCATGACCCCGACGCATGGCAACGGCTGCGTCGACATCCGGACGCTGGGCGCCAAGACCGGGCTGTTCACCTACGACTCCGGTTACCTGTCCACCGCCAGTTGCAAGTCGCGGATCACCTTCATCGACGGCGATGCCGGCCAACTGCTCTATCGCGGCTACCCGATCGAACAACTCGCCGAGCAATGCAGCTTCCTTGAAGTCACGTATCTGCTGAAGAACGGCGAACTGCCGAATTCCGCGCAAAGAAGCGAATTCGAAGCCAGCATCAGCAAACACACGATGGTCCATGAACAGCTCTCCAGATTTTACTCGGGCTTCCGTCGTGACGCGCACCCGATGGCCGTCATGGTGGGCGTGGTCGGTGCGCTGTCCGCCTTCTATCACGACGCGATGGACTTTTCCGAGGTCGAGACTCGCAACCTCAGCTTCAACCGGCTGGTGGCCAAGCTGCCGACCATCGTCGCCATGGCATACAAGTACAACACCGGCGCTCCGTTCATGTACCCGGACAACGACCTGGACTACACCGCCAACTTCATGCGCATGATGTTCGGGTCCCCGTGCGGGAAATACGAACCGAACCCGGTACTGGTCAATGCGCTGGACACCATCTTCACGCTGCACGCCGACCACGAGCAGAATGCCTCGACCTCGACAGTGCGTCTCGCCGGCTCCTCCGGCGCCAACCCGTTCGCCTGCGTCGCCGCCGGCATCGCCTGCCTTTGGGGACCGGCGCACGGCGGCGCCAACGAAGCCTGCCTGCAGATGCTCGAAGAGATCGGCGATGTCTCGCGCGTCGGCGAATACATTGCCCGCGCCAAGGACAAGAACGACTCGTTCAAGCTGATGGGCTTCGGCCACCGCGTCTACAAGAACTTCGATCCGCGCGCCAAGCTGATGCGCAAGGTCTGCGCTGATGTGCTTTCCGAACTCGGCCTGCAGAACGACCGCCTGTTCAAGCTGGCGATGGAACTGGAAAGGATCGCCCTGGAAGACGACTACTTCGTCGAGAAGAAGCTCTATCCCAATGTCGATTTCTACTCAGGCATCGTGCAGAAGGCGATAGGCATTCCGACTGCGATGTTCACCTGCATCTTCGCCCTGGCGCGCACGGTCGGCTGGATGACGCAGTGGGAAGAAATGCTTGCCGATCCGGAGTACAAGATCGGTCGTCCGCGTCAGCTCTACATCGGCGCCGCCAGGCGCGACGTCGTGCCGCTGGCCCAGCGCGGCTGAGCGGACTCCCTCAGGACGCCCGCTTAGAGTTCACTCCAGGCAGGATCCGGCAGTTGCGCGAAACCCTGCCGCAGGTGCCGACCCCACTGCTCGCGGATTTGCCCGTAGTAGCCGCTTTCCTGCGTGATATTGACGTGCCGCTTGATACTGAGCGCATCGCGCTCGTAGATCACGAGATCGAGTGGCATGCCCACCGAAAGATTGGAGCGGATCGTCGAGTCCATCGAGATCAGCGCGCATTTGGCCGCCTCGTCGAGCGAGGTTCCCGGGTTGACCACGCGATCGATGATGGGCTTGCCATACTTCGATTCGCCAATCTGGAAATAGGGCGTTTCGCTCGTCGCCTCGATGAAGTTTCCGGCTGCGTAAATGCTGAAGACGCGCTGCTCTTCGCCCTTGATCTGCCCGCCAAGGATCAGCGACGACGTGAAATGGACGCCAAACCGCTCCAGCGCTGCCGCATCCCGATCGTGCACTTCGCGCAGGCAGTCGCCGACGTGCTTGGCTGCCTCGAACATGTTCCTGACCTTGTACAGGTTCGTTCCCCGCGACGATTCCATCTTCTCGCGCAGCGTGTTGACCACCGACTGGCTGATCGAAAGATTACCCGAAGTCATCAATACCAGAACGCGCTCGCCCTCCTTCTCGAAGACGTGCATCTTGCGGAAGGTGTTGATGTGGTCGACCCCGGCGTTGGTCCGCGAGTCCGAGAGGAATACCAGCCCTGCGTCGAGGCGCATGGCGACGCAATACGTCACGCGGCCTCCGCCATCGGCACCAGGAAGTTCTTGCTGACGCCGTCGCCGAGCATGTAGATGCGGTCCATGAAGTCGGTCAGGAACTCGTGCAGGCCGCGCTCGAGGATGTCCTCGATCCTCGCGTAGTGCAGTTGGGCGTGCAGCAGGCCGGCCTGACGCTGGGTTTCGCCGGACTGGCTATTGGCGATCAGTTCCAGGTTCTTGACGACGCCGTTCAGGCAGAAATGCAGCGAGCGCGGCATGTCACGGCGCAGGATCAGCAACTCGGCGACCCGCTCGGGAGTGATCACGTCACGATAAGCCTTGCGGTAGACCTCGAAAGCCGAGACCGACCGCAGCAAAGCGCCCCACTGGTAGAAATCGGTGGCGCCTTCATCGCCGTGCGGGCGCAGGACGTGGTACTTGACGTCGAGGATGCGCGCCGTGTTGTCGGCACGCTCGAGCAGAGTACCGAGCCGGATGAAATGGTAGGCCTCGTCCTGCAACAGGGTGGCCAGGGTCGTGCCGCGCGACAGCGAGGAGCGCATCTTGACCCAGTCGAAGAACTCGCCGACACCGGCATTGGCGATCTGCTCGAAGCTCCGCTCGCGTGCTTCCAGCCAGGTCGCATTCATCGTTTCCCACATTTCCGAAGTGATCGTGCCGCGCACAGCGTGGGCGTTTTCGCGGGTCAGGCGCAGGCAACTGAGGATCGACGCCTGGTTGCTGGTATCGCTGACCATGAAACGCAGCACATTTTCTGCGTTGACCGCGGAATAGCGGGCGGCGAACTCCTCGTCGAGGCTGTTCAGGGCAATGATGGCGTTCCAGTTCTGGTTGGCGGCAGCAAGCGACTGCGGAACCAGCGACATCTGCCAGGTGACGTCGAGAAGACGGGCAAGACTCTCCGCCCGCTCGATGTAGCGTGACATCCAGAACAGGTGGTCAGCGGTGCGGGAAAGCATGATCAGTCCTCCAGAATCCAGGTGTCCTTGGTACCGCCGCCCTGCGACGAATTGACGACCAGCGAGCCCTCGGTGAGCGCGACCCTGGTCAGGCCGCCCGGCACCATGTTCACGCACTCGCCCGACGACAGCACGAAAGGCCGCAGATCGAGGTGGCGCGGCGCGATCCCTTCCTCGACGAAGGTCGGACAGTTGGACAGCGCCAGCGTCGGCTGGGCGATGTAGCCGTCGGGCTTGGCGATCAGCAACTGGCGGAAGCGCTCGATCTCGGCCTGGCTCGCCGCCGGGCCGACAAGCATGCCGTAGCCGCCGGAACCATGCACTTCCTTGACCACCAGTTCCGCGAGGTGATCGAGCACATGGGCGAGGTCGCCAGGCTTGCGGCACATCCAGGTCGGCACGTTGTTCAGCTTCGGCTCCTCGTCGAGGTAGAAGCGGATCATGTCCGGCACGTAGGGATAGATCGACTTGTCGTCGGCGACGCCGGTGCCGATGGCATTGGCCAGCGTTACGTTGCCGGCCTGGTAGGCCTTGAGTATGCCCGGCACGCCGAGCGCCGAGTCGGCACGAAAGGCCAGCGGGTCGAGGAAGTCGTCGTCGATGCGGCGGTAGATCACGTCGACGCGCTGCGGCCCCTGCGTTGTCCGCATGAAAACCACCCCATCCTTGACGAAGAGGTCACGACCCTCGACCAGTTCGACACCCATCTGCTGGGCGAGGAAGGTGTGTTCGAAATAGGCGCTGTTGTAGGCGCCCGGCGTCAGCACGACGACGGTCGGATCACCGACTCCCTTGGGGGCGACGGCGCGCAGCTTCTCCAGCAGCAGGTCCGGGTAGTGCTGGACCGGCGCCACCTTGTGGCTGGCGAACAGCTCGGGGAAGAGCCGCATCATCATCTTGCGGTCTTCCAGCATGTACGAAACGCCCGAGGGAACGCGCAGGTTGTCTTCCAGCACATAAAACTCGCCGGCACCGGCGCGGACGATATCGACGCCGGCGATGTGCGCATAGATGTTGCCCGGCAGGTCGACACCCTGCATGACCGGCCTGTACTGCGTATTGTTCAACACCTGCTCTGCCGGAATCTTGCCCGCCTTGAGGATCTCCTGGTCGTGATAGACATCGTGCAGGAACATGTTCAGCACCGTGACCCGCTGGCGCAGGCCGGCCTGCATCGCCCTCCATTCGCACGCCGGAATGATGCGCGGGATGATGTCGAAGGGAATCAGGCGCTCCTTGCCCGCCTCCTCGCCGTAGACCGCAAAGGTGATGCCGACGCGATGGAAGGCCAGGTCGGCCTCGGCGCGCTTGCTGGCGATGCGCTCGGGCGGCGTCTCCCGGAGCCACTGTTCGTAGCCCTGATAATGGGCGCGGACGCCACCGCCGGCGTCGACCATTTCATTGTAGAAGTTCATTTCCGACCCGTCGCTGAAGATGCTCTCAGCGGTAAATTCAGCATTTTTCGTGCCACGGCTGAAAAGGCCATCAAATCATCGAAGTACCGTTTCGTCCCAGCCAATGATGCCCCATTACAGTGCGGCAGTCGTCAAAGTGGTGCAAGGTCCAAGAGGAATACCGGCATCGGTACCGCCATTGAGACAAAAAACCCGCCGGGGGCATCCGGCGGGTCTGGTCAAATGAAACGCCGCGGCGATCAGGCGCGTTCGAAGATGCAGGCGATGCCCTGCCCGCCGCCGATACACATCGTGACGAGGCAGTACTTGCCGCCGACACGCTCCAGTTCGTACAGCGCCTTGGTCGCGATGAAGGCTCCGGAACAACCGACCGGGTGGCCGAGAGCGATGGCACCGCCGTTCGGGTTGGTCTTGACCGGATCGAGGCCGAGCCCCTTGTTGACCGCGATCGCCTGCGCCGCGAAGGCTTCGTTGGACTCAATGACGTCCATCTGGTCCAGCGTCAGGCCGGCACGCTTGAGCGCCAGCTTGGTCGCCGGAATCGGGCCTTCGCCCATGACGTCGTTGGGCACGCCGGCAACGGCATAGGAGACCAGGCGCGCGATCGCCTTCTGCCCCGCCTTGGCTGCGGCATCGGCGGCGGCCAGAACGAAGAAGGCGGCGCCGTCGTTGATGCCGGAAGCGTTGCCGGCGGTCACCGTGCCGTCTTTCTTGAAGGCCGGCCGCATCTTGGCCAGGGCTTCCATCGTCGTCCCCGCCTTGACGTGCTCGTCGGTGTCGAACACCACCTCGCCCTTCCGGGTCTGCTTGACGATCGGCACGATCTGCGACTTGAACCGGCCCTCGGCGATCGCCGCAGCCGCGCGGCGCTGCGACTCGCAGGCCAGCGCGTCCTGCTCCTCGCGGGAGATGTTCCACTTGACGGCCAGGTTCTCGGCGGTGAGCCCCATGTGGCCGACACCGAACGGGTCGGTCAGCGTGGCGACCATGGAGTCGATGGCCTGGGTATCGCCCATGCGGGCGCCGGAACGCAGGGCCGGCAGCATGTAGGTGCCGCGCGACATGACTTCGACACCGCCACCGACGCCATAGTCGCAGTCGCCGAGCATGATCTGCTGGGCGGTGGTGACGATGCCCTGCAGGCCCGACGAGCACAGCCGATTGACCGCCATGGCCACCGATTCCATCGGCAGGCCGGCCTGGATCGAGGCGACGCGGGCGACGTAGGCAAAGCGTGAATCGGTCGGAATGCAGTTGCCGACGGTAATGTAATTAATCGCCTGGGGATCGACGCCGGAGCGGGCGACCGCCTCCTTCATAACGGTGCCGGCAAGTTCGCTCGGCTCGATGTCGGCTAGTGAACCGCCAAAAGCGCCAATGGCGGAACGGACTGCGCTCAGGACGACAACTTCTTTGCTCATGTGTAACCTCCTGTCAGAAATTATTCAGCCCACCAGACTGGCAAGCCCCAACAAAAACAGCAACAGCATCCACAAGACCGTGGCGCGCCAGACAAGTCCGACGGCACTCTGCATGAACTCGGCATCAGCCGGATCGCCGATCCCAAGTTCCACGCCGCCCGCCACTTCGACACCCTCGGCAACCGGCGTACCGAGCTGGACGCCAAGCGCACCGGCGCCACTTGCGAGAACGATGCCGAGATCGCGGGCCCCCGACTGACCAGCCTGGGTACGCCAGCAATACACCGCATCCTCGAAATCACCGACGATGGCAAAGGCCGATGCCGTCGCCCGCAACGGCAACCAGTCGATGATACCGAAAACCTGTCGGGAAAACGTCGAGAAATTGTTTTCCATTGCAGTATTTTCGCGCTTCCAGCGCGCCTGAACGATCTCCGCCAACCGGTAGAACACGGCGCCGGAGGGGCCAGGCAAGAGCACGAAGCACAGGATCACGCCGAACACGTGGCGATGCGAGGCCGCCATGGCCGCCAGGATCGACTGCCGGGCAATTTCCTGCGACCCCATGCCCTCGGCCGGACGTTCCAGCCACTGGCTCAGCAGCTCCCGGGCGCGAGGCAGATCACCCAGCTGCAGCGCAAGCTGGATTCCGCTGTAGTGATGGCTGAACTGGCGGAAGCCCATGGTCAGGTAGAGAACGCCGACGTTGAGCAGCCAGGCGAGAAGCGGGCTGAGCGAATAAAGGAAGCCGTAGGCCAGCGCAACCAGGATCGCCGGAATCAGAACGGCGAGGCACCAGGCAATCACCCCTTGCCCGTATTCGCCGGCATCGAAACGGCTTTCGATGAAGTCGGCCCAGGCCTGCAGCGGCCCCTCGACGACGCGGCGGTAATTCAGCGGCTGCAGTTGCTCGATGAGAAAGACCGCAATCAGCGAGAGAAGACTCATGGGAGGCAGGGAATCGCCGTGTCCGGCGGGTGTCAATGCGCAAGGACGCCACCATACCACAAGCTCAGGCGGCTTGCAGATCGAGCCGTTCGCTCAGCGAACGGATCATTCCGGCGGTGGCGCCCCAGATGAAATAGTCGCCGTAGGGCATCGCGAAAAAGTGGCGCAAGGCGCCACGGTAGTGCAGCGAATGGCGCTGATGATTGGCCGGATCGAGCAGGAAGGCAAGCGGGACCTCGAACACTTCCGCCACTTCGAACGGATCGGGGGCCAGCTCGAATGGCGGCGTCAATAGGGCGACCACCGGGGTCACCCGGAAGCCGGTGCCGGTATGGTACTCGGGAAGAAAGCCGAGGATCTCGACGTGCTTGCGGGCAAGCCCGATCTCCTCCTCGGTCTCGCGCAACGCGGTGGCGACCGGCGACGGGTCGCCGGCCTCGACGCGGCCCCCGGGGAAACTGATCTGGCCGGCATGGTCCCGCAGATGAGCGGTGCGCTGCGTCAGCAGCACGGTCTGGCCGGCGCCGCGCTGGACAATCGGGAAGAGAACCGCGGCCGGCGTCAGCTCGGCGAACTCCATGCCCGCTTCCCGCACCGGCTGACCAGTCGCCGGCTCGCTCAGCAAACTGGCGCGCAGACGTTCAGGATCGAGATTCATGCCGATTCCGCGTCATCCTCGATTTCGGCGTGCACCGCCGCCAGGGCGTCCTGCAGGGTTTCCTCGGAAAGCTCGTTGAGCGACGTGGCGACCATGTCGGCGGCCTCGACCGCACCCACCGGAAGTTGCCTGCTGTCGAGGCTGGCGATCAGCGCCGCCGAAGCCCCCGCCACGCGCAGGATGGCCTGGCGCTCTCCCATCAGCATCTCGACTTCGCGGCGCAGCATGGCGATTTCCTCATCGCGGTGCGGCATCTTGCCCTCCTAGAATCGTTTCCTGAGTGTCATGGTACTGCCGTCGCGCTGCATTTCCATCCGGTTCAGGAAACTCATGCCGAGCAGGGCGATGGGCATCTCGTTCTGGTGGATCAGCGCGTCCACGTTGTGCAGGGTGACATCGCCGATGCGCACCGTGTCGAGCTTGACCTTGCTCACCAGCGTCTGGCCGTTGGCCGTCTGGGTCATGCCTTTCTGGCCACGGTTGAAATCGAGGCCGATCCGGCGCGCATCGCCCGCGCCCAGCGAGACCATCGTCGCGCCGGTATCGACGAGGAAGCGCACGGCAGCGCCGTTCACGCTGCCGGTCACGTAGAAGTGCCCCTGGTTGTCCGCCGTCATGACGACCGTGCCCGAACCATCCGCCGGCGCCGCGCCAGTCGCGTGCTGCCCGACGCGCAAGGGGCGCTTCCTGCCGCCGATCTCGACGACCGCCTGATCCCCGTGGACCGAGATCACCTTGACGCCGGCGAGCGACTGACCGACCGCGACCGCCTGCGGCTCGCCGCCATCGATCATCAGCAGCGCGCGGCTCCCCATGACGCCGGCGAGACCGACATCCTGCGCGGCGGCGCCCCCCGAAACCAGGCACAGCGCCAAGGCTAGGCGCGTAAAATGACGCTTCGCCTTTTCCGCCATTTCCGCAGTCATGCTACCTGTTGCCATCTTTCGCCACGCTCCCGTTGAAGGTCCGGGCTATTTTGCCATATTCCTCGAGCAGCACGGGATTCCCTGGCGCCTGGTCGCCATCGACGCCGGCGAACCGGTGCCGAATGCGGTCGACGGCTTTTCCGGCCTCTGTTTCATGGGCGGCCCGATGAGCGTCAATGACCCGCTCCCGTGGATCGAGCCGGTCTGTGCCCTGATCCGTGACGCCGTCGCCCGGGACGTGCCGGTCATCGGCCACTGCCTCGGCGGGCAGCTGATGAGCAAGGCCCTCGGCGGCGAGGTAACGCGCAATCCGGTCCGGGAAATCGGCTGGGGCATGGCCGGCGGCGAGGACGATGCCACCGCCCGGCACTGGCTCGGCGCTTTCGCCGGCAACCCGTGCACGGTTTTTCACTGGCACGGCGAAACCTTCAGCATCCCGCCCGGCGCCACCCGGCTGCTCGCCAGCAGCCATTGCGCCAACCAGATGTTCGCCAGCGGCCCCCACCTTGCCATGCAGTGCCATGTCGAGATGACACCGGAAATGATCGCCGCCTGGTGCGCGCAATGGGGCGACGAAGTTCTGGCACGGGCCGATCGCCCGAGCGTGCAGCCGCCCGAACTCATGCGGCAGGAAATCCCCGAGCGCCTGCCGGAAATGCGCCGCTTGTCGGAGCAGCTCTACTCGGTCTGGATCGAGGGCCTCGCCCGCTGAAAAAGAATCAGGGCAGCCGGTGCTGCCCTGATTATTGCCCTTTTTCCGGCGTCGACCGCAGCAACACGCTCAATCCCGGAAATTGCCCGCGCGGATCGGAAAGTCGACGATTTCCTTGCGGATCAGCGCAATGCATTCCTGCAGGTCATCGCGCTTGGCGCCCTGGACCCGCACCGCGTCGCCCTGGATCGAGGCCTGCACCTTGAGCTTGCCGTCCTTGATCAGCTTGACTATCTTCTTGGCCATCTCGGTCTCGATGCCCAGCCTGATCTTGAGGTCCTGCTTGACCTTGTTGCCGGAGACCTTCTGCACCGCCTGGTGATCGAGGCGCTTGGTGCTCTCGGCCTCCTTCTTCTCCATCGCCGGAAACAGGATGTCCTTGATCTGGCCGAGTTGGAAATCGGAATCGCCGTGCAGGGTGATGATCTTGTCCTTCTCGTTCAGCTCGACCCTGGCGCTGGTGCCCTTGAAGTCGTAGCGGTTGTCGATCTGGCGCGACGCGACATCGACAGCGTTCTTCAACGCCACCATGTCGGCTTCCGAAGTGAAGTCAAAACTTGGCATGGCGATTATCCGAAGTGGCAGACGTAATGATAGGGCTCGTCGCAGGCGATCTCGAAACTCGAATCGCCCGGCACGTGGAAGGATTGTCCCGCGGCCCAGATCTTCCATTCATCCTCGCCCTTGAGCCGGACCCGGCACGAGCCGCCGACGCCTTCCATGACTTCCGGCGCGCCGGTATTGAAGGTCAGCGTCGAGGGCAGGATGACGCCGACCGTCTTCCTCGTGCCGTCGGCAAGGATCACGGTGTGGCTGACGCATTTGCCGTCGAAATAGACATTGGCCTGTTTGACCACGGAAACGCTATCGAATTGCGACATTAGATTCCCCAGAGTTTCTGAATGACAGCCTTGGCGATGAAGCCGACCATGCCGAAGGCCAGCACGAAGAAGAGCACAAAGGTGCCCAGCTTTCCTGCCTTTGACTTCCAGGCGATCTCGCCGATGATGAACAGCATGAACAGGATGAAAGCGCCGACACCCCAGGTTGCGCCGAAGTCCGCAAGCTGCTCCTCGCTGAAACCGAAAAGGGTGCCGCTTTCCATTGCCTATCCCTGGCCCTTGCGCGCGCGCAGGTTGGCGGCGATGCGCATGCGCAGCGCGTTGAGCTTGATGAAGCCGCCCGCATCGCGCTGGTCGTAGGCGCCGGCATCGTCCTCGAAGGTGGCGATGGTCGGATCGAACAACGAATCGCTTAGCGAATCGCGGCCGACGACGATGACGTTGCCCTTGTAGAGCTTGACGCGAACAAAGCCATTGACTGACCTTTGCGTGTGGTCAATCAGCAGTTGCAGCGCCTCGCGCTCCGGGCTCCACCAGTAGCCGTTGTAGACCAGGCTGGCGTAGCGCGGCATCAGGTCGTCCTTGAGGTGGGCGACCTCGCGGTCGAGGCAGACCGATTCGATGGCGCGGTGCGCCTTGAGCATGATCGTTCCGCCCGGTGTCTCGTAGCAGCCGCGCGACTTCATGCCGACATAGCGGTTCTCGACGAGGTCGAGACGGCCGATGCCGTGCCTGCCGCCGAGTTCGTTCAGCTTCGCCAGCACCTCGGCCGGACTCATGCGGACACCGTTCAGCGCGACGATGTCGCCCTTCTCGTAATCGAGGTCGAGGTATTCCGCCTGATCGGGCGCTGCTTCAGGGGAGACCGTCCACCGCCACATCGATTCCTCGGCCTCGGCCGCCGGGTCTTCGAGGTGGCGGCCCTCGTAGGAAATGTGCAGCAGATTGGCATCCATCGAGTAGGGCGACCCGCCCTGCTTGTGCTTCATGTCGACCGGGATGCCGTGCCCCTCCGCATAGGCCATCAGCTTCTCGCGCGAGAGCAGGTCCCATTCCCGCCACGGCGCGATGATCTTGATGCCCGGCTTCAGCGCATAGGCGCCGAGTTCGAAGCGGACCTGGTCGTTGCCCTTGCCGGTCGCGCCGTGGCAGATGGCGTCGGCACCGGTCGCGTTGACGATCTCGATCAGGCGCTTGGCGATCAGCGGCCGGGCGATCGACGTGCCCAGCAGGTATTCCCCTTCATAGACAGTGTTGCAGCGGAACATCGGGAAGACGAAATCGCGGACGAATTCCTCGCGCAGGTCGTCGATGAAGATGTTCTCCGGCCGAATGCCGCACTGCAGCGCCTTGGCGCGTGCCGGCTCGAGTTCCTCACCCTGGCCGAGGTCGGCGGTGAAAGTCACCACTTCGCACTCGTAGGTATCCTGCAGCCACTTGAGGATGACCGAGGTATCGAGACCGCCGGAATAGGCCAGCACCGCTTTCTTGACGTCACTCATTTGTTTTCCCTTACTTCGCTTCGATCCTGCCGAGGAGCAGGTATTCCATCAACGCTTTCTGCACATGCAGGCGGTTCTCGGCCTCGTCCCACACCACCGATTGCGGGCCGTCGATCACCTCGGCGGTCACTTCCTCGCCACGATGCGCCGGCAGGCAGTGCATGAACAGGGCGTCGCGACGCGCCGCGCGCATCATCTCGCCATCGACGCGCCATTCGGCAAAGGCCTTCCGGCGCGTTTCGTTTTCCGCCTCGAAGCCCATCGAGGTCCACACGTCGGTGTTCACCAGGTCGGCTCCGCGGCAGGCGTCCATCGGGTCGGCGAAGACCTCGAAATGCGAGCGATCGACGACGCCGATCTGGTCCGGATTGATCTCGTACCCCGGCGGCGTCGACACATTGAGCTTGAAGTCGAGCACTTCAGCCGCCTGCAGCCAGGTATTGCACATGTTGTTGGCATCACCGACCCAGGCCACGGTCTTGCCCTTGATGCAGCCGCGATGCTCGGCGTAGGTGCAGACGTCGGCGAGGATCTGGCACGGGTGGTATTCGTTGGTCAAGCCGTTGATCACCGGCACGCGCGAATTCGCGGCGAAGCGTTCGATGATCTCCTGCTCGAAGGTGCGGATCATCACCAGGTCGCTCATGCGCGAGATCACCTGCGCCGCATCCTCGACCGGCTCGCCGCGCCCCAGTTGCGAATCGCGGGTATTCAGGTAGATCGCCGAGCCGCCCAGCTGCTGCATGCCGGCCTCGAACGAAAGGCGCGTGCGCGTGCTCGCCTTCTCGAAGATCATTACCAGCGTCCGGTCGCAGAGCGGCCAGTGCTTGCGGTATGACTTGAATTCGTTCTTGATCCAGCGCGTGCGTTCGTAGATGTATTCGAACTCGTCGCGCGTGAAATCACGAAACTGCAGAAAATGCTTGATCGCCATTTCAGGACGCCAGGAAATCCCGGATCAGGGGAACGCTGCGGTCGACCAGTTCCCGCGCCTCGTTTTCATTCAGGATCAGCGGCGGCAGCAGCCGGATCACCTTGTCCGCCGTCACGTTGATCAGCAACCCGGCAGCCAGCGCCCGGCCGACCAGTTCGCCGCACGGACGATCGAGTTCTATGCCGATCATCAGCCCGCAGCCACGGATTTCCTTGACCCCCCTGACGGCAGCCAGCGCCTCGGCGAACAGGCTGCGGATCAGCGCGCCGACGGATTCCGCCTGCGCCATCAGGCCGTCCTGCTCGATGGTGGCGATCGTCGTCAACGCCGCCGTGCACGCCAGCGAATTGCCGCCGAAGGTGGAGCCGTGCTTGCCCGGCTCGAACAGGCGGGCCGCCCTGCCGCCGGCCATGCAGGCGCCGATCGGCACGCCCGAACCGAGGCCCTTGGCCAGCGTCGCGACATCCGGCAGGATGCCGGCGTGCTGGTAGCCGAACCATTTGCCGGTGCGCGCCATGCCGCACTGCACCTCGTCGCAGATCAGCAGCCAGCCCTGGTCGTCGCACAACTGGCGCAGCCCCTTCTGGAACCCGAGCGAAGCGAGATTGATGCCCCCCTCACCTTGGATGATCTCCAGCATCACGGCGACGATGTTCTTGTTGTGCCTGCCGATCGCCTTGATCGCCTCGAGGTCGTCGTAAGGCACGCGCACGAAACCGGCGACGAGCGGCTCGAAACCCGCCTGCGCCTTGCGGTTGCCGGTGGCCGAGAGCGTTGCCATGGTCCGCCCGTGGAAGGCCTTTTCCATGACGATAATGGTCGGCGAGTCGATGCCCTTCCTGTGGCCATAGTAGCGCGCCAGCTTGATCGCCGCTTCGTTGGCTTCGCAACCCGAATTGCAAAAGAAGATTTCCTGCATTCCCGACAGTTCCGCCAGCCGGTCGGCGAGTTCCTCCTGCTCGCGGATTTGGTAAAGGTTGGACGTATGCAGCAGGCGCCCGGCCTGGGCGGCGATCGCCGATACCAGCCGGGGATGGGCATGGCCGAGCGTCGAAACGGCAATCCCGGCCAATGCATCCAGGTATTCCCTGCCCTCAACATCGGTAATCCGGCACCCCTGACCGTGGCTGAATGCCACCGGCAACCTGGCGTAGGTATTCATTACATGCGACATCGGACAACCCCAGAAAACGAAAACGGCGGACATTGCCGCCGGAACGACCGCAGCCTCCAACGGCGGGCCAGCACCGGAGAGGGTTGCAGAGAAACGAATGTTAAGTCAAAAACAAGGCCTTGTATATAATGCTTTGCCATCTGCATCACCGCATCCGGGACCGCATGCCGGCCCCGGCGCAACGGAACCGCGACCGTCGGAGCCAAGGCACAGCGAACATGAAACCGGGCGATCACGCCACAGTTCCAAGCCTTCTGCTAGAATGCGTCACAGCAAGGTCGCAACGCCCGACAAGACACAGTGGATCAATGACAACACCAGAATCGACCACCTTCATCATCGTTGGCCTCACCAAGGAAGGGCGCAAGTTCCGCCCGAGCGACTGGGCGGAACGCCTGTGCGGCGTAATGTCCGCGTTCGGCGCCGAGCGCAAGATGAAATACTCGCCCTACGTCGGCCCCGGCGACCACAACGGCCAGAAGGCGGTGTTCGTCGACGGGCGCCTCGCCGAGATCGAGCCGATGGCCTACCGCTTCATGCTCAATTTCGCGCAGGACAACGACCTGCAGATCGTCGACGGCGTCTGCCAGCTCGACGGCAAGAAATAGCAGCGCTTTCTTTCGTACAAGGGCGATGCCATGAGACAGGTCGGGTCCAGGCGCGAACGCCCTCTTGCCCGCAGCGCCAGCGGGCAGCGGATCAAGGACGCATTGATGGTATTGCCTGACCAAACCGCAAGGATCTCGAGCCAGAATGGTTCGCGGACGGCGAAAGCATCCGCGTCGCCGATTCATTCACTGTTGACCTCTTGCTCAATGCAAACGGACAGTCTTTCGACACCTGCGGTGGTCCCGGTCGTTTGGACAGTCACCGGGGTGGGATAAGCTAAGGCCGGTGCCGGGGTGTTGGTTTTGACTTTCCCGGATTTTATACGGATTGGATCGAGCGCTGTGGAGCTTGTGGGCAGCCGCCAGGGCAATCGCATGAATCCTATACAAGACCGAGCAATTCGGCGCGGTAGGAGTCGGAGGTTGCCGCGATGAGTCGGCGCACCTTGAGTCCGCCCTTGCGCTTGATGGGATCGAGGCGGATGAGA
>WBZM01000949.1_pt1 | contig 32962 bp, 29 predicted proteins | sample 5204271 | NCBI WGS metagenome assembly WBZM01 (sample SAMN12344346, study PRJNA552823) | activated sludge metagenome | biome: Activated sludge suspended growth; feature: Nitrification reactor; material: Wastewater; isolation source: activated sludge from nitrification reactor of wastewater... | reverse complement strand
CTGGGTGAAATCTTCTTCGACAAGCTCGGCGTGCCGGTCGTCAAGAAAACCGCGACCGGCGCACGCAGCACCGACGAAGAGGTGCTGGAAAAGCTGGCCGAAGACTACCCGCTGCCGGCCAAGATCCTGGAACACCGCTCGCTGTCCAAGCTCAAAGGCACCTACACCGACAAGCTCGCGCAGATGGCGCTGCCGCGCACCGGCCGGGTGCACACCCACTATGCACAGGCGGTGGCCGTGACCGGGCGCCTGTCCAGCAACGACCCCAATCTGCAGAACATCCCCATCCGCACCGCCGAAGGCCGGCGCGTGCGCGAGGCTTTTGTGGCGCCGGCGGGCTGCGTGATCGCCAGCGCCGACTACAGCCAGATCGAGCTGCGCATCATGGCGCACCTCTCCGGCGATGAAGCCCTGCTGGCCGCCTTCCGCCAGGGGCAAGACGTGCACCGCGCCACGGCGTCCGAGGTCTTCGGTGTGGCGCCCGACCAGGTCAGCAGCGAGCAGCGGCGCTACGCCAAGGTCATCAACTTCGGCCTGATCTACGGCATGAGCAGCTTCGGCCTGGCCAAGAACCTGGGCATCGAGACCAAGGCCGCCGCCGCGTGGATCGACCGCTACTTCCAGCGCTACCCCGGTGTGAAGCGCTACATGGACGAGACCCGCGCCCAGGCCAAGGCGCAGGGCTATGTCGAAACCGTCTTCGGCCGCCGCCTGGTGCTGCCCGAAATCAACAGCCCCAACGGCCCGCGCCGGGCCGGCGCCGAACGCGCCGCCATCAACGCGCCCATGCAGGGCACCGCTGCCGACCTGATCAAGAAAGCGATGGTGACCGTGCAGCACACGCTGGACCGCGAACAACGCGCCACCAAAATGATCATGCAGGTGCACGACGAACTGGTCTTCGAGGTGCCCGAGGCCGAGGTGGACTGGCTGCGCACCGAAATCCCCCGCCTGATGGCCGGCGTGGCCGAGCTCAGCGTGCCGCTGCTGGCCGAGGTCGGCGTGGGGGCGAACTGGGAGGCGGCGCATTGAGGGGTGCTTCTGCATCCTGTCCTGCGGGTTTTTCCTGATCCACAGCCGGGAACCGCGCGGCGCTTGGGGGCTCATTCGGGGGCAGGTGCGGCGAGGGTGGATTTCGGCCACCATGGCGGCCTCGTCATCAAACAGAATCCGAGCCAACCAGAGCCACCATGCTGACCAACGACCTGCGACAGGAACTCGAAGCCTTGCTGCCAGGCACCACCACCGAAGCCGGGCCGTCGCGGCGTATCGCGCTGAAAGCGGTACGCGGCGTCGGGTATGCCGCTGCGACGCTGCCGATCAGGGCGCAGACGGCGGTCAAGACGCCGTCGGATGGCCTCGTTTCAGGCGAAGTCGTCATTGACGTCAATGGCTTCAAGTTGCCGGCCTACCGGGCCGCCCCAGCGGGCAAGACCGGGCTGCCGGTGGTGCTGGTCATCTCCGAGATCTTTGGTGTTCATGAATACATCGCCGACACCGCCCGACGTCTGGCCCGCGCCGGTTATCTGGCGATTGCGCCGGAGCTGTTCGAGCGCCAGGGCGACGCACAGAGCTATGGGGAGGTTTCGAGGCTGCTGGCCGAAGTGATCGACAAGGTGCCCGACGCACAGGTGATGGGTGATCTGGATGCCGCGGTCAGATGGGCCGCCGCCAACGGGGGGGACGTGTCAAAGCTTGGCGTCACCGGCTTCTGCTGGGGCGGACGTCAAACCTGGCTGTACAGCGCCCACAACAGGCATGTCAAGGCCGGGGTGGCCTGGTATGGGCGCCTCATGGGGGAACAAAGCCAACGGACGCCCCAGAACCCCATCGATGTCGCCCCAAAGCTGGCCGGGCCGGTGCTGGGTCTTTATGGCGGAGCGGACGACGGCATACCCCTGGCGTCGGTCGAACGGATGAAGAGCGCGCTGGCCAAGGGCGACCCGGCCGCCCGCGCGTCACGGCTCGTCGTCTATCCCGATGTTCCCCACGCCTTTCATGCCGACTATCGCCCCAGCTACAGGAAGGAAGCCGCGGAAGACGGGTGGAAGCGTGCGTTGGCCTGGTTCAAGGCCAATGGCGTGGCCTGAGACGGAACAGGACGCGCCCGTGCGTGGACGTGGTGGCTGATTCCGATAGCCTGGCCCGCATCTGGCAAGCTGGCGGCTTGAGGCGTTTCCCGTCGACGCGGTGCAGAATGCCGTCATGAACAAGACGTACGACCATCTTCTGGTTGCCGTGGACGGACCGATCGCCACGGTCACGCTCAATCGCGTCGAACGACGCAATGCGTTGTCACTGGCGGTGATGGGTGAATTGACCCGGGTGCTTCAGGCCTTGGCCCGGACAGACGTTCGAGGTGTGATCCTGGCGGCAAACGGCCCGGTATTCAGCGCCGGACATGATTTTTCCGACCTGGCTGGCGCCAGTCTGGCCCAGGCCCGAGAGCTCTTTGGCGTGTGCACGACGATGATGAACACCATCCAGTCCATGCCGCAACCGGTCGTGGCCCGCGTGCATGCGCTGGCCACGGCCGGCGGCTGCCAACTGGTGGCCAGCTGCGACCTTGCGGTGGCAGCTTCGACGGCGACATTTGCAATCCCCGGTGGCAAAGCGGGATTGTTCTGTCACACGCCGCTGGTGGCCGTGGCCCGAAACGTGGGGCGCAAAAGGGCGCTGGAAATGGCAATGACCGGCGATCCCATCGACGCTGGCACCGCCGCCGAATGGGGGCTGATCAACAAGGCGGTTCCGCCTGATGAGCTGGAGTCCGCCACGCGGGATCTGATCGACAGGGCCACCCGCGGGAGCGCGTTGTCGAAGGCTCTCGGCAAACAGGCGTTCTACCGTCAGATCGACTTGCCCCAGAATCTGGCCTATGACTTTGCCGTGGAGCGCATGGCCACGGCCTCGTTGTTGCCGGACTCGCAGGAAGGTATCGCCGCATTCCTCGAGAAGCGGCCTGCCCGGTTTACGCAACGACCCGATCCCGAAGACGACGTCTTGTAGGCTTGCATGCCGCGGGGCGCTGGCTGCTCCCGGCCGTCCACAAGCATCGCCTTAACGATTCGGTTCGACCTTCTGCCAGCTGCTGTCGGGGTTGTAGGCCTTCATCTGCTTTGCCACGGCGTCGGTGTTGCGTCCCAGGTTTTTCTGGTACACCTGTCCGTCGCGGTTGACGATGAAGGTCATCACGCCACTGTCGCCGTAGCGCTCGGGCCAGGCAGCCAGCGCGAAGCCTTCGGTCATCAGGCCGTTGCGCACGTAGCTCCTGGCGCCGCCCGGGGCGTCCTTGCCCTGTTCGGTCAGTACCTTGTAGCGGTAGCCGTGGTAGGCCTGGCCCGGTCGGGCATCGGCAAACGCAGGCCCGAGCGGGCTCTCGGGCGTATTCGGCGCCGTCGGCCAGTACAGCCCGTCGCGCTTGCCGGGTGAAGAGACGGCCCGCATCGCGAAGTGCTTGACGGGCAGGCCGTCGGGGTTGGCCGCGTAGAACTCCTCTTGCGCGTCGGTTACGGCCAGCACGGTCTGGATTGCGGCCAGCTCGTTGCGGCCGATGCGGCGGGTCTGCAGTTCCTTCGGGGTCTGGCGGATGTCGAAGCGCCAGCCGGCGGCGGTTTTCACGATCGGGATCGGCAGCGTCCAGCCGTGTGTGCCGACTTCCAGTGCCGCGCGGTTGTCGCCTTGCGGCACGATCTTGTTGCCGCGCGACCAGGCTTCCAGGAACCTGATCCGGTCGGCGTAGTCGGCCGATTCGGGCGGGATGTAGCGCGCGTAACCGGCGCCGAGCACGGCCTGGATCTGATCGCTGTCGTTGCGGGCCAGACCGTCCACGAGCGCCTCGGCGGCGGCGGTCGGGGTGGGAAACGCCTTCTGGGCGAACACCGGCGTGGATACAACCAATGCGCCACCGAGGGTGATGGCACCAAGGGCCATTCGGATGGCGGCGAGGGCTTGTTTGGGGTTCTTCATGTCCAGTCTCTCCTGTTACCGGCCACGGCCGCCACCACCGGCACGGCCGCCGCCACCACCTCCAGCCGTGCGCGCGCCGCCACCGCCGCCACCTGCACCGCCCACTCGTCCCCCACCGCCACCGGCGGGCGCGGGACGCGCGCCCTCGAAGCCGCCACGCTGGGCTGCCTGCTGGCTGGCCGCGCCACGGTCCATCTGCTGGCGCGACTGGCGGTCGCCGGCGCCGGCGAGCGCGTTGTCGCGGCCCGCCGCGCCCTGACCGAACGCCTGCCCGCCGCGGTTCATCTCTTGCCGGCCTTGCTGGGCGGCACCGCGATTCATCTCCTGTCGGCCTTGCTGGACGGCACCACGATCGATGCTCTGCGCCCGTTCCATGGCCGACCCGGTCGATGCCGCCACGCCCCGGTCCTGCATGGTCTGGGCGGCGCGTTCGCGGCTGGCGTCACGGGCGGGGTCGCGCGCGACAGCGTCCTTGCCGCGGAATTGTTCGCGACTGCCGGCCTGGTACTGGCGGTTCAGGTTCTGGCGGGTCGCGTCGCCGCCGCGGTAGGGGGTGGCGCCGCGACGCTCGGGGTTGTGGTTCCAGTTGGCGCGGTTGCCGTTGGCGTTGATCTGGCGGTTGACGTTGATGTTGTTGTAGCGGTTGACGTTGATGTTCACGCTGCCGCGGCCCCAGTTGACGCCGCCCCACAGCGCGTTGCTGATACCGATGCCGATGCCCCAGGCGATGCCCGTGGCGATGGTGCGCGAGAACCAGTAGCCGGGCGGCGGCGGGAAGAAGAAGGGCGCGTAGGCCGGGTAGGGCCAGGGGCCGAACACGTACATCGGGTTGTAGGCCGGCACAAAGACCGTGCTGGGCTGCGCCGGTTCGATCACGATCACCTGCGGCGGCGGCGCGGACTGCTGCACCACCACGGTGGTGGGAGCCGGCGCGGCTGGCTGCGTCGACACCGTGACCTGTTCGTTGCTCTTGAGGTTGCCGGCCTGCTGGGCGCGCTGGCGCAGGCGCTGCACCGCGTTCATCACGTCCTCGGGCTGCGCCAGGAAGGCGTCACCCATGTTGCGCACCCACTCGGGCTGGGCGCCAAACGTGATCAGAACATCGGGGAAGGCCACCAGCGAGGCCACCGAAGGATCCCAGGGCTGGTTTTCCACCATCTTGACGGCTGCGTCGCCCTTTTCGTTGGGGTGCGCCTTGGACCACGCCGCCGCCGCCGCGAAATCCTCGGGGTAGGTGGTGGCCATGAACAGCTGGGCCAGCAAGGCGTCGGGGAACAGGGCGACGGGCGCCGTCATCTGTTCGAGTTGCTCGTTGCTGAACGGTTTGGCCGTCTGCGCCTGGCCTTGCAACGGCAGCAGCAGGGTCAGCCCCAAGGCCGCCCCGGTGAGCCAGGAAACAATGCGTTTGATCACCTGAACCTCCTCAATGTCGGCCTTGACGCCACCGTGCGCGGGCCGGAAAGAAACCGCAGGCAGCGGCCAGATTGGCATCATAGCCGCGCGCCAAAGCGATCAGGGTGTGCGGCCTGTCACGGGCGCGCGATGCTGTTGCCCGCGCGCTTGACGCTGTCGCCCACCTTGTAGCCGGGGTCGCTCTCGAACTCGAAGCTGTGGGTGCCGCCGCTGCCGAAGTTGACGTCGACCTTCCACACCTTCTTGGACTTGACCTTCTTTTCCACCTCGCGGCCCGCGTAGGCGCCGCCAGCGGCGCCGGCCGCCGTGGCCAACGTCTTGCCAACGCCACCGCCTACCTGGTGCCCCAGCACGCCGCCAACCACCGCGCCACCGACCAGACCGACGGCACTGCCTTCGCCCTTCTTCTCCACCTGCTTGACGGCCGTCACCTTGCCGCAGTCCGCGCAGGCCGCGGCAGCGGGTGCGGGCTGCCCGGCGGCTGTCAGTCGGGACTTGGCGGAGGCCACCGTCTTGTCGTACTCGCCCTGGGCATCGCGTTTGCACTGCATGCGAACCGTCGAGTCGGCTTCGGCATTGCAGATCTTGTTGTCGGCATCGAGGCGCGCCTTGGCCTGTTTGACGTCGGCGTCGTACTGGGCCTTGGGGGTGGGGCTCGAAGCGGCGGCTGCCGGCGGGGAAGTCTGGGCGCTGGCCGCCACTGAAAAAGCGAGCAGCATCGCCGCGGAAATATGGAGGTTCAGGTGCCGCATGGCTTGCTCCTTGGTTGGGTTCAAGTGCCGCAGGATACGCGCAAATCGTTCACTTCACGATCGTGAGCCCTGCGCAAAGGTTTCATTGTTTTTCCGCCGGATCAAGGGCCTGCGAGCCTATTCCGACTTGTAGGGCGGCGGATAGGGCGTGACGCAGCTCAGATCGTCCGGGTCGTAGAAGCACGGCGGAATCACGTGGGCCAGCAGCCACGGGTCGAATTGCGCCAGGGGCGCCATGGGCGCATAGGGGTTGACGCTGCGGGTGTCCTTGTATTTGGGATCTTCGGTGTTGCCGCTGCGCGGGTCGGCTGGCGGTGGGTTCCAGGCGTAGTCCGAAACCACCGCGCGCATCGGTGTGACCGCCTCGCGCGTCACGTCGATCACCATGAAGTCGCTCGCCACGGTGACGGGTCCTGAATACCACGAGCGGATGTCGGCCAGTGCCGGCACGATGGTGTCATCCTCGGCCTGGAAGTGGGTGCCGACGGCCAGGCGGGGTGCCTTGCCCTGTTTGGCGATCTCGTTGAGGATGTAGCCGAAGGCTTTTTGCGGCGTGTGCGAATTCTCCTGGACGGCCCAGGAATTCTTGAGCGCCAGCTGGTACTCGATGTTGTTCGGATCGCTCTGGCCGCTGAGCTTGGCGGCCCAGAACTGGGGCGGCACGACCATCTCGCTGATCAGCACGTCCACGCCGGTGGGGCCGTTGCTGGCGTTGTCGATCAGGAACCGGTTGGGTTTGGTGTCGCCGGTGAAGATCATCGACAGGCCTTTCCACTCCAGCTTGTAGCTCACCGAGCCCGCGCGGCCGTGAATCGCCGGGAAGTACGAGATCCGTACGCCGTTGCCCTCGTAGGCGACCCACTGGCCCGACGCGGGCTTGCGAATCGTGTGACGTGTGCTCCAGGTGCGTGAGGTGTCGCCGTTTCGCCAGTTCAGCTCGGTCGCAAAGATGTCGTAACCGTCGCCCTCGGCGTCCTTGTAGCGGGTCGGTACGAAGCTCTGCGACTCCGTGTGCCAGCGGTTCATCTCGCGGAAATGGTAGGCGAAGTTCAGCGTGCCGTCGTCGTACAGGATGCCTTGCGGGTCCGGCACACCCGAGGCGGACGGTCCCCAGATGTACAGCGGCGATTTGGCATCGCCTTGTGGACCGAAGCAGTAGATGTGGGTCAGATCGCTGGTGTGGTCGCCGTGCAGGTGCGTCAGAAAGATCTTGCGCATCTTCGAGTACGCGATCTGCATTGTCGTGTAGTTCACCGTCACACCCGCGCCGCAGTCAAAGACGAAACTCTCGCCATTGCCCAGTTCGACGAACACGCTGGTGCACGATTGGGTGAGCCGTTCCAGGGGCGTGGTGCCGAGAAAGGTGATGCGCATCATGTCGCCCACCACCGGCTTGGAGCCCAAAATGTATTGGGGCAGGTTGGCAAAAAGCGTGTTCTTTTCGGGCGACAGCCCGGGCGCCGCGTTGGCCGTGCTCCCGAGACCGCAGCCGCTGAGCCCGCTGCCCAGTGCCACCGCGCCACCGGCCAAACCGGAAAGTTTCAACAGATCGCGCTTGGAGAGGTCAACCATGGTGTCCGCCTTTCGAGTGACATGAATCGATGCACGCGATGCGACATGGGTCGGAGATTCCGCAACAGCCATCGGCTCGATGGCCCGCCTGCCGGCGACCCTGCTACCGAACCGCCCGCAGGAACATCCTAGGATGAGGCGTGTCGCAGGGCAAGGCAGTCGCAAGCGCTGTCTTCACTGTCTTTGTCCCTTGTCAATGAGTGCTCGAAACGAGGGCGGGGCGGGCAGCCATTGCCGCCGGCCCGGTTCGGTGCCATGCTTGCGCCTGACACCGCGAGGAGACCCACCCATGAAGTCGCACCATGCCCTGCACCTGCATGTGCCGGAGCCATCGGCCCGCCCCGGCCGCGAGACCAATTTCGCCTACCTGCACCTGGCCGCCGCCGGCGCGGCGCGGCGCCCGCCGCTGCAAGTGAAACCGGTCGACACCAGCGATCTGGCCTTCAGCCTGGTGCGGGTGCTCGACGACGATGGCCAGGCCGTCGGTCCCTGGGCACCCAAGCTGGCGCCCCCACTCCTGCGCAAGGGCCTGCGCGCGATGATGAAAACCCGGGTGTTCGACGCGCGCATGCTGCTGGCGCAGCGCCAGAAGAAGCTGTCGTTCTACATGCAGAGCCTGGGCGAGGAGGCCATCGGCGCGGCGCACGCGCTGGCGCTGGCCGAGGGCGACATGTGTTTTCCCACCTACCGGCAGCAAAGCCTGCTGATGGCGCGCGAGGTGCCGCTGGTCGGGCTCATGTGCCAGCTCATGTCGAACTCGCACGACCCGCTCAAGGGCCGGCAACTGCCGGTGATGTATTCGATACGCAGTGCGGGCTATTTCTCGATCTCTGGCAACCTGGCCACGCAGTTCATCCAGGCCGTGGGCTGGGCCATGGCCTCGGCGATCAAGAACGACACCCGGATCGCCTCGGCCTGGATCGGCGACGGCGCCACGGCCGAGTCCGACTTCCACACCGCGCTGACCTTCGCGCACGTGTATCGCGCGCCGGTGATCCTGAATGTCGTGAACAACCAATGGGCGATCTCCACCTTCCAGGCGATTGCCGGTGGCGAAGGCACCACGTTTGCCGCGCGCGGCATCGGCTGCGGCATCCCGTCGCTTCGGGTGGATGGCAACGACTTCCTGGCCGTGCACGCGGCGTCCACCTGGGCAGCGGAGCGCGCGCGCAGCAACCTGGGGCCGACCTTGATCGAGTGGGTGACCTACCGGGCCGGCCCGCATTCGACCTCCGACGACCCGAGCAAGTACCGGCCGGCCGATGACTGGGCGCATTTCCCGCTCGGCGACCCGATCGCGCGCCTGAAGCAGCACCTGATCCGCGAAAAGCACTGGTCCGAGGAGGAGCACGCGCAGCTCCAGGCGGAGCTGGAGGCCGAGGTGGCCGGCGCGCAGCAGGAGGCCGAGTCCCACGGCACGCTGCTCGACGGCCATATTCCAAGTGCGGCGTCGATGTTCGAGGACGTCTACAAGGTCATGCCGGCGCACCTGCGCGGCCAGCTGGCGCAACTGGAGGGACGCGCATGACCACCACCGCACCGCCCGGCGTGAAGACCGCGCCGATGAGCATGATCCAGGCCTTGCGCTCGGCCATGGACGTGATGCTGGAGCGCGACCCCAACGTGGTGATCTTCGGCCAGGACGTGGGCTACTTCGGCGGCGTGTTCCGCTGCACCGAAGGTCTGCAGAAGAAGTACGGCAAATCCCGCGTGTTCGACGCGCCGATCTCCGAGGGCGGCATCGTTGGCGCGGCGGTGGGCATGGGCGCCTACGGGCTGCGTCCCGTGCCCGAGATCCAGTTCGCCGACTACTTCTACCCCGCGTCGGACCAGATCGTCTCCGAGGCGGCGCGGCTGCGCTACCGCTCGGCCGGCGAGTTCACGGCGCCCATCACCATCCGCATGCCCTGCGGCGGCGGCATTTATGGCGGGCAGACCCACAGCCAGAGCCCGGAGGCGCTGTTCACCCAGGTCTGCGGCCTGCGTACCGTGATGCCGTGCAACCCGTTTGATGCCAAAGGCCTGCTGATCAGCGCCATCGAAAACGACGACCCGGTGATCTTTCTGGAGCCAAAGCGCCTGTACAACGGCCCGTTCGACGGCCACCACGAAAACCCGGTCGTGCCGTGGTCGCAGCACCCGCTGGGCGAGGTGCCCGAGGGCTACTACACGGTGCCGCTGGAGTCGGCGCGCGTGTTCCGACCGGGCAGCGCGCTCACGGTGCTGGCCTACGGCACCATGGTGTTCGTGGCCGAGGCCGCCGCGCGCGAGACCGGCATCGATGCCGAGGTCATCGACCTGCGCAGCCTGTGGCCGCTGGACCTGGACACCATCGTCGCCTCGGTCAAGAAAACCCGCCGCTGCGTGGTGGTGCACGAGGCCACGCGCACCTGTGGTTTCGGCGCCGAGCTGATGGCGCTGGTGCAGGAGCACTGCTTCTACCACCTGGAGGCGCCGATCGAGCGCGTGACCGGCTGGGATACCCCGTACCCGCACGCGCAGGAGTGGCTGTATTTCCCCGGTCCCGCCCGCGTCGGCCAAGCCTTTTCTCGCGTGATGGAGGCATGATGGGCACGTACGTCATCAAGACCCCGGACATCGGCGAAGGCATCGCCGAGGTCGAACTTGTGGCCTGGCATGTGAAGGAGGGTGACACGGTGGTGGCCGACCAGGTGCTGGCCGACGTCATGACCGACAAGGCCACCGTGGAGATCCCGTCGCCGGTGGCGGGCAAGGTGCTCTGCCTGGGCGGGCGCATCGGCCAGGCGGTGGCCGTGGGCTCGGAGCTGATCCGGCTGGAGGTGGCCGGCGAGGGCAACCTGAAGCCCGGCGCCGCAGCGGCCCGCCCACCGGTGGCAGCGCCTGCAGCGTCTGCGCCGACACCAGCGCCGGCACCGAAGGCGCTCGCCACCGAGCCGTCCCCCCTGTTGCCCGCCTTCGCCCGGCCACCCGCAACCGGTGCGGGCGAGCGCGTGCGGCAGCTCATCGACGCCGCGTCCGCGCAGGATGCGGCGGGTGCGACCGGCGAACGCCCGATCGCCTCGCCCGCCGTGCGCCGCCGCGCCTGGGAACTCGGCATCCCGCTGGAGCAGGTGCGGCCCACCGGGCCTGCCGGGCGCATCGTGCATGCCGACCTCGACGCCTTTGCGCGCGCCCATCCGAACCTCGCGCCATCCGGCGCGAGCGGGCCCACAGCCGAGCGCTCGCCCGCACGCGAGGCGCCCGCCGCGCCCGTGAAGACCGTGCTGGCGGTGCCGGTGCGGGTCAACACCTTCGAAGAAGTCCACACCACAGAGACCATCCCCGTCATCGGCCTGCGTCGCAAGATCGCGATGAGGATGCAGGACGCCAAACGCCGCATCCCGCACTTCAGCTACGTGGAGGAGGTGGACGTCACCGAGTTGGAGGCGCTGCGCCAGCAGCTCAATGCCCGCTGGGAAGGGCGGCGCGTGCGCCTCACGCTGCTGCCTTTCCTCGTGCGGGCGCTGGTGGGGGCGGTGCGCGAGTTCCCGCAGGTCAACGCCCGTTTTGACGACGAGGTGGGCACCATCACCCGCTTCGGCGCGCTGCACCTGGGCGTCGCCACGCAGACCGGCAACGGGCTCATGGTGCCGGTGCTGCGCCATGCCGAAGCGCTGGACCTCTGGGCCTGCGCCGGCGAGATCGCCCGCGTGGCCGACTCGGCGCGATCCGGCCGGGCCACGCGCGAAGAGCTCAGCGGCTCCACGCTCACGCTCACCAGCCTGGGTGCGCTGGGCGGCATCGCCAACACGCCGATCATCAACGCGCCCGAGGTGGCCATCGTCGGCGTCAACCGCATCGTGGAGCGGCCGGTGGTGCGCGGCGGCGCCATCTTGGCGCGCCGGATGATGAACCTGTCGTCGTCCTTCGACCACCGCGTGGTGGACGGGGCCGACGCAGCGGCCTTCATCCAGGCGGTGCGGGGCGCGCTGGAGTCGCCGGCGCTGCTGTTCGTCGAATAGGGCGGCGCGGCGCCCGTGCCAGGGGCGCTTGACACGGTTGCTAAGATGAAAGCCACCCGGTGCCCGCCCAGGGGGCCATTGGGTGCCCCGCAGCGGCCCGGGAGGCATTTTCGGGGTCATTTTCCTCTGTTTTTTCAATCTAATCGGCCTTTCTCCAGCGTGGGATGGCCACGAGCAGCTATGGTATTGATAGCTATCTGGATCGGCACCCTCGCCGCCGGCATCGGCAGCGTTTGGATTGCGGCCGCGTTGAGCTTCGGTGCGCTGGCCCGTTACACCCAGCACATGCTGAGCCTGGCCGCGGGCGCGCTGCTGGCCACGGCTTTCCTGCACCTGCTGCCCGAAGCCTTCGAGAGCCAGGCCGGTGCGCACGACCTGTTCCTCACCCTGCTGGTCGGGCTGGTGTTCTTCTTTCTGCTGGACAAGGCCGAGCTCTGGCACCACGGCCATGAACACCACCACGGCACGGCGCCTGGCGAGGCGCACCACCCCGCGCACGAACTCGCGCACAGCCATGCCCACGCCCACGCCCACGCGCAGGGGCACGCCCATGCCCACGGGGCCGGCCGTGCCCACGTGCACAACCACAAACCCGGCAGCTGGGCGGTACTGACCGGCGACAGCGTGCACTGCTTCGGCGACGGCATCCTGATCGCCTCGGCCTTCATGGCCGACCTGCGCCTGGGCGTGATCGCCGCGCTGGCCGTGCTGGCGCACGAGGTGCCGCACCACATGGGCGACCTCGTGGTGCTGCGCGGCGGCAGCGGCGACCGGCGGGTGGCGCTGGTGAAGGTGTCACTGGCCGGCGCGGTCACGGCGCTGGGTGGCACGCTCGGCTTTTTTCTGGTGGAACGCTTGCGCGACGGGTTGCCTTATTTTCTGGTGGTGGCCAGCAGCAGCTTCATCTACGTGGCGCTGGCCGACCTGATCCCGCAGTTGCAGAAGCGGCTGAGCACCCGCGAAACCGCCGCGCAGATCGTCTGGCTGGGGGTGGGCATCGGCCTGGTGACGCTGGTGAGCGGGCTGGCGCACGGGCATTGAGGGCCGCGAGGCGGCGCTTCAGCCGGTTGTCTCGAAAACAGGGTGACCGAACGACGTTCGCCATCCGATCCTGAATCACCGCCCCTGCACGTGCAGGCCTGATGCCGGTGTGGCTGACGGCGTTGATCTGGCTCAGTTCGATGTCAAAGACGGCGGCGTATGCTTGCAGCGAAGAAAAGGGGAAGGGATTCATGACGATCCGACGGTCAGCGACATGTGTCCTGTGCGCGCTCCTGGCTGGCCCGGTCGTGGGCCAAGGGGTTCCATCCGAGCCCGAAGGCGTGGTTGCGGCGTGGGCCGCCGCGTTCAACGAGTGCAGCGCCGAGAAGTTGGCCGCTTTGTACGACCCGACGGCAACACTATGGGGCACGAACTCGCCTGCGCTCGCCAGCACGCCCGAGGCCATTCGCAGCTACTTCGACCGGGCGTGCGGAGCGAGTCCGCCGATTCGCGTCGCGGTGGGTCAGGTCGTGAGTCGCGTCTACGCCAACTTCGCCGCGGTGGCCGGCACCTACCAGTTCTCGCGGGAGGGCGTTCCCCTTCCATCAAGGTACAGCTTTGCAATGGTCAACACGGCGAATGGCTGGCGCATCGTGCAACACCACTCGTCGCCCCTGCCGGCCAGACCCTAGCGGCTGTCGCATGGAAAGATGTGGACCTGAAAGCGGCATGGCTCATGGTGTCGAGGCATGAACGAGCCGCAGTCCGGACGGGCGCCCGATTCGAAAAACCCACCCATAGAAAGGTGAAACCATGACGCATGCATCCCGCACACTTGCCGCCTCGCTCGCCATCACGCTTGCCGCCTTTGCCACTGTATTGGCGTCTCCGGTCGCATCGGCCCAAGCCAGCGGCATGTCAGCCAAGCCGCTGCTCCGCACTACCCTGAGCGACGACACCTCGAAGGACACGGTCATGCTGGCGGTCGAGATCGCCGCGGGAGGTACCACCGGACGCCATTACCATCATGGCGACGAATATGCGTTTGTCCTGCAGGGAACCCTTGAACTGGCGGCCGATGGACGCGAGACCCGACGCGTGACGGCGGGTGACGCCTTCCATAACCCACGAGGTTTGATTCACGAAGCGAAGAATGCCGGCGACACGCCGGTTCGTCTGCACGTTGTCTTCGTGGTCGACAAAGGCAAGCCCATCATCGAGCCCGTCGCCAGGTGACGTGATCGGCACAGCGCACCGGGCCTGTGGTCAGGGTTCGATCAGGGTTATCGGTCCGGTATCGAGAGCCGATGCGTCTCGGTTTCGTGGCCAGCGCAGCCCTCAGCCCAGTGGCGGGTCAGGCGCTCGGGCGCAGCGCCGGACGGCGTGAGGCCCGGCCGGTTTGACGTCCCGAAGCGGCGCGGCGCACACTCGGCGCCAGGCCATTCTTCAGGAGACGGACGATGCAAAACGTTTTGACAGGCAAACGCGTGCTCATCACGCAGGCCACCGAGTTCATGGGCCCGGTGCTGTGCGAGGTGTTTGCCGAGCAGGGAGCGGAGGTGGTGGCCAGCGCGGCCGACCTCAGCGAGCCCGGCGCGGCCCGGCGGGTGGTGGTGGAGGCCGGGCACATCGACGTGCTGGTGGCCAACCTGGCCATCCGGGCACCCACGACGGCGGCGGTGGCGGTGGGCGAGGCCGAATGGCGCGCCGTGTTCGCTGCGCTGGTGGATCCGCTGCCGCACCTGGTCGGGGCCGCGGCGCCCGCCATGATTCAGCGTCGCGCGGGCAAGATCCTGGTGATGGGCAGCGCCTCGGCCCTGCGCGGCATGAAGCGGGCGTCCACCTACAGTGCGGCCCGCGGCGCGCAGCTGGCTTATGCGCAGGCGGTGGGTGTGGAGCTGGCGCCGCACAAGGTCCAGCTCAATGCCATCGCCCAGAACTTCGTGGACAACCCCACCTACTTCCCGCCCGAGGTCCAGGCCAATCTGCGCTTCCAGGAACGACTGGCCCGCGAGGTGCCCCTGGGCCGCCTGGTCGGCGCGCGCGAAGACGCCCAGTTCGCTGCCTACCTGTGCAGCCCCGCGGCAGACTGCTTTGTGGGGCAGGTGTTTCCGGTGTGCGGGGGGTGGGTCGCCCGGTAGGCCCACCCAACCTGCGGTTCCCCCCTCAGTTCACCATCACCAGCTTGCCCATCACCCCGCGCGAGCCCATGTGGGCGAATGCGGCTTTCAGCTCGCTCATGGGCATGGTGCGGTCGATCACGGGTTTGACCTTGCCTTGGGCGTACCACTGGGCCAGCTCCATCATCATGGCGGCGTTGGCCTTGGGTTCGCGGCGGGCGAAGTCGCCCCAGAACACGCCGACGATGGACGCGCCCTTGAGCAGCGCCAGGTTCAACGGCAGCGAGGGGATGGGCCCCGCCGCGAAGCCCACCACCAGGTAGCGCCCGCGCCAGGCGATGCCGCGGAAGGCGGGCTCGGCGAAGTCGCCGCCCACCGGGTCGTAGATGACGTCCGGGCCTTTGCCGTCGGTCAGCGCCTTGAGCGCGTCGCGCAGGTTCTCGGTGCTGTAGTTGATGGTGGCGTCGGCGCCCAGGGTTTTGCACAGCGCGCACTTCTCGTCGGTGGAGGCGGCAGCGATCACCTTGGCGCCCACGGCCTTGGCGATCTGGATCGCGGCGGTGCCCACGCCGCCGGCGGCGCCCAGCACCAGCACGGTTTCGCCCGCCTTGAGCTGGGCGCGGTCCACCAGCGCGTGGTGGCTGGTGGCGTAGATCATGATGAAGGCGGCGGCGTCCACTTGCGAGAAGCCCGGCGGCAGCGGCATGCACAGCGCGGCCGGCGCGAGGGTGTGGGTGCCGAAGCCACCGGTGCCTGACAAGCAGGCGACGTTCTGGCCCACCTTCAGGTTCGTCACGCCGTCGCCCACCGCGGCCACCACGCCGGCGTATTCGGAGCCGGGCACGAAGGGCAGTGGCGGCTTCATCTGGTATTTGTTCTGCACGATCAGCAGATCGGGGAAGTTCAGGCTGGCGGCCTTGATCTCGATGAGCACCTCGCCGGCCTTGGGCGCGGGGGTGGGCAGTTCTTTCCAGGTCAGGGCGTCGACGCCCACGGGGTTTTCACATAGCCAGGCATGCACGGGGAGGTCTCCTTCAGAACAAGTGCGCGATCATAGGGGCCCGCGGCGCCCGGCCGATGTCTCACCAGCGACCCCGGCGTCCGCAGGGTTGCCACCGGCCGGTCGGGGTGGGCCACCTACAATCGGTCACAACCCCGAACGCCCATGAAGATCCTGATTTCCAACGACGATGGCTACCAGGCCGCCGGCATCGTGGCGCTGTACGAGGCGCTCAAAGCGGTGGCCGAGGTCGAGGTGGTGGCGCCCGAGCAGAACAACAGCGCCAAGTCCAACGCGCTGACGCTGCACGCGCCCTTGTACGTGCACACGGCGCCCAACGGCTTTCGCTTCGTCAACGGCACGCCGGCCGATTGTGTGCACGTCGCGTTGACCGGTCTGCTCGGCTACCGGCCCGACCTGGTGGTCTCGGGCATCAACAACGGCGCCAACATGGGCGACGACACCATCTACTCCGGCACCGTGGGCGCGGCCATGGAGGGCTACCTGTTCGGCATCCCGGCGATCGCGTTCTCGCAGATCGACAAAGGCTGGGCGCACATCGATTCGGCGGCGGCCAAGGCGCGCGAGATCGTCCTGCAACTGGCGCAGCAACAGATGATCGGCGCGCGGCCCTGGCTGCTGAACGTCAACATCCCGAACCTGCCGCTGGAACGCATCCAGCCGGTGAAGGTGTGCCGCCTGGGCCGCCGGCATGCGGCCGAGCCGGTGATCGCGCAGGTCAACCCGCGCGGCGAGACCATGTACTGGATCGGCGCCGCCGGTCCCGCACTCGACGAGGCCGAGGGCACCGATTTCCATGCCACCGAGCACGGTCATGTGGTAATGACGCCGCTCAAGGTGGACCTCACCGACCACGAGCAGCTGGGTTTCTGGGCGGGCATGGCGTCAGCACAGGCACCGGAATGACCCGGCGCCCCAGTTTCCCGGCCCGGATCGATTTTTCGCACGGGCAACCCACACCGGCACGCCAGCCAGTGGGCGCGGCAAAGGTGTCGCCGCGATCGACCCCGCCGGCGGTGCGCGCCGCCCCGGCCGTGCGGGGCCTGGGCATGGATTCGGTGGCCGTGCGCGCCGCCATGGTGCAGAAGCTGGCCGCGCAGGGCGTTGCGGATCCGGCGGTGCTGCAGGCGATGAACGCGGTGGAGCGCCACCACTTCGTCGACCCGGCCCTGGTGAACCAGGCTTACGAAGACACCAGCCTGCCGATCGGCCTGGGCCAGACCATTTCCAAGCCCAATGTGGTGGCACGCATGATGGAACTGCTCCGCCACGGCCTCAAAGGCAAGCTGGGCCGCGTGCTCGAGATCGGCACCGGCTGCGGCTACCAGGCCGCCGTGTTGAGCCACCTGGCCACCGAGGTCTACAGCATCGAGCGGCTGCGTGGCCTGCACGACAAGGCTCGGGCCAATCTGCGTCCGCTGCGCCTGACCAACGTGCACCTGCTGTTCGGCGACGGCATGGCGGGTTTTGCCAAGGGGGCGCCGTATGCGGCCATCGTGGCAGCGGCCGGCGGCGAGGCGATACCGCACGCCTGGATCGAGCAGCTCGCGGTGGGCGGGCGGCTGGTGGCGCCGATGGTGACGCCCGGGGGGCCGCAGGCGCTGGTGGTGGTCGACAAGACGGCGCAGGGTCTGCAGCAGACGGTGCTGGAGGCGGTGCATTTCGTCCCCCTAAAATCGGGCATCGCGTGAAGGGAAACAACATGGCAGGGAAATACCACCGGGCGGGGCTTGCAGCGATGTGTCTGGCATTGGCCATGACGCTGGCGGCCTGCTCCAGCAAACCGACGACCAAGGCGCCGGTGGAAGACCGCACGGCCACGGCGACGCAGCCGGCGGCGCCCGAGGCCAAACTGCCGCCCGGCGCCGAAAACGCCGGGAAACCGGGCTACTACACTGTCAAGCGCGGCGACACGGTGATGCGCATCGGCTTGGAGACCGGCCAGGCCTGGCGCGACATCGTGCGCTGGAACAACCTGGAGAACCCGAATCTCATCGAAGTCGGGCAGGTGTTGCGGGTGGTACCCCCGGCGCCAGCCGCCGCGGCCTCCGCCCCGGCCACGGGTGCGGTGACCCGGCCCGTGGCTTCGTCCACCGTGACGCCGGCCCCGGTCCCGTCACCGGCCGGGTCGGCGGCCGGCGCGGCACCCGCTGCCGGTGCGGCCCCCTCTGCCGGCGCCGCCCCTGCGGCCAGCGCGGCGGCACCCGCCTCGGCCGCGCCCGCGGTGGTGTCGGGCGAGGAGGAAGTCGCGTTTATCTGGCCTGGCAATGGCGCGGTGATCGCCGGCTTCGACGAAGCCAAGAACAAGGGCCTGGACCTCGGCGGCAAGGCCGGCGATCCGGTGGTGGCCGCCGCCGACGGGCGGGTGGTCTATGCGGGCGCCGGCCTGCGTGGCTATGGCAACCTGATCATCCTCAAGCACAACAACACCTACCTCAGCGCCTACGCGCACAACCAGACCTTGCTGGTCAAGGAAGACCAGACGGTGCGCAAGGGCCAGAAGATCGCCGAGATGGGCAACAGCGACGCCGACCGCGTCAAGCTGCATTTCGAGATCCGCCGCCAGGGCAAGCCGGTGGACCCGGCCAAGTACGTGCCACTGCGCTTAACCAGCGGGCGGCGCCCTCAGCGCGCCGCCGAGGCGTTTGCCGCCGCCATGGCCGTGGCCACCTCGCGCCCCAGTTCGATCACCGCCATCGCGTAGTAGCTGCTCCAGTTGTAGCGGGTGACGACGTAGAAGTTCTCGGTGCCCGCCACGTAGCTGGGCGGCGCGTCGCCGTTCTGCAGTTCCACCAGCGCCAGTGGCCCTTGGTGGGCCAGGGCACCGCCTTCGAGCACCGCGCCCTTGGCGGTGAAGGACTCGACGCTGAAGGTCGGCAGGATGTCGGGCGCCAGCAGGGCGTCCAGGTCGAGCCGGGCGGGATCGAAACGCACCGGGTAATGCGTGGGCATGCCGGGGCGCCAGTTGAAGCCCTTGAAGTAGCTCGCCACCGAGCCGATCACATCGGCTGCGCTGCCGGTGAGGTCGATGCGGCCGTCGCCGTCGAAATCGATGGCGTACTTCGCCACACTGGACGGCATGAACTGCGGCATGCCCATCGCGCCGGCAAAGCTGCCGACGGGGTTGAGCGGGTCGGTGCCGCTGCGCTGGGCCAGCGACAGGAACTGCTCCAGCTCGTCCCGGAAGAACGCCTGGCGCGCCGCCGTGCGGGGGTGGCTGGCCGGAAAGTCGAACGCCAGCGTGGCCAGCGCGTCGAGCACGCGGTAGCTGCCGAGTTGCTGGCCGTAGATGGTTTCGACGCCGATGATGCCGACGATGATCTCGGCCGGCACCCCGAATTCCTTCTCCGCGCGCTCGAGCGCGGCGCGGTTGGCCTGCCAGAAGGCCACGCCGGCGCGGATGCGCATGGGGTCGATGAAGCGGCTGCGGTAGACCTTCCAGTTCTTGGCGGTGCCCTTGGGCGGTGGCAGCACCAGCCGGGGCACGCTTGGCAGGAAGCGGGCCTGGCCGATCACCTGGCGTACCCATTCGGGGTCCAGGTCGCGGCGCGCGGCCACGTCGTCGGCCCAGCGCAGGGCGTCGTCACGCGTGGCATAGGCGGGTCCAATGGCCTTTGCGCGTTGCGAGGGGGCTTCCAGCGCCTTTTGGACCTTCTTTTTGGAATGATTCTGGCTCCACCCCGGCGTCGACAGGCCAACAGAAGCTATCAAAAAGAGAGTGATCGAAACGGGGTTCTTCATGGACGGGGCCAGGCCAGGTGGTTGAACTGGCGCCGCAGGGCCGCCAGTTGCCGGCGCGCGCCGGGCGCGCTGGCGTCGCGGCTGTAGCGTTGCTGCTCCAGTTTCAGCAGCCATTGTTGCAGGGCCTCGGTCGGCGCACCGGGCGGCAGGTGCTGCGCGCTCAGGCGGGCCAGCTCGCGCGGCGGCGCCTGCGCCGGTACCGGCACACCGGCGGCGGCCAGCTTGCGCCGCACCCGTGCGAGCAGACGCAGCCAGGGGTCGTGCTGGGTGCGCTCCCACAGCGTCCAGGCGGCGCCGAGCAGGCTGGCGTCCACCAGGATGCCGAGCAGCAGGCGCGCGAGGTCTTCCCAGCTCGGGGTCTCGAAGCCCAGGTTCTTGAGCAGGTCGAGCTGCTTGCTCTGGGTGTAATTCAGCACCCACTGGTTCCAGCGGTTGTTGACGGCTTCCCAGCCCTGGCGCAGCTGCGCCAGCAGGTCGGGGCTGAGGGTCACCAGCGCGGTTGCGATCACGCCCTGGGGTGCCTGCAGGCGCTGGAACGTGCCGATGCGGCCCGGCATCACCGCGGCGGTCGGGTCCACGCGCACCCAGCCGGTGCCAGCCTGCCAGACCTCGGCCCAGGCGTGGGCGTCGCTCTGGCGCACGGTCCAGAAGCCGTCCACCGTGTTGACCTCGCCGCCCTGGTAGCCGGTGACCACGCGCGCCGGCACGTCCAGCGCGCGCATCAGGATCACGAAGGCCGAGGCGATGTGCTCGCAGAAGCCCTCGCGGCGGTCGAACCAGAACTCGTCGGCGCTGTGTTCGCCGAAGACGCCGGGCTCCAGCGTATAGCGGTAGCCGCCCGTGCGCAGCCGCTCCAGCACCGCCTGCACCAGCGCTGGCGCGGGCGCGGCCGCCAACGCGGGGTCGCGGCGCATCTCGGCGGCCAGCGCGATGGTGCGCGGGTTGAAGCCCGGCGGCAGCGCCACGTCGTCGCGCAGCCGCAGCAGGTCGGCGCCGCGGGCCTGGGTCGGGCCGAGGCGGAACTCCGGATGGCTCGTGGCGTTGTAGCGCACGAGGTCGGTCAGCGGGCGGTTGGTCAGCCACTGCAGCTGCGGCGTCTGGCGCAACTCGAAACCGGGCAGGCGCGGCGCTTGCGCGGTGGCGTCCAGCACAAACAGCCAGGGCCGGTTGCTCGGTTCAAGCGTGACCTGGTAGTTCACCGGCGCACCCAGCACGCGCAGGTCGACCGGCGGCTCCGGCAGGCCGGCACGCGCCGGGGCCGGCTGCCATTCACGCCCGTCGTAGCGGCTCAGCACCGGGCCGCGGAAATACAGCAGGTACTGCGGCGGTGGCCGGTCTTCGAACTTGATGCGCATCGCCACGCTGTCGTCGAGCGCGAGTTTGGCGATGTGGCCGATCTGCATCGTGCCGGACAGGCCGCTGCGCCCGCTCATCGCATCCGACGGGATGCCCCACAGCGGCGCCAGCCGGGGAAACAGAACGAACAGCACGGCCATGATGGGCGCGCCGAGCAAGGCCATCCAGCTCGCGGTCTTCAGGGCCGTGGTCAGCGGCGGTCGGCCGACCACCAGGTGCGCATTGACCAACGCCGTCAGCAGCCCCAGCAAGGCCACCAGCATCGCCCCCGCCGTCAGCAGCGACTGGGAAAAGAAGAAGTTCGTGAGCATCGTGAAGAAGCCCAGGAAGAAGATCACAAAGGCGTCGCGGCGTGCGCGCAGTTCCAGCGTCTTCAGCGAAAGCAGCACGACGATCAGGGTCACGCCCGCATCGCGGCCGAGCAGGGTGCGGTGGGTCCACAACGTGGCGCCCAACGTGATCGCCAGCAGGGCCAGGCGCCAGGCCAGGCCGGGCAGGGGCCGCCCCGTCACGGCCAGCCAGCCGCGCCAGAGCAGCACCGCCGCGGCCAACGTGCTGCACCAGATGGGAAGGTGCGACGCCTGCGGCATCACGATCCAGGCGATCACCACCAGCAGGAACAGCGTGTCCCGGGCTTCGCGGGGCAGGGTTTCGAGGCGGTTCAGCACAGCGCCAGGGCCTCCAGGCAGGCCAGCCGGTGCGCTGCGCCGCTGGCGGGCTTGTACGCCAATCCGGGCAGGCGCAGGCCGTAGTCGATGCCAAGGCGGTCGGCCGCCAGCACCCAGGCGCACAGGCGGCTGAGCCGGGCCTCCTTGCCCGGCAGGCCGGCCTGCTCGTAATCGAGCCAGAGTTCATGCCGCTGCGCTTGCTGGCCGTCGCGGCTGATGAGTTCGTCGGCCTTGGCGAGCTTCTTCCACAGCACCAGCTTGCGCGGATCGCCACGCCGGTAGGCGCGAACGCCGTCGAACTCGCCGGTGTGCTGGATGCTGGTCGCCTGCGCGCCGCCGGCGCGGGGTTCACCGGGCGGCAGCGCGGGCGCACGCGGTTCGGGCACCGGGTAGACCACCACGCTGGCGGCGGGTCGCCAGACCGTCCAGACGCGAAACGTGCCCAGCGGGTAGCGGGTTTCGGCGGTGAGCGCGGGCACCCGGTGGCGGCCCCGTTCGCCGGGCTGGAACGTCACCGTCACGCGGGCTTCGCCCTGTGCGGGCACGTCACTCCAGGTCCAGTGCCCGGTGTCGGCCACGCTCAGTGCAATCGAGCGCCGCGGCGTTCGGCGCTCATTGGTCAGGTGAATCTCCAGCGTGGTGGTGCTGCGGGCAAACGTGGGCTCGGGTGGCAGCAGGTGCATGCGCAGACCGCGCAGGGTGCCGTGGCACACATGCATGCCCACCGCCGCGCTGCCGGCGAGCAGAAAGGTCAACAGGTAGCCCAGGTTCAGCTGGTAGTTGATGGAGGCGACCAGCAGCACCGTGAGCGTGGCCGCCAGCATCAGGCCGGGACGGCTGGGCAGGATGTAGACGTTGCGCTGGGTCAGCGTGATCGTGTCCGACAGAGGCAGGCGCGACTCGAACCACCGGCGCAGGCGCTGGCGCGCGCGCTCGATCGGTTTGAAGCGCGAAGGCCGGGCGGCGGGCGAAGGCGGTGCCCCGCGCTCAACGCCAAACGCCGAACCAGTGGCGCTCACCGTGTAACCTCCGTGCTTCGCACTGCGGTGCGAGCTGGCTTGGGGCGGCCCGTCGCGGTGCACGGGGTAACCTCCGTGCTTCGCACTGCGGTGCGAGCTTGCTTGGGGCGGCCCTGCGCGGCGCTCATGGCAAGGGCACCGCCTCAAGCATCGCGCGCACCTGCTCGACGGCGCCGCGTCCGGCGTCGCTCACCGGGATCATGCGATGCGCCACGGTCTGCGGCAGGATGGCCTGCACGTCGTCGGGCGCCACGTAGTCGCGGCCACTGATCAGCGCCTGCGCCTGCGCGGCGCGCACCAGAGCGATGCCGGCGCGCGGTGAAAGGCCTTGCAAGAACCAGCGGCCCGAACGCGTGGCGGCGATGAGGTCCTGCAGATAGTCGAGCAGCGGGTCGGCCACGTGCGTGCGCAGCACCGCCTGTTGCAGTTGCAGCAACTCGTCGGCGGTGAGCAGCGGCGGCAGGCGCGTCACCAGGTCGCGGCGGTCGGTGCCGGCAAGCAGTTGCCGTTCGGCCTGGCGGTCGGGGTAGCCCAGCGAGATCCGCATCAGGAATCGGTCCATCTGGGATTCCGGCAGGGCGTAGGTGCCGAGCTGGTCGTGCGGGTTCTGGGTGGCGATCACGAAAAAAGGCGAGGGCAGGGGGCGGGTTTCGCCCTCGACGGTGACCTGCTTTTCTTCCATCGCCTCCAGCAACGCGCTCTGGGTCTTGGGGCTGGCCCGGTTGATCTCGTCGGCCAGCAGGACCTGGGCGAACACCGGGCCGGGGTGGAAGACAAAGGCCTCCTTGCTGCGTTCGAACACCGAGACGCCGGCCAGGTCGCTGGGCATGAGGTCGGCCGTGAACTGCACGCGCGAGAATTGCAGCCCGAACGTACGGGCCAGCGCGTGCGCCAGCGTGGTCTTGCCCACGCCGGGCACGTCTTCGATCAGCAGGTGGCCGCCGGCGAGCAGGCAGCCCACGCAGTCCTGGACCTGGAGCGTTTTGCCCACCAGTACCGTGTTAAGCTGATCCAGAATCGATTTGATTTTCAGTCGTGCATCCATGGCACGACGTTATCCGAAAAACCAACACCTTGGGCCTACGGTGAACAAAACAGGTTATTTCACACACCCCGACTGCCGGCTGCACGAGATGGGCGCCGGCCACCCCGAATGCCCCGAGCGGCTTGACGCCATCGATGAGCACCTCCAGGCCACCGGCCTGCGGGATTCGCTCGATCGTCGCGAGGCCGACCCTGCGCCGCTGGCCGACATCGAACTCGCTCACGGTCGCATGCACGTGGCGGCCCTGCGCGGCCTGAGCGACGTGTTGCGCGAGGAAATCGACGCCGGTGGCCCCACCCACACCCAGGTTGACCCCGACACCTCGATGAACGTTCACACCTGGGCGGCCGCCCTGCGCGCCGCCGGAGCGGCGCTGGCGGCGACCGACGCGGTGATGGCCGGCGAACTGGACAACGCCTTTTGCGCCGTGCGCCCGCCGGGGCACCACGCCTGCCGCGACACCGCGATGGGCTTCTGCTTCTTCAACAACGTCGCGATCGCCGCGAAATATGCGCTGGAGCGCCATGGGCTGCAACGGGTGGCCATCGTCGATTTCGACGTCCACCACGGCAACGGCACCGAGGACATCGTCGCGGGCGACGAACGCATCCTGATGGCAAGCTTCTACCAGCACCCGTTCTACCCGGTCGGCGGGGCGCGCTCCAATGCGCCCAACCTGGTGAACGTACCGGTGCCCGCGCGCACGCGGGGCATGGATGTGCGCGAGATCGTCGAGATGATGTGGATTCCCCGCCTGGAGGCACACCGGCCCGAACTGATCTTCATCAGCGCGGGCTTCGATGCGCACCGCAGCGACGACCTCGGCCAGATGGGCCTGGTGGAGCAGGACTTTGTCTGGATCACCTCGCGCATCATGGACGTGGCGCGCCAGCATGCCAACGGGCGCATCGTGAGCTGCCTCGAAGGCGGCTACAACCTGGGCGCCCTGGCGCGCAGCGCGGAGGCGCACATCCGGGTCCTGGCGGGGCGGTGAAGCCCCCCGGGCACGGATGACGGGCCCTGCCGGCTGGGTGAACCATCCGGCGTCGTTTGAGCCAGAATCCAGCCATGAATCCACTTGCCACCGCCGGCCAAGGCGCCGAGAGCCCGTTGTTGAACGACCGTGATGCGCGCGGCGTGCACACGCTGACACTCAACACCCCGAAACGATTCAATGTGCTGGGCGAGACCATGCTGGGCGCCCTGGAAGCGGCGCTGGAGCAGGTTCGCGCCGATCCGCAGGCACGGGTGGTGGTGCTGGCCGCCGCCGGCAAGGCGTTCTGCGCCGGCCATGACCTCAAGGAAATGAAGGCGCAGAACGATCTGGCCTATTTCCAGGCTCTGTTTGCCCGCTGTTCGCGCCTGATGCTGTCACTCCAGCAACTGCCGGTGCCGGTGGTTGCCAAGGTCCAGGGGCTGGCCACGGCGGCCGGCTGCCAGCTGGTTGCCCAGTGCGACCTGGCCGTGAGCGTGGACACGGCGCGTTTTGGCGTCAACGGCATCGACGCCGGCCTGTTCTGTGCCACCCCCAGCGTGCCGCTGGTGCGCAACCTGCCCCCGAAGCTGGCGATGGAAATGCTGGTGACCGGCGAGTTCATCGACGCCGCCGAGGCGCGCGCCCGTGGCCTGGTCAATCGGGTGGTGCCGGCGGCCGAGCTCGACGACGAGACCGAGCGCCTGGTGGCCGCGATCCTGGCCAAACCGCGCGAGGCGCTGGCGATCGGCAAGCAGTTGTTCTACCAGCAGCGCGAGATGGGTGTCGCGGCCGCATACCAGCTCGCCAGCCAGACCATGGCCTGCAACATGGTGCATCCGGTGGCCCAGGAGGGCGTGCAGGCCTTCATCGACAAGCGGGATCCGAAATGGCCGGCATGACGCCCAACCTGGTTCAGGCCCCCGATCTCGACAGCTGGTTCGCGGCCTTGGTGCGCCCCAGCAGCCTGAAGGAACTCGGGGTGCTGTTCGCCTGCGGCGTGGTGGCCTGGGTTCTGGTCTGGCTGGCCCGTCGTGCCAACGCGCCCGAGCACACGTCGGTGCTGTTCGGGCGGCGGGTGGTGGACGGCTTGCTGTTTCCGCTGCTGTGGCTCAGCCTCGCTTACGTGGCGCGCGTGGCGCTGACACCCTGGTTGCCGATGACGCTGTTCCGCATTGCCATTCCAGCGCTGGTGGCGCTGGCGTCGATCCGGATGGGGGTCAAGGTCTTGCAGGTCGCATTCAACCAGACCCGGTGGGTGCGCTGGGTGGAGCGCACGATTTCCTGGGTGGCATGGGTCGCTGTCGTGCTGTGGATCAGCGGCCTGTTGCCGCTGGTGATGGAGGAACTGGACCAGATCCACTGGCGCGTGGGCTCCACCCGGCTCAGCGTTCGCAACATCATCGAAGGCGGCCTGACCGCCGGCGCGGTGCTGATCCTCACCTTGTGGGTGTCCTCGGCGATCGAGGCACGCCTGTTGCGGTCGGCATCGGGCAGCGAACTCTCGTTGCGCAAGGCGATCAGCAACGCGCTGAGCGCGTTGCTGATGTTCGTCGGCCTGCTGCTCGCGCTTTCGGCGGTCGGGATCGACCTCACCGCGCTGTCGGTGCTGGGTGGCGCGGTGGGCGTCGGCATCGGCCTGGGTTTGCAGCGCCTCGCCGCCAATTACGTGAGCGGCTTCGTGATTCTGGCCGAACGCAGCATGCGCATCGGCGACAACGTGCGGGTGGACAACTTCGAAGGCCGCATCACCGCCATCAACGCCCGCTACACCGTGATCCGCGCTGTGACCGGGCGCGAATCGATCGTGCCGAACGAGATGATGGTGAACAACCGGGTCGAAAACCTGTCGCTCGCGGACACCACGCTCTGGCAATCCACCGTGGTGTCGGTGGCCTACGACAGCGACGTGGCGCTGGTTAGCCGGCTGCTGGTGGAGGCAGCGCTGGCGCAAAGCCGTGTGCTCAAGGATCCGGGGCCCAGCGCGGCGCTGTCGGCCTTCGGTGCCGACGGGCTGGAGTTCACCCTCGGTTACTGGATCGCCGACCCGGAAAACGGCCAGCTCAACGTGCGTTCCGCAATCAACATCGCGATTCTGGATGCGCTGCGCAGCAACAAGGTCGGAATACCGTTCCCGCAACGGGTGATTCACCAGGCCACCCAACAGTGACGATGGCCGGCCGGGCGCGGCGATGCCGCCTCAGTCCATGAACGATGGCAGCCACAGGCTCAGTTGCGGGAAGGCCACCAGAATGGCCAGCATGATCACCTGAACCAGCACGAAGGACCAGACACCCCGGAAGATGTTGCCCAACCCCACGCGCGGCAGCAGGGTGTTGATGACGAACAGATTCATGCCCACCGGCGGCGAGATCAGCCCGATCTGGATCACCATCACGATCAGCACGCCGAACCAGACCGGGTCGAAGCCCAGCGCCACCACGATCGGGAAGAACAACGGGATGGTCAGCAGCACCATGGTCAGCTCTTCCATGACCGTGCCCAGGATCACGTAGATCACCATCATCGCCGCGACGATCATCACGGGCGAGAGCCCCAGGTGCGTGATCCACTCCTTGAGATCGACCGGCATGCTCGTGAAGTTCACGAAGTTGGCGAAGATGGTGGCGGCAATCAGCAGCGTGAACAGCATCGCCGTGGTGCGCGCGGACTCGATCAGCACGTCCAGCGTCGAGCGCAGTGTGAGCGCCCGGCGCGCCAGCGCGAAGAAAAACGCACCCGCGGCGCCGATGCCCGCGCCTTCGGTGGCGGTGAAGATGCCGCCATAGATGCCGCCCAGAACCACGATCACCAGCAGCAGCACGCCCCAGATGCCGCGCAGTGCCCGCCAGCGTTCTGCCCAGTCGAAACGTTCGCCGGCCGGGGCGTGTTCGGGGTCGCGCAGTGTCATCACCACCACCGCGACCATCAGCAGGATCGCGGTCAGGATGCCCGGAATGACGCCGGCCGCGAACAGCTTGCCGATGTTGGTTTCGGTCACGATGCCGTAAATCACCATGATGGTGCTGGGCGGGATCATGATGCCCAGCGTGCCGCCGGCCGCGATCACGCCGGTCGACAGCGAATCGCTGTAGCCCAGCCTTTTCATCGACGGATAGGCCACCTTGCTCATGGTCGCGGCGGTGGCGATCGACGAGCCGCAGATCGCGCCGAAGCCGGCGCACGCCGCGATGGTGGCGTGCGCCAGTCCGCCGCGCAGGTGGCCGATGAACACGTAGGCCGCGTGGAACAGCTCGTGGGCCAGACCGGCGCGCGCGACGAAATTGCCCATCAGGATGAACAGCGGGATCACCGACAGCGTGTAGGCGAAACCCGTTTCCTGAACCACCTGCGCGGTGCTGGCCAGCGCTGGGCCCCAGCCCCGCGTGAGACCGATGCCGGTGATGCCCACCAGACCCATGGCCACGGCGAGTGGCACGCGAAGCAGGGCCAGGGCGAAGATGGCGATGAAACCGGTCAGCGCTTCGGTCACAGCGTTCCTCCTTCGCCTTCATCCGCCGCCTGGCCGGGCCGCAGCGCGAACGCAAGATGTACCAGGCCGGTGAGGAAGCAGAAGACGCTCATGCCATAGATGAAGGGCGCCTTCGGGATGGTGAGCTGGGCTGTGGTTTCACCGCTTTCCAGGAAACTGGTGCCCGTCTTCCACATCAGCACGCCCAACCCGAGCAAGGTGATGGCGCAGACGGCCTGGACCAGCGCCCTTTGAACCACACGCACGGAATGGGGCAGGTAGGGATCGAGCGAATCGAACACGACATGTTCGCCGCGCCGTGACACCAGGGGCATCGCGGCGAAGATCACCACCACCATCAGCAGTTCGGTCAGCTCCAGCGAGCCGGTGATCGAATGGGAAAGCAGCTTGCGCCCGCCGACGTCGAAGAAGGTCAGGGCCATGATGGCGAACAGCGCCACGCCGGCCAGCACGCCGCAGAGGGATTCGAAGATCTTGTTCAAGATGGTGTCACCGGTTCAAACAAAAGAAAGGCGGCGCCCATTGCCTGCGGGCGCCGCCTGGTTCAGCTGGGAACAGCCCGATCTTACTTTTCCTGTTTGGCGATCTCGGCGCGGAACTCCGCCATGACCTTGGCCGGGTTCTTCAGGCCCTTGCCTTCGGCGGCCTTGATCCAGTTCTGCTCCAGCGGGGCCGTCTTGGCCTTCACGTCGGCGACGAACTTCGCATCGGCCTTGGTGACCACCACGCCGTTGGCCTGCATCAGGGCCAGCGCGCGCGTGTCCACCTTGTCCCAGCCGCGTCCGAAGATGCGCGCGGCGGTTTCACCGGAGATGGCGTCCACGGCCTTCTTCTCGTCGGGGGTCAGTTTGTCGTACTTGGCCTGGTTCATCATGAACACGAAGCTGGTGTTGTACAGGCCGCCGGGGAAGGTGGTGGCATGGCGGATGATCTTGTCGATCTTGAAGGACTCGGTCGATTCGGCCGGGAACAGGGTACCGTCCATCACGCCGCCCGAGAGCAGCTCGTAGGAATCGGTGGCCGGCTTGAGCGTGACGTTCATGCCCAGCGACTTGGAGATCTCGTTGACCATGCCGCCGCCGACGCGGAATTTGAGCCCACCCAGATCGTCAACCTTGGCGATCGGGCGTTTGGTGTTGAACACGATGCCGGGACCGTGGGTGAAGAAGGCCAGCACGCGCACGCCCTGGTGTTCGGCGGCGAACTCGGGGTATTTGGAGGCGACCCGGTTGTAGGCGATCGACAGGGGCTCCGATGTGTTGCCCAGGAACGGCATTTCGGCCATCTGCGTGAGGACGAAGCGGCCCGGCGTGTAGCCATGCACCGTAAAGGAGATGTCGGCCAGGCCGTTCTTGACGGCGTCGTAGGTGCCAGGAGGCGCCGCGACGCCACGCGGCAGGATGTTGCATTTCATCTTGCCGGCGGTGTTCTTTTCGAGCAGGTCGCACCATTCCTTTTGGGCCATGCTGGCGGTATGGGTGGGCGGCAGCCAGCTCGATACCGTGAAGACGGTCTGGGCGCTGACGGTGCCTGCGCCGAGCAGGGCGGCGGTGGCGAGGGCGGAAAGGGCGAAGTGTTTCATGTGTGGGTCTCCGAAGACGGCGGTTTGTTGCGCCGCAGACTGTAAACGACGCGGTTGCCGTCGCATGTCCAGACTTACCCGAATTAACCAACCATTCGGTCGACTAATCATTTGTCGTTCCATTGACAGAAGGATTGGGTGGCTGCGTCTAAACTTGGGTCCGCCCGTGCCTATAATAAAAAGCACGACCGTTCGATTTTGCCGGCTCGGCGCGAGCCGGCCAGTCGGTCAAGGCCGCACCTATCTGCATCACTATCTGGAGCACACATTCATGAAAGTTCTCGTCGCCGTCAAACGCGTGGTCGACTACAACGTCAAGGTCCGGGTGAAATCGGACAACACAGGGGTGGACATCGCCAACGTCAAGATGAGCATGAATCCCTTCGACGAGATCGCCATCGAAGAGGCCGTCCGCCTGAAGGAGAAGGGTGCCGCCACCGAAGTCATCGCCGTCTCCTGCGGCGTGGCCCAGTGCCAGGAAACCCTGCGCACCGCCATGGCCATCGGCGCCGACCGCGCCATCCTGGTGCAGACCGACGCCGAACTGCAGCCCCTGGCCGTGGCCAAGCTGCTCAAGGCGCTGGTGGACAAGGAACAGCCCGGCCTGGTCATCCTGGGCAAGCAGGCGATCGACGACGACTGCAACCAGACCGGCCAGATGCTGGCCGCGCTGGCCGACCTGCCGCAAGGCACCTTCGCCAGCAAGGTCGAGGTCGAGGGCGCCGCCGTGAAGGTCACCCGTGAAATCGATGGCGGCCTGGAAACCGTGTCGCTGAACCTGCCGGCCGTCATCACCGCCGACCTGCGCCTCAACGAGCCGCGCTACGTCACCCTGCCCAACATCATGAAGGCCAAGAAAAAGCCGCTGGACACCGTCACGCCGGCCGATCTGGGCGTCGATGTCGCCCCTCGCCTGAAGACGCTCAAGGTCTCCGAGCCGCCCAAGCGTGGCGCAGGCATCAAGGTGCCCGACGTCGCCACCCTGGTCGACAAGCTTCGCAATGAAGCCAAAGTGATCTGAACCCCGCGAAGAAAAAAGGAGAAATACGCATGACCTCTCTTGTTATTGCCGAACACGACAACGCCTCCATCAAGGGTGCCACCCTCAATACCGTGACCGCGGCGCTGGCCTGCGGCGGTGACGTGCACGTGCTGGTGGCCGGCTCGGGCGCCGGTGCCGCCGCGGCGCAGGCCGCGCAGATCGCCGGCGTGGCCAAGGTGCTGCACGCCGACGGTGCACAGTTCGCCCACGGCCTGGCCGAGAACGTCGCCGCGCAGGTGCTGGCCGTGGCCGGTGCCTACTCGCACATCCTGTTCCCCGCCACCGCCGGCGGCAAGAACGTGGCCCCACGCGTGGCTGCCAAGCTCGACGTGGCCCAGATCAGCGACATCACCAAGGTCGAAGCGGCCGACACCTTCGAGCGTCCGATCTACGCCGGCAACGCCATGGCCGTCGTGCAAAGCGCGGACGCCACCAAGGTCATCACCGTGCGCACCACCGGTTTCGATGCCGCCGCCGCCACCGGTGGCAGCGCCGCCGTGGAATCCGTGGCCGCTGCCGCCGATGCCGGCAAGAGCAGCTTCGTGGGCAGCGAGATCGCCAAGAACGACCGCCCGGACCTCACCGCCGCCAAGATCGTCGTCTCCGGCGGCCGTGCCCTGGGCAGCGCCGAGAAGTTCAACGAGGTGATGACCCCGCTGGCCGACAAGCTGGGCGCCGCCATCGGCGCCAGCCGCGCCGCGGTGGACGCCGGCTACGCCGCCAACGACCTGCAGGTCGGCCAGACCGGCAAGATCGTGGCCCCGCAGCTGTACGTGGCCGCCGGCATCAGCGGCGCCATCCAGCACCTCGCCGGCATGAAGGACTCCAAGGTGATCGTCGCGATCAACAAGGACCCCGAGGCACCGATCTTCTCGGTGGCCGACTACGGCCTGGAGGCCGATCTGTTCACGGCCGTGCCGGAACTGGTCAAGGCGCTGTAAGCGCCGGCACCACGACCGGGCGTCCTGCGGGACGCCCTTTTTTTCTTGTTCCCTGTTCAACGCTGAACGCAAACCGCCCAACCTACCCGGCAGACCCACCATGAGCTACACCGCACCCGTCAAGGACATGCTGTTCAACATCGAGCATCTGGCGCGCATCGACCAGGTTGCCCAGATTCCCGGCTTCGAGGATGCCGGGCTGGAGACGGCCCAGGCCGTGCTGGAGGAATGCGCCAAGCTCAACGAAAGCGTGATCGCCCCGCTGAACTGGGAGGGTGACAAATACCCGTCCAGCTTCCACGACGGAAAGGTCAGCACCACGCCCGGCTTCAAGGAGGCCTACCAGCAGTACACCGAAGGTGGTTGGCAAGGCCTGCAGCATCCGGTGGATTACGGCGGCCAGGGCCTGCCCAAGGTCATCGGTGCCTCGTGCGGCGAAATGCTGCAGTCGGCCAACATGAGCTTTGCGCTCTGTCCGCTGCTGACCGACGGCGCCATCGAGGCGCTGCTCACCGCTGGCAGCGATGAACTCAAGGCCATCTACCTGGAGAAACTCGTCTCCGGCCACTGGACCGGCACCATGAACCTGACCGAGCCGCAGGCCGGCAGCGATCTGGCCGCAGTGCGCACCCGCGCCGAGCCGCAGCCCGACGGCACCTACAAGATCTTCGGCACCAAGATCTTCATCACCTACGGCGAGCACGACATGGCCGAGAACATCGTGCACCTGGTGCTCGCGCGGGTGGTCGGCGCACCCGAAGGCGTCAAGGGCATCTCGCTGTTCGTCGTGCCCAAGTTCATGGTCAAGCCCGACGGCAGCCTGGGCGCGCGTAACGACGCGCACTGCGTGAGCATCGAGCACAAGATGGGTATCAAGGCTTCGCCCACCGCCGTGCTGCAGTTCGGCGACCATGGTGGGGCGGTCGGCTTCCTGGTGGGCCAGGAAAACCGCGGCCTCGAATACATGTTCATCATGATGAACGCCGCCCGCTACGGCGTGGGCGTGCAGGGCATCGGGATTTCGGAGCGCGCCTACCAGAAAGCCGTGGCCTATGCGCGCGACCGCGTGCAGAGTCGCCCGGTGGACGGCAGCCTGAGCAGCGCCGGCCCCATCATCCACCACCCCGACGTTCGCCGCATGCTGATGACGATGCGCGCCGCCACCGAAGGCTGCCGCGCCATGGCCTGCGTGGCCGCCGCGGCCTTCGACGCCGCGCACCACCATCCCGACGCCGAGGTGCGCAAGCAGAACGCCACCTTCTACGAATTCCTGGTGCCGCTGATCAAGGGC
>WBZM01000948.1_pt1 | contig 32963 bp, 28 predicted proteins | sample 5204271 | NCBI WGS metagenome assembly WBZM01 (sample SAMN12344346, study PRJNA552823) | activated sludge metagenome | biome: Activated sludge suspended growth; feature: Nitrification reactor; material: Wastewater; isolation source: activated sludge from nitrification reactor of wastewater... | reverse complement strand
GATCAGTCGATTTACGGGTTCCGTCACGCGGATATCCGGAACATTCTCGATTTCGAGAAGGATTTCCCGGACGCGAAAGTAGTCAAGCTCGAACAGAACTATCGCTCTACCCAGACGATCCTTTCCGCTGCCAACGCAGTCGTCGACAACAACCGGGATCGCAGGCCGAAGAAGCTCTGGACAGATCTCGGTCAGGGCGACGAAATAGAGGTGGTCCGCCTCGGTGACGAGCATGAAGAGGCAAGGTGGGTGGCCGGAGAGATCGAAAGGCTGGTCGAGGAGGAGGGAATTTCGCCGCTCGACGTGGCGGTCTTCTACCGGATGAACGCGATGAGCCGGGTATTGGAAGACACGCTGGTGCGCTTCGGTACCGCTTACCGCGTGATCGGTGGAACCAGGTTCTACGACCGGGCCGAGATCAAGGATGCGATCGCCTACCTGCAGTACATCGCCAACCCCTCCGATTCGGTTGCCTTCACCCGGATCGTGAACTCTCCGAAGCGGGGAATCGGCAGCACCACCCAGGGCCGGCTTCTCGCCTACGCGAACACGACCGGCGACGACATCTGGGACGTGGCCGGGCAGGTCGCAGATGTGCCGGGGGTGGGCACTGCGGCAGTGCGAGCGGTCACCGAGTTCCAGCGCACGATGAACGGGCTGAAAGATGATGTTGAAGGGCGCCCCCTGGCCGACCTGCTGGAAAAGGTAATGACCGAAACTGGCTACTTCGAAGCGCTCGAGTCAGAACGAACCGTAGAAGCAGAGGGCCGGGTCGAGAACCTTCGGGAACTCATCGGTGTGGCCGGGGAGTTCGACACAAACCGGGCGCTCGAGGGAGATTCCGGCGTGCCTCCGCTTGACGAGTTCCTTCAGCAGATTTCCCTTTACTCCGAGCAGGACAAACTCCAGAAGAAGGAAGAACTCCTGACCCTCATGACCCTCCATAACGCGAAGGGTCTGGAGTACGACACAGTCTTCATAATCGGCTGCGAAGACGGGGTCTTCCCCCACCAGAGGGCCCTGGATGAGGGCGAAGAGGAGGAGGAGAGGCGCCTCTGCTATGTCGGCATCACCCGCGCCAGGAAGCGCCTCTATCTGACCAGCGCCCGCACCAGAAGGATGTTCGGCGGCCGGGCGGAGGCGACCATGCCTTCCCGTTTCCTCGACGAACTGCCGGCAACCCTGGTTCACCAGAAGGGCTCGGCGGTCGGCCAGGGGGGATTCACGGGCGGCTATTCGGGCATCAGCCTGGGCGGTCGGGCCCGCAGTTACCAGGCTCCCGGAAGATCCAGGCCCGGGGGCAGTCCGGCAACAAGCCCTGTCGAGCCCGGGACGGCGGTCCGGCTTGAGGTTGGTGATGATGTCACCCATGCTTCCTTCGGGGACGGTGTCGTAACCGGAACCGAACCCGGAGGGGTCATCCTCGTCCGGTTCGCCAGCGATGGCAGCGAACGGAAGCTGATGGCGGAGTACGCACCGATCCGTAAACGGTAGCCCGGATTGAAAGACGAGATGGAAGGTTCAGGTTGAGCGCTCAGATAATCGATGGCAAGCAGGTCTCCACCGAGGTCAGGGAGAGGGTGGCGGACGAAGTCGCGGAATTCATCGCCGGGGGCGGTCATCAGCCTGTTCTGGCGACGGTGCTGGTTGGCGATGATCCCGCCTCCCACGTTTATGTGGCGAACAAACTCAAGGCATGCAAGGCCGCCGGAATCGGGTCGGTCCACCACGAGTTGCCGGCCGAGACGAACCAGCGCGACCTGATCACCCTGGTCAGGGCCCTCGGCGACGATGACGGAATTGACGGAATCCTCGTTCAGTTGCCGCCGCCTGATCACATCGATGCCGACGCGGTCATTGCGGCGATCAACCCGGCGAAGGATGTCGATGGTCTGACAGCCACCAACGCGGGCCTGCTGGCCGGTGGCAGACCGGGTCTGGTTCCATGCACGCCGGCCGGAGTGATCGAGCTGCTGGATCACGCGGGGACTGAACTGGAAGGTGCGGAGGCGGTGATCGTCGGGCGCTCGAATCTCGTCGGGCGACCTCTGATCAGCCTTCTCCTCGGACGGAACGCGACCGTGACGGCGGCCCATTCACGCACCCGCGATCTGCCCGCTGTCTGCCAGCGCGCGGATGTCCTGGTTGCCGCCGTCGGGGTCCCGGGGCTGCTCGGAGCCGAGCACGTCAAACCGGGTGCGACCGTGATCGACGTGGGAATCAATCGCACCGGTGACGGCCTCAAGGGTGACGTCGACTTCGACCAGGCGGTCGAGGTTGCGGGTGCGATAACGCCGGTCCCCGGCGGGGTAGGTCCGATGACGATCGCCATGCTGATGGCAAACACCCTTGAAGCAGCCAGAGCCAGAAGCGTGGCCAAGGTCTGGGGATAGCATCGGGTGATGCGTTCGGATCACGGCAACAGCGCTTTCAGCCTGGCCCGGGTGCATCCCGGCGAGTGGCTTACCGCTCTCTGCGGCATCGGGCTGATCGTCGGGCTGCTGCTCCCGTGGTCTGACGGGAACTCGGCACTGGCTGAGCCCGGGGTTCTGGACATCCTTCTGCTCATCGCAGCACTCCTGGCCGTTCTGCTGCCGCTGGTTGTCTCGACCAGTGCCAGGACCAACGTTCCGATCGTCTACGAGACGGGTCTCTGGGTGCTCTCCCTGCTGCTCGGTCTGGTCATGGTGATCAAGGTGGCTTTCCCTCCCGACGGAGGTTTCGAGAATGGCTTCTGGATTTCTCTGGTCGTCACGATCATCCTCTCGCTGGCCATCTGGCGAAGCGTCGCCCGCGAGAACTGATCGAGCGGCCTGACACCCCGGCGGGTGCGTCCATAAACTCAGCCCCGTGATAGATCGCGAACAGGTGCTCCACGTCGCAAGGCTTTCGCGGCTGCGGCTGACTGAAGAAGAGGTCGACACGCTCACCGGGGAACTTTCCTCGGTCCTCGATCACGTCGACAAGCTGGCAGAGGTGGACATCGAAGGGGTCGAGCCGACTTCCCATGTGGTTCCCCTTGAGAACGTGCTGAGAGATGACGTTCCGGTGCCCAGTCTTGATCGCGACGTCGCCCTTTCGCAGGCTCCCGACCCCTATGACGGTGCCTTCCGCGTGCCGTCGCCACAGGCCGAGGCATAGCAGTGTCCGATATCGAACTTCTGGCCGCCAGCGGCGCCGAGACCGCCGCGATGATTTCTTCGGGTGAAGTATCGGCCGAAGAGGTGCTCGAATTCTGGCTGGGGCGGGTTTCCGGCGACCAACTGAACGGTTACCTGTGGAAGGCCGACAACGAGGCTGCCCTGGCGGGAGTCAATGTCGACGGTGGCGCCCTGGCGGGCGTGCCCCTGGCGATCAAGGACATCTTCTGCACGGAGGGTGTTCCGACCACAGCAGCCTCGAAGATCCTCGCCGGCTACAGGCCGCCCTTCACAGCTACGTCGGTCCGGAACACGGCAGCGGCCGGTATGCCGATGCTGGGTAAGACCAACATGGACGAGTTCGCGATGGGTTCCTCGAATGAGAACTCCGCGTTCGGGCCGAGCCTGAACCCCTGGGACACAGGGCGCGTGCCCGGAGGTTCATCGGGTGGCTCGGCTGCCGTGGTTGCCGGCGGCCTGGCCCCCTGGGCCCTTGGCACCGACACAGGAGGCTCGATCCGCCAGCCGGCCGGGTTCTGCGGCATCGTCGGGCTGAAACCAACCTACGGCTCGATCTCGCGTTACGGAATGATTGCCTTCGCCTCCTCTCTCGATCAGTGCGGCCCACTGACGCGGAATGTGACCGACGCGGCCCTCCTTCTTGACGTCCTTCAGGGCCGTGACCCCTGTGACTCGACCTCGGTCGGGATCGAAGGTGGCGTTTCCGCGCCGAGCGCGGATCGGCTTGACGGGCTCCGGTTCGGGGTTCCGCGCGCCCTGATCGGCGAGGGAATTGAGGCGGGAGTGCTCGCCCGCTTCGAGGACACGCTGATCAGGATCGCCGACCTGGGAGGGGAGATCGTGGACATCGAACTCCCTCACGCAGGTCATGCCATTTCCGCCTATTACGTGCTTGCGCCGGCCGAAGCGTCGACGAACCTCTCCCGCTATGACGGCGTGCGCTACGGACTCCGTTCCAGCGACGACGATCTTCTCTCGATGTACGAGGTGACCCGTGATGACGGCTTCGGACCGGAAGTCAAGCGCCGGATCATGCTCGGGACCTACGCTCTCTCATCGGGTTACTACGACGCCTATTACGGACGGGCCCAACGAGTCCGGACCCGCATCGTCGAGGACTTCAACACGGCCTTCTCCGAGGTCGACTTCGTGGTGACGCCAACCTCGCCCACGGTCGCTTTCAAGTTGGGAGAGAAGACTGCCGACCCGTGGACGATGTACCTGAGTGACGTATTCACGGTACCGATTTCGCTGGCGGGCATTCCCGCCATATCGATCCCCGCCGGGCTTGCCGAGCCCGACGGTGGGGGTCCGGAGCTTCCGGTCGGCTTCCAGATTGCCGCGCCTGCGTTCGCGGAGCAGGGACTTCTCGAAGCCGCTTACGCCCTTGAAACGGCAATCCGGTTCGACGGATCGGCCGGACTTGCGGGAGGAGCAGCGTGAGCACCGAGTACGAAGCCGTGATCGGTCTCGAGATCCACGTTCAGCTCTCGACCAGGACCAAGATGTTCTGCGGCTGCGAGCTCTCCTTCGGAGATGACCCGAACGTTCACACCTGTCCTGTCTGCCTGGCCCTTCCCGGCGTTCTGCCGGTGCCGAACCGGACCGCATTCGAATACGCGTTGAAGATAGGCGCGGCGCTCGACTGCGAACTCGCCACGGTCTCCACCTTCGATCGAAAGAATTACTTCTATCCGGACAATCCCAAGGCCTACCAGATCACCCAGGCAGCGAGACCATTTGCGGTAAACGGCAAGCTGGGCGATGTGCGGATCCATCACGCCCACCTGGAAGAAGACGCGGCGAAGACCATTCACACCGGAGGCAGCGGCCGGATCAAGGGATCCGACGCCTCGCTGGTTGACTTCAACCGGGGTGGCACCCCACTTGTCGAGATCGTCACCGAACCCGACCTCCACTCCGGAGCGCAGGTTCGTGAGTGGGGGCAGTTGCTCAGGGCGACGATCAAGCAGCTTGGTGTTTCGGACGTGAACATGGAAGAGGGCTCGCTGCGTTGTGACGCCAACGTGTCGATCCGTCCGGTCGGATCGACCGAGCTGGGTGTCAAGACCGAGATGAAGAACATGAACTCTTTCCGCTTCATCGAGCGGGGGATTGATGCCGAAGTAGCCCGTCAGAAGGCTCTGCTCGAAGCCGGTGAGCCGGTGGTCCAGGAGACGCTTCACTTTGACCCGGCCACGGGTGAACTTCATTCCCTTCGTTCGAAGGAGGAGGCGCATGACTACCGGTACCTTCCGGAGCCGGACCTGGTCCCGGTCGTGCCGACCCAGGAGATGTTCGACGAGGCCAGGAACTCCCTGCCCGAGCTTCCGGCCGACCGTGCCCGACGTTACGAGGATCTGGGGGTCAGCGAGCAGGCCGCCCTGTTGCTGTCGTTCGAGACTGAATGGGCCGGCTATTTCGAGGAAGTTCTCGATGCCGGTGACTCGCTTGAGCCACGGGTAGTTGCGAATTGGGTCACAGGTGAGCTCAGCGCCGAGTTGAGAAGGCAGGAGGACCGGCCGCTGGCCGATTCAAATGTTCCGCCGGCCTCCCTGGCCGCCCTGATCGGCCTGGTTGCCAGGAAGAAGATCTCCCATGGCGCCGGCAAGACCGTGCTCGAGGAAATGGTCTCGACCGGTGCCGATCCGGAGACCGTGGTCGCAGACAAGGGCCTCGAACAGATCTCGGACTCGGGTGAACTCGAAAAGATCGTGCTTCAGGTGATCGAGGAGAACCCGAAACCGGCAGAACAGGTCAGGGCGGGCAACGAGAAAGCGATCGGTGCTCTGGTCGGCGGGGTTATGAAGGCCACTCAGGGCCGGGCCGACGGCGGTGAGGTGAACCGGCTGCTTCGGCAGCACCTCGGTCTCTGATCGGCCGTTCAGCGCCGGGGCAGGACGACCCGGAAGTTGCGCACGATCTGCCGGCTGACCCGGCCGGTCTGGTCGATCGCCCTGACTCTCAGGGTGTGCCGCCCGGCGGTCAACCTGCTGATCGAGATCTTCGAGGAACAGCTGACCTTCTTTTGCCGGTCGAGCTGGCAGGTGTACCCGAGCAGGGTCGAGGCGGTTCCTCCGAAACGGAACTTCACCTTGCGTTTGCGGACCACCTTCGGGGGCCCTGCCAGAACCTTCACCGTCGGCGCGACGGAACCACCGGCTCCGACGTACAGGGCCTTCGCGGCGTTCGAGAAGACCGGACCGTAGATCCTGCCGCAGTCTCTCGGCAGGTTGTCGCAGTAGCCGTAGCTGACCACTGAAGCCAGATAATTGCCCAGGGTGATCCAGCCGCCACCGCTGGCGCCCTGCTGCATGAAGCAGGGCTTTGCCGCCATCGGCAGAGGAGCGATGTTGGGTGGAGTGCTGTCGTAGAAAGCGAAAGCCGCCCGGCAGCCCTGGAGTGTCTCCCCGTCGAAGCGGTCGCTCGGCTTCGAGGGATAACCGTAAATCGTGTACTCGCGCTTTTTCCTGTTCACGACCGGGTTCAGGTCGAAGGCGATCTTCCGCGCGCCGAGGTCTTCAATCGGCTGCTGGAGAGCTATGAGGCCAATGTCATAGCTGTTGCTACCGGATGAAGCCCAGCGTGGTGTCGTGAACCACTGGAGTCCGCTGTAGGTGTCGTACAGGGTGGGTCCGTTCTCGTACCCCGGAACGAAGGCAATCTCGTCGACGAATCCGGAAACCTGGTCATAAACGCAGTGTCCAGCGGTAAAGACGAGGTTGCGGCCAGCCGACTCGACGACGGTTCCGGAACAGGTGAAGTTGTCAGACCCGACCCGGAAGAAGACCTTGCCCTGGATTCGCTGCGGGTACGCGGTGACGTTGGCGGGGGTGAAGTCACCGGTTGCGGCGGAACTGCTGGCGTCGTAGCCGCCCAGATCGGGAATGTCCAGAGCGCCTTCGGGGCTCGGCTGGTCGGCTGGCTTCGCGTTCATCATCCGTTCGGGGGTCCAGTAGCGCTCCACGGCGGCCGGAGAAGCCTGGATGGGGGAGGCCACCACGGCGGAACCGGAAACCCTGGAAACCTTGGGGGGTTTGCCGTCCAGATTGCTGATCCCGGCGGCGCTGGCTGGGGAAGAGACGACTGCTGATGCTGCGGCGGCGAGAAGAAGAGCCAGGGCGAGAGCCCCGATCCTGCGTCCCCCGGCCCTGCCTGGTGAACCCATATGCCAATTAGAACAGATCAAACGGCCCCCGGTTGCGAAATCCCTGATACCCCGGCTGCATATACTCGGCGGCATGGCCTGGAACATCGTCATAGTCGGCGGCGGATTCGCCGGAGCTAACGTAGCCCGACACCTCGAGAAGGTTCTGCCCCGGCAGTCTGCGCGTCTGACGCTCGTCAACGACGTCAATTTCCTGCTGTACACACCGCTGCTGCCCGAGGCCGCCGCCGGCACCCTGGAGCCGCGCCACGTGGTCACGCCCCTGCGCGAGATCCTCCACCGGACCAATCTGCGGCTCGGGGTGGTCGATGACCACGACCCCGACGCGAGGGAGGTAACCCTCCGCAGCCACATGGGGCAGACCGAGCAGATTCCCTACGACCATCTGGTGCTCGCTCCCGGTTCGATATCCCGGTTCCTTCCGGTCCCCGGACTGAATGAGCACGCGGTCGGCTTCAAGAGTCTCGCCGATGCGATCTTCCTCCGGAATCACATGATCGAGACCCTCGAGATGGCGAATGCCACCGATGATCCAGCCCTCCGGGAAGAGCTTCTTACATACGTATTCGTTGGCGGTGGTTATGCGGGCCTGGAAGCCCTTGCCGAGCTTCAGGACTTCGCTGCAGATGCGATGCGGGACTACCCGAAGGCAAGACTTCACGGGATGCGCTGGATCCTGGTCGAGGCCGCTGATCGTGTCCTTCCCGAGATCGACCGCGAGCTTGCTGACTACGCCTGTGACGAACTGCGGGGCCGCGGGATCGACATCCGGCTCGGGACGACTCTCGAAGAGGTCACCGAGACGACGGCCAGGATTTCTACCGGCGAGACGATCCCGACCCGGACCGTGGTCTGGACTGCGGGGGTCGTGCCAAACCCGAGCCTCCAGAACTTCGGAGTGCCCCTTGACGAGAGGGGACGGGTCAAGGTGGACAGCAGCATGTCGGTGGAGGGTATGAGCGGGGTCTGGTCGCTCGGTGACGCGGCGGCAGTGCCGAACCCGAAGGGTGGCGTTTGTCCGCCGACGGCCCAGCACGCGGTGAGGCAGGCCCCCGTGGTCGCTGCCAATATCGCCGCCGCTATCGGTCTCGGCAAACCGGAGACCTTCGACTATCAGGGCTACGCATCGTTCGTGAACCTCGGTCGCTACAAGGCTGTCGGCAAGGTTTCGGACCGCACGTTCCGTGGCTTCAAGGCCTGGTGGATGGCCCGCTCCTACCACATGAGCCAGATCCCGGGAGCATCAAGAAAGGTGCGTGCGGTGATCGACTGGACGGCCAGCCTGCCCTTCTCGCGGGATATCTCCGAGGTCGGCTCGATCGGCCGTCCGGGCGTCCTCAGTCCCGACCGCTACCTTCACGGGGGTTCACACCGTCCGGTTGACAGTGACATGCCGGCCGCGGGCAAGGACCGCGCCGACGCGGACCTTGCCGCTGAACAAAGGGGCGACTAGCCAGCCTCGAAGGTCGTGTCCATGCCCCAACTCGCATGGTTCGGCAACGAGCACCAGAGGCGGTAGTTGCCGGGTGTTGTGGTGAACCTGATGCGGCTCTGGGTTCCCGGTTCCGTTTCCGGAGTTGACAGCTCCTCGTCGCTCCCGCTCCTTTGAACATGCAGGTCGTGGGCATCTTCACCCTGGTTGTTCAGCTCGATGATGGTGTCACCGGCAACCAGGCTCTTTGCGCTCAGGGTGAAGCCGAACTCGTAGGCCTTGACGCCGAGGCGGGCCGGTGCGGGGACCGGATCCGGAATCGTCCGGCAGATCCGGACCTTGACTCGACGGTAGCGGACGATTCGTTTCCTGACGCCATCCCGCCATACCCAGCGGACCACTTTCTTTCGCTTCCAGTCCCATGAGCATTTCTTCGCGCGGATGGTGGAAGGCTGACCGTCGGCGGGTCCCGCCGCCGAGGAATGTGCGGGGCCGATCAGCGCAGCGGCGAGCACGACCATTGAGAGGAGGGCGACACGTCTCACTTGATCAACACCGGCCTGGCGAATCTGGAAGCTCCGGGAATGATCGGCCCGGCTTCATGATCGAACCACTGCTCGATCAGCGAGCAGTACATGGCGCGGAAATCGGAGGTGTGACGGAGGTTGTCGTCGGGATCGAGACTGGTCAGGCCGGGAAATTCCCCGACCATCTGCCCGCTTGCCCGGCTCCCGATCAGCAAAGCGACACCTGCGGCTCCGTGATCGGTGCCTGCGGAGCCGTTCTCTTCCGGGCGGCGCCCGAACTCGGACCACACCTGAACGAGGACGCGGTCCTGGAGGCCGCGAGCCTCCAGGTCCCTCTGAAAGGCAAGGATCGAGTCGCTGGTCGCCTTGACGGCGCCGTCGAACTCTTCGACTTGGGCGGAATGTGTGTCGTAGGCTCCGTCGGCGGTGACGGAGACGCAACGAAGCGGCATTCCCGCACCGAGGAGGGCCGCAAGTCCGGAGAGCTGTTCGCCCAGTCGCGCCTCGGGGTACTGGACGGGGCTCTGGAACTCCTCGAACGAGGAGAGCGTCTCGCGGATGATGTTGGTGGCCCGGATGGCTAGGCGGCTGTCCCGTAACGCCGGCGACTCGGACTTCATCTGACCCATCCGTTTGAAGCTTCGGAACATCTCGTCGCTGACCGGCTCGGATGCGTGGGACCAGAGGTCATAGTCGGTGACACCCTCGACTGCTGCGACGGGCTTGTCGCGGGTTGCCAGGGCGGGTGCGAGGGTGTTGCTGAGTGACAGTCCCTGGAGGGGATTGTTGTCGGTACCGACCAGGTCGAGGTACCTGCCCATCCATCCTGTACGGGTGTCCGTTTCGAGTTCTCCGACCTCCCAGAAGTGCCTGGAGGTGAAGTGAGACTGGTTGGCGTCGTCGTAGCCGACCGCGGGAAAGACGGTGACCTTGCCCTCGGCATGAAGCTGGGCCAGCGCCGATGCGGCAGGGTGCCAATGGAGGCTCGGATCTTCGCTGAAGGGCGTTCCACTGCCGGCATCCAGAGCCAGGACAGGTCTGAGTTCGTGGTAACGCGGATGGTCGACCGGGGCGAGAAGCGAGAGTGCATCAGCCCCGCCGTCAAGGAATATCGAGACGAGCACCCGGTCAGACTGGGCCGCCTGGGCGATTCCTTCCTCGAAGAGGGGCAGCGGGGTACGACCGGCACCGTAGACGGCGAGCGCGAGCCCGGCGGCTCCGGCGATGAAGCCACGGCGGGTCAGGCCGGTACCGGCCGGCAGTGGCATGCCGTTCTCGATCGGCGGCAGACCGCGCCCCGCCTGGGCGGCCGCCGATCGCAGAAGGTTCGAACGGGTGTAGTTCTGGCAGCAGCGAGGATCGGTCATGAGAGCTGCAAGTCGGGGGAGGAGGCGATCAGCTGAAGCAGGGCGTTCTGGCGCATTGCCAGGTAAGGGCGAGCCTGCCACTCATCCAGGACGTACGCGGGGATCCGGTCTGCCATGGCGATCAGTTCGCCCTGGTGATCGGCCCGCAGAGCGGGCCAGCCGTACGTGGCGAGTGCGCGATTGACTGCCTCACGGGTCGATTCCTTTTCCCTGTAGGAGTCGTCCCAGGCTTCGTGATGGTGGGTCTCCAGCGCGTAGGTGACCATCAGCCACCGGGCCCTCACAGTCGAGGTGTCAAGCCAGCGTTCGTCGTCCCAGCCAGCAACGTTCGGGGGAAGGAAGAGCTGCTGTCCGGCCCCGTCCCCGAGCCAGACCCAGGCATCGGAGCGAATCGGTTCTCCCAGGGCGCGAAGCAGGCTGGCATTGAAGACGACTGGCGGCTTGATCATCGGCGGCCCGCGGTAGAAGTCCGGATGCTGCAGGATCGCCTCGACCACAGGCAGGATCTTCCGGTCGTTCTCGAGGTAGAGGCGGATCAGTGCTTGCCGGGTGTCCTTCGACGGGGCGGCCGGGACGAAGTAGCTCCAGAGCTTGTCGACGAAATAGCTGGGGTGCAGCCGGTGGGTGACGCAAAGGCGGCAGACGTCACGCCAGCCCCAGTTGCCCTTCTGCCCGAAGATCGTCTTCGGGTCATCGTCGTGGTACTCGGGGTCGAAACGGAAGTTGTGGGCACCGAGATCGTCGTCCCAGTCGTAGCGCCAGCCGGTGAGTGCCCGGGCGGCCTCGCGTATGTCCTGCTCGGTGTAGGCACCGCGATCGGCCCCGAGCGTGAACAGCTCCATCAGTTCGCGGGCGTAGTTTTCGTTCGGGGACCACTTCGTGTTGTCGCCGCCGCTCAACCACTGGAGCATCGCCGGGTCCCTGGTGATCTTCAGGGTCAGGTCGTCGAAGGTGCCGTTCACCCCCGACCTGAGGGTCCAGTACTGGTCAATCATTTGTCTCTGCTGCGAAACGCCAGCGTTGGAAGTCGCAAACCAGTCATGAAAGACCAGCGCCATCCGTTCCCTGAAGGGCTGGTTGCTCCGGACCATGCGATCAAGCCACCAGAGGTGGTCATGGCCCCAGGAGTCGAACGGTGCGATCGGAATCCCGTCCCCGTCGACTGGCTCGGGACCAATGAGGCGGGCCTCGCCCTGGGTCCGGGTCAGCGACAGGACCGCCTTCTTCATTCCCAACTTCGCCAGTTTCTCGGCCTGTCCCGGCGCGGGGCCGAAACCGGCACGATTGAGCAACCTGGTGGCTTCCAGCCTCCCGAACCTGCCCTTGTAGGTTCCAAAGGGCTGGGGCCCGGCGGGCCGCCTGGGCTGCTGGGGCCGGGGGATCGGCCGGGGGCCGGGGTCCTTCCGGGGTGGTTTCTCGCCCCGCCGTCGTCGGATCACCTTCGTTCGCAGCCGAACGACGCCCTCGCCGTTATCCACCCAGCGCTGACGTCGGTAGGTGACCTGCTTCTGCTTTTTCCCGGCCTTTACCGCCATCCCCTGTCCTCACATTGTTCACCAGCCGTCAAGTGAAACCTGCGACCGCCACAATGTTGCTGTGGGTTTCGAATACGTATTCATCGCCTTGCTCTTTGGCATCGCGACCGGATTCATCGGCCGGGCCAAGGGCGGGTCCTTCTTTTTGTGGCTGATCATCGGCTCCGTCTTGCCCGGACTTGGCCTGATCGCGGTTTTCCTGATCCGCAATGAAGTGAACGAACCGGAACGTCGCTGTGACAACTGCGGCAAGGTCCTGAAGCTCTACGTCCAGGTCTGCCCCCGATGCGGCTACGACCTCTACCTGCCCCCACCAGAAGAAACCCGAATGCCTTCCCAGGAGTAGTCGGCCAGCTCTGCCCCCGGGGGATTTTTTCTCATGTTGTCGCTGATAGCGTGGCCGAAGATGGCGAAGCGGCGAACGAACGGCCTTCTTGCCCTGGTCTTGCTGGTAGCCGTCATGTCCGGTTGTGCCGAGTCTGAGTCCGGGGACCAGGTTGATGACGGGTCCGCCAGGAATCCCGGATCCGAACTGGCCTTCTATGACTGGAGCGCGAACCTGCTCGGTCCGGCGCGGACGCTGAACCGGTTTAGCGAAGGTCACTATCCGGGAGCGGCCAAGAAGGAGCTTCGTGAGCTCCGTCAGCGCTGGATTGAAAGTGGGAGGGCGCCTTCCGACGGTTACAACCGCGACCTGATCGCCGAGGGCGCTGAACCAACCCGAGCTCTGGCTCTCCGGATAGCAGAGTCTGAACAGGGCGCTGGAGGAGCCCCACAGGGAGCGATCGTCCTCAGTCAGCAGGCCATGGACTCGAACGGGGAGTCGGTTCCGGGCCTGGACAACAGGGGCTTCTTCGTGATCAATGACGACCCTGAGGTTGACGGGGGTGACATTGTCAGCCCGACGGCGGGAGTGGGCCTGGAGGGTGAGCCGGTGGTCACGTTCGGATTCACGAAGCGGGGGGAGACCGCGTTCCGAGCCCTCACCAGGAGGATCGCTGCCCGAGGACAAGCTGAGTCTCTGGCCGCAGCTGTCCGATGCTCGCCCGACTGCGAGTCAGACAATTTGTGGGATACCTTCGCCATCGTCTTCAGCGGGCGGATTCTTGAACGGCCCAGTGTCAATTTCCTGGAGTACCCGGATGGCATCGACGGACGCACTGGCTTCCAGATTCAGGGCGGGTTGACCAAGGCGCAGGCACGTTCACTGGCCACGGCTCTCAGCGATTGACGGTCCGGCTCCGACTGAAGGCACAGTGAAGAACTGCAGCCAGTGGTCATGGGGCGGGTGAGCCTCCCAAAGTGGCTTCCGATTACTGCTCCGGTCAGCGGGCGACTGGGTACAAGCGCGACGGGTGGGCCATCTTTGGGAGGCTCACCCGCCCCACACCTGGTCCTTGTCTACCTCAGCCAGGTTCGGACGATGGCGTTGGCGAAGCCCATTCCGTAGCGAAAGACAGCCGGCTTCTTCGAGTGCCCATGGAGTCTTTGCTCGACGGTCACGGGGACCTCGACTGCGGGCACCCCACGCTTGATCGCCTCGATCAGGAATTCGGAAGTGTGGAACTGCTCCTGCTTGAGGACGAGAGTGGGGAGGACCGAGGTACGAACGGCCCGGTAGCCGTTCGAGCAGTCGGTCACATGGGTTCTCGTGATGAACGAGACGAGCCGGTTGAAGAAGACGATCCCCATCTCCCTGGCGAAATGGTTGTCCTCCGCATGTCCCAGCACCCTCGACCCGTGGGCAACATCCGCCTTGCCATCAAGAACGGGCTGGACGAGGTTTGGCATCTCGGCTGGAAGGTGCTGTCCGTCCGCATCGAGCGTGACGACGATCGCGGCGTCTGAATCGACCATCAGCCTGTAACCGGTTCGCAGGGCTGCGCCGCCACCCCGGTTGACGACGTGCCTGGCGACGACCGCGCCGTGGGCCTCGGCTACCTCTTCGGTGCCGTCGCGGGAGCCGTCGTCCACGACCAGTGTCGCGGTGGGGAGGCCACAGACTTCGGCCGGTATCTGGTCGAGCACGTAGCCGATGTTGTCGGCCTCGTTGTAGGCGGGTATTACGATCGCCACCTTGTTCCTGAACTGCTTGCGATGGTCGCTCGCCCGGAACTGCTCCGAGGAGATGCCTTCGAGGACGGCCGAGAGCTGACGGGCGTTCCGGGCGCCGACCGACAAGGCCCTCAGCGCCATGAGGAACAGGATGAAGATCGCGATGACCGCGAGACCGAGGATCCTGCCACCGTTGCCACGATTGAACGAGAGGGCCGAAAGGAGCCGGTCGGTGATCTCGGTTCCCGAGACGATGGCCAGCCCGATACCGGCCAGCAGGAGCAGGATCACGTCTGCGTTTCGGAGATCACGCCGGCGAACCACGGCGAAAGCGATTATCAGGACAGCGATGACCAGGCCGGTAGCCCGGAGGGCCGTCAACTGGGCGGGAAATATCGAGGCGAAGATCATGGGTTTGTGGTTTCGTCCTGCTCCCGGCCGCGGTTGACCAGCGCGTCCAGCGCGATCGCCGCGAGCGGCAGAACGAGGGTCATCAGGATCTCATTTCGTCGCGGCGGAGCGAGGGTCATCGCCGCGACTGCAGTGACAGTCGCAATTGGCAATCCGACGGCGATCGCTTCCCACCGCCGGCGCCAGGCCAGCAACGCGAGCCCGGCAAGGCCGGCCAGCACAAGCAGGATCTGGATCGCCCTTCCGGCCGGAGAGGACATCGCCTCGCCGATCCCGGACCCCCACATCCGCCCGACCTTGCGGAAGGTCATGCCCACAAAGCCGACCGGATCCTCGCTGAAGTACTTCTCGAGGTTCTCCCTGCCGAGCCTTCCAAGAGCGGCATCACGGTCCAGATCCGGAAGGTTGTTCTCCAGCTTGTACTCGTTTGCCGCCCGATCGAACAAAGGCACCGGGTCAACTTCCTCAAGCTCGGCCGAGTCGGGATCGAGCCGCCTGCCGGTCTGCTCGTAAAGGAGTTCAGCCTTCACCTGCTGGTATTCGCCATCGCCGGGGTAGTAGGTGCCCGTGAAGAGGGCCTTGCCGCTGCCGGTCGAGACGGGGACGATCCGGTCGAGCTGAACGTAATTGTGGATGGTCCACGGCACGATCGGGACGAGAATCGCCGCAATGAAGACCAGGGTGGATGCCACCGCGAACTTCAAATCGGTCTTGAGCCAGGCGCGGACCAGCAGGAAGAGAACGAAGGCCGCACAGACGGTCAGGTATTCGGGCCGGATCAAGGCGGTCATCCCGAAGCCAAGGCCGGGGAGCAGCCAGGGCCAGACCCTCGACCACCCGGAGGCTTCCTTGGTCCGCAACCTGCGGTCGGCCCAGAGGAAGGCGAGGACCGACGCGGGCAACATGAAGATCGCCGGTGGCTCCGACATCAGGGCGCCGGTCGAGTGGATGAACGGCGGATAGGAGGCAACCAGGGCCGCCGCGGCGAGCGGACCGAGGGCGGCCCGCCAGTCGGTACTTCCGGTCGAAAGATTGAATCTGTCGGCGCTATTTGCCGATGGATCCGAATTCTCGGGTCCCGGTCGTCGGGGCGGGCCGAGTAGCCGAGCCGTGAGCAGGAAAGCGAGCAGAATTGCGGCTGTCCCGAAAAGTGCCTCGACGCCGCGGGCCACTCCGTCCCGGACGCCACCGGTGAGGTAGTAGGCGCCCGCGTATATGAGAGGCGCTCCGGGAGACCAGTCGCTCGGGGTCTTGAACTCGGGACCGCTGGTGGAGTCTTCCTCGTAGCCGAAGGTCCCGTCCACGTAGAGCGCTTCGGCGAGGGCCCGGTAGGCCAGCGCATCGTCGCCGGGATCCTCGAGCGGATTGACCACGACCCAGGCACGGATCAGGAATCCGGCACAGACGATCACCGCGAGGGCAATCAGCGCCCCCCGGCCATAGCGGGTGAGGTAGTCCTTGATCAGCGGCATCCGGGCCGGTCAGGCTACGGGAACCGGCTTCAATCGGCTCGCCACAGCGTCGATCGCAACCCGTAGCGCGAGCGAGAAGCCGAGGCCGGAGAGGCAGGCGATCACCGGCCAGAGCGCAAGGGTCCGGCGTGGAGACGCGACGAACAGGGCGCCAATGAGGGTCACGCCGACGGCGAGGGAAAGAACCAGCCAGAACTCGGGCTGGCGCCGGAAGCCGAGCAGCAGAAGGCCGATCAGGGCTCCTGCCACGAGGGTCATGTGAAATGCCCTTCCGGCCGTGCTTCCGGTCAGGTCGGTCCTTCCCCGCCACCAGATCCGGGCCGATTTGCTGGCCAGGAAAGCGGCCAGCCCGGCCGGATCGTGTCGCAGGGCGTTCAGGTAGTTCTCCCGACCCATACGGGTCAGTGCCAGGTCAGTCGGAACCCCGGGCATCCTGGAGGAGGCGAGCATTGCGAGGACCCTCTCTGGAGTAATCGAATCGGTACCTTCACCGCTCCGGGCATTCTCGATCCGCAGCCTGTTCTCCAGGACAGGGTTGGCCTCCAGTACCAGGGGCATCACTTCCAGTGGGTCACCTGCGGAAGCCAGGTAGCTGCCGGTGAAGAGGGTCTGGCCACCGCCAGTGGAGAGCGGCACGAGACGGCCGGATTCGTCCAGGTTGCGGGTGACCCAGGGCGTGATCACAAGCAACATGGCCACCACCATCGTCGAGCCGGCGAGCAGAGCCGGACGGAGGCCCCGCGGCCGCGAGATAAGGACGAGGACGGTGATCAGGAGCAAAGAGATCGGCAGGTACTCGGGCCGTACCATCGCGGTCAGTCCCAGCAGCACGCCGGGAACCAGCCAGTCAACGGTCTTCAGGGCGAGGTGACGGTCCGGCGAGAACATTCGATCCCGGGCCAGGAGCATCGTCCAAAGAGCTGCCGTGATCAGGGTTCCGGTCAAAGCCTCGGTCAGAAGCATCCCGGCGTCGGTGATCAGGCAGGGATAAAAGGCGACGATAGAAGCGGCAACGGTTCCCGCGACCCAGGGATCCTCCGGCGGGGCCAGTCGGCGCGCAAGCAGCCACGCCAGGGGGATCGCGAGAGTTCCGAGCAGGGCGAGGACGATGCGGGCGAGTCGGGCATCGTCGTCACCGGCCAGATCGAAGACTCCGGAGACCAGCAGGGGGAGTCCCGGGCTGTAGTTGCTGGCCGGCTGGGGGTGGGCGGGGGTGCCGGGTCCCTTCTGGGCGAATTCGCCGTCCTCATGGAGCCCGCGGGCGATCCGTTCGTAGGCAGCCGAGTCAGGCAGGTTCTCGGTCGCCCCGTTCCAGGCCGCATCCATCCTCAATGCCAAACCGGCAGTGACGACAAGAACGAGAGCTAGCAGGCGCACAGAGGCAAATCCTAGCCCCTGTTCGTTCCGGTAATCTCGGCCGTCATGCGAATCCTGATTCTTGGTGGTGACGGCTATCTCGGATGGCCTACAGCGATGCGTTTCTCCGATCGCGGCCACGACGTGACCATCGTCGACAACTTTGCCCGGCGCCGCTGGCACCTGGACCAGTCCACGGATTCGCTGACGCCGATCCTCAGCCTCCAGGACCGTCTGGACGCCTGGGAGCGGGTTTCCGGCCGCCGGATCGAAGCCCATGTGGGCTGTATCGAGGACGCGGAGTTCCTCGACGGTGTCGTCGCGGACTTCCTGCCCGAAGCCGTCATTCACTACGGCGAGCAGCCCTCGGCGCCGTACTCGATGCGCTCGCGGGAAACGGCGGTCGAGACCCAGCAGACCAACGTGATCGGCACCCTGAACCTGCTCTTCTCGATGCGGGATCACGTTCCGGATGCCCACCTGATCAAGCTGGGAACGATGGGCGAGTACGGAACGCCCAACATCGACATCGAGGAAGGTTTCATCGAGATCGAGCACAACGGCCGCAAGGACACGCTTCCTTTCCCGAAACTCCCGGCCTCGCTCTACCACGCTTCGAAGGTCCACGATTCGACCAACATCCACTTCGCGACACGGGTCTGGGGTCTTCGGGCGACCGACCTGAACCAGGGTGTCGTCTACGGGATCGAGACCGACGAGACCGCGCTTGACCCGGCGCTCGCCACCCGCTTCGATTACGACGAGACCTTCGGCACAGTGCTGAACAGGTTCTGCGTCCAGGCCGTCATCGGTCACCCGCTCACCGTTTACGGCGCCGGCGGCCAGACCCGCGGATACCTCAACATCCGCGACACCCTCCGCTGCGTCGAGCTCGCCACGCTCAACCCTGCGGAACGCGGGGAGTACCGGGTCTTCAACCAGTTCACCGAGCAGTTCACTGTCTCGGAGCTGGCCGAGCTCGTTCAGCGCTGCGCGGCCGAGGTGGGTTACCAGGTGCCGATCGAGTCCTTCCCGAACCCGCGGGTCGAGCTCGAGAGCCACTACTACAACCCCAAGCACGAGAAGCTTCTGAACCTCGGACTGGAGCCGCACCCGCTTGGGGACGAACTCGTCCGCTCGGTTCTCTCGACTGTCGAGCAGCACAAGGATCGGGTCATCCCTAGGGCGATCACCCCACGCACCAAGTGGAACCCCGGGGAGCTCGAAGGCGGCGCTCTTTCAGCCGCCCAGAAGACCTGAGCCAGAGATTCAGGATTCGTTAGGATCGTTGGTCCGATGAGAGCCGCAGACGCATTGTTCAGATCCCTCGAGCTCGAAGGTGTCGACCACATCTTCGGCATTCCTGGTGGAGCGAACCTGCCCACCTATGACGCGCTGGTTGACGCCGATCTGCGGCACGTACAGGCCCGTCACGAGCAGGCCGCCGGCCACGCTGCCGAGGGTTACGCACACGCTTCCGGCAAGGTGGGGGTTGCCTTCGGTACCTCCGGTCCCGGCGCAACCAACCTGGTCACCGCGATCGCCGACGCGATGATGGACTCGGTTCCCACGGTTTTCATCACCGGCCAGGTCAGGACCGACCTGATCGGAACCGATGGCTTTCAGGAAGCAGACATCGTCGGCATCACAATGCCGATCGTCAAGCACTCACTCCTGGTCACCGCCCCCGAGCAGATCCCCGAGTACATTCACGAGGCTTTTCACCTTGCCTCGACCGGGCGCCCCGGACCGGTCCTGGTCGACATTCCGCAGGACCTGGCGCGGGCGGAGATCGATTATCAGCAGCGCACCGAACCGGTTGACCTCTCCGGCTACAAGCCGAACGTCGAAGGCAACCTGAAGCAGATCAGGCTTGCTGCCAAGGCGATGGCCAATGCCCGTCGGCCCGTGATCTACACCGGAGGCGGCGTTCGCAACGGTGATGCCTCGGCCGAACTGAGAGAGCTCTGCGCATCTGACGACTTTCCGGTCACCTCAACGCTGATGGGCCTCGGCTGCTTCCCGGCCGACGATGACCACTGGCTGGGGATGCTCGGCATGCACGGAACCCGGGCTGCCAACTATGCGATGGATGAGGCTGACCTGATCATCGCGATCGGGGCGCGCTTCGATGACCGGATCACCGGCAAGCTTTCCGAGTTCGCTCCTTCGGCCAAGTTCATTCACATCGACATCGATCCCGCCGAAATCTCGAAGAACGTGCCGGCACACATTCCGATCGTCGGTGACGTCAAGCTCGTGCTCCCCAAGCTGACTCGGGAGTACCAGGCGCTCCAGACCGATTCCTCACGTCTCGATGGCTGGTGGAGCAGGATCAGGGCGTGGCGAGAGGAATACCCGCTGACCTACGAGCCGGGCTCCGACGGTGAGATCAAGCCTCAGTTCATGGTCGAGATGATGCACAAGGTGACCGGCGGTGACGCGATCGTGACCTCTGACGTCGGCCAGCACCAGATGTGGGCGGCCCAGTACTACGGCTTCAACCAGCCCCGCAAGTGGATCAACTCCGGCGGGCTCGGAACGATGGGCTTCGGTCTTCCCGCGGCCATTGGTGCCAAGGTCGCCTGCCCCAACGAGCAGGTCGTCTGCATCGCGGGGGACGGCAGCCTGATCATGAACGTCCAGGAACTGGCTACCGCGGTCAACGAGGACGTGCCGGTGAAGGTCTTCCTGATGAACAACGGCTTCATGGGGATGGTCCGGCAGTGGCAGGAGCTCTTCTGGTCCGAGCGCTACAGCGGCGTCGAGAACGGCCCGAGCCCGGACTGGGTCAAGCTGGCCGAGGCATTCGGCGCCGGTGGTCTTCGCTGCGAGGACAGTGCCGATCTCGAAGAGATGATGGTCGCCACCCTCGAACACGACGGCCCGGCTCTGCTTGATGTCAGGGTCAGCCCGAGGGAGAACTGCTACCCGATGATCCCCGCGGGGAACGCGGCAAGGGACATGGTGGGCTGATGGCTTCCACGGACATGGTCAGGCTCGAGGATCTCCATGCGGGAAGGTCACCGCTTTCCGGCCGCAAGCATGTGCTGTCGATTCTGGTCGAGAACAAGCCTGGCGTGCTGGCCCGGGTCGCCGGTCTCTTTTCCCGGCGCGGCTTCAACATCGACACCCTGGCAGTCGGCCCGACCGAAGATCCCGACATCTCGAGGATCACTCTGACCCTCGACGGCGCCGTCCACCCGATCGACCAGGTGACCAAGCAGCTTCACAAGCTCGTCAACGTGCTCAAGATCAGGGACATGGAGCCGGAAGAAACGGTTGCCCGGGAGATGGCACTTTTTAAGGTTTCGGCTGCAGTCGAGAACCGCGCCGAGATTGTCCAGTTCGCTGAGATCTTCCGGGCGAAGATCGTCGACGTCTCCAGGCGTGCACTGATCGTCGAGGTGACCGGTTCGCACGACAAGATCGAAGCTTTCGAGAGCATGCTGCGGCCGCACGGGCTATTGGAAATGGTCCGGACCGGCGAAGTGGCTCTGGCCCGCGGCGGCGACTGATGCCAGCGCCCGCAGGCAGGGCGAATCTTGAAGTTCTGCTCGATGAAGCCCTGAAAGAGGCGTCGGGACGGGGCAGGCAGACCGTTGTCTCGGTCACGGTCCCGTTCGAGTGCGAGGACCCGATTGCGACGGTTTTCGCATCCCGCCTCGCCGGTGAGCCGTTCTTCTGCTGGGAACAGCCGGACCGTGACCTGAGGATCGCCGCTCTCGGGAGGGTCAGCGAAGTCGTATCCAGGGGGCCGGGCCGTTTCGTAACTGTGGCCGCGGATTGTGCGCACCTCTCAGGGGATGCCGTGATCCGGGGGGAGGGTGGCTTTACTACCGGTCCGGTCTGGACCGGCGGGTTCGCCTTTCATGACGATGGCCCCTCGATCGGGAACTCTGCAGATCAGGCGTGGTCTTCGTTCGAACCGGCATCCATGATCCTGCCAATGATTTCGCTGCAGTCTTCGACCGAGGGCACGTTCCTGACCGTGAACCTTGTCGGCGGCCCGTCAGCAGACCGGGAATCGCTGGCACAGGGTGCGCTTGCACGGATTGCCGGCCTGGTTCACCGGGAGATGCCGATGATCGATCCTCACCCGGCCGTTGCGCCCAGAATCGAGAGCGCCCGGAGCCCCGAGGATTACGAGCGTTCGGTCGCCGAAGCGGTGACCCGGATCCGTGCCGGTGAAATAGAGAAGGTCGTGCTGGCCCGCGAGGTGGTCGTCCGCGCCGCTTCCGCTCACGACCCGGCAGCAATATTCGGGGCCCTTCGGGTCGGGTTCCCCTCATGTTTCAACTTCTGTGTCGGGACCGGAGAGGCTGCGTTCATAGGGGCGAGTCCGGAACTGCTGGTTCGGTGCTCGGGACGTGGCGTTTCCACGGTCGGGTTGGCCGGCTCCACCCGCAGAAGCAGCGACCCCGCGGTCGACGATCATCTGGCCCAGCAGCTTCTTTCGAGCAGCAAGGACCGCGGTGAACAGGAGGTGGTCGTTCGCCGGATAGTCAAGAGCCTGAGCAAGATCAGCGTCTGGGTCGAAGCTGCTGATGAACCGGAGATCATCAAGGTGGCCAACATCCAGCACCTCGGGACCCCGGTGTACGCCCAGCTAGCCCAGCCCCGGACCGCGATCGAACTTGCCGGGCTCCTTCATCCGACGCCTGCGGTGGGCGGCGAGCCCTGGAAGAAGGCCCGCCAGGTGATGGCTGAGGTGGAGAACATGGATCGCGGCTGGTACGCCGGCCCGGTCGGCTGGATGGACGGATCCGGGGACGGCGAGTTCTGCGTGGCACTTCGAAGCGCCCTGATCAGGGACCGTGAGGCGCACCTTTTCGCCGGGGTCGGTGTGGTGGCTGACTCTGACCCTGCCGCGGAACTGGCAGAGACCGAGATCAAGCTCGGCGCTTTGCTGCCGCTTCTCAGCTAGCCAGCGACAGGGACTTCGATAACCGAGACACCGGCCGAGGCAGCGGCAAATGCTTCCTCCAGTGAGCCGAGGTTGTCTGCCCTGCTGAAGCTGACTCCGTACAGCCGAGCGGCTGCTTCCACCGAAAGCCCGGATGGAGTCCTCATCAGCTTCTCGAACTCGTCTGCCTCCATCGAGTCTCGCTGGGGCAGGCGATCGAATATTGCTCCGCCGCCGTTGTTCAGAACGATTATCCGCACCGGCGAGCTGACACTCGTCGCAAGGGCCAGGCTCCCGGCGTCGTGGAAGAAGCCGAGATCACCGGTAACGATCGTGGTCGGCCTGCCAGATTGCCTTGCGGCGCCCAGACCCGATGCGAGCAGGCCGTCGATTCCGTTCGCGCCCCGGTTGGCAAGGAAGGTCAGGTCGGTCTCGAGGGCCGGTACCGACTGCTCCTGGTCACGAATGGCGAGGCTTGAAGCCGTGTAAACGAGGTCCCCGTCGCTCTGGAGCCCGGCCAGGGCGCTATGCACCTCGGTGGCCTGGAGCTCTCCGTCGCCATTCCAGGACTGCTCCAGTGTGTTGCGTTCTTCCCGTTCCGCGTCCATCCAGCGGTTCCAGAAACCGTTTCCGGCCGGTCCGTCGATGCGCTGCTCGGCTGTGTTCTCGATCTGGTGCAGGAGGGAGGCTGCTTCACACCTGACGATCAGGTCCGCAGTCCTGGTCGGCTCGTACCAGTCGTAGCCGGGGTCGATGACCACCTGGGCGGGCGCCACCTCCGCCATCCAGATCCGCAGCTGTTTCGAAGTGGGGAACTCGCCGATCCGGATGATCAGGTCCGGCGCCAGCTTCCTGTCCCGGCGACGGGAGATCGCTTCGTAGGAGGTCACGACTGCCCCCCGATCATGTGGCCCGACCCTGAACTGAGAGGTGGGCTCGGCCAGGACTGGGGCATTACACGTGTTGGCGAGTCGGGCCAGTGGCTGCCTGAGGGTCGGATCGAGCTGACGACCGGCCACGATCAGAATCTTCTCGGCGGCCTGGATCATGCTTACCAGCCGCCCGACTGTCTGACGGTCGGCGGTACATGCCGTTGCCTCGACACGGTTCAACGGGCCGTCCCTTCGCCCTTCCAGCGCCAACGGGCTGGTTGCGGTGACGGCCCCTTCCACCGGGAGCGGCGCCAGCGGATCCCTCAGCGGAAAGTTCAGATGCACCGGGCCGGGCCGAGGGTCACCTTCGGCCGTGGCGAAGGCCCGACATGCGATCGACCTGAAATGAAGCAGGCCCGCGTCGTCGGCGTCGTGGCTTCCAACCTCACTGAACCACCGGACCGAGTCACCGAAGAGCTTGATCTGGTCGATCGTCTGTCCGGCTCCGACCTGGCGAAGCTCGGGCGGACGGTCGGCAGTCAGGATCAGGAGGGGCACGGCGGAGAGGTCTGCTTCGGCGACGGCGGGATGGAAATTGGCGGCAGCAGTGCCGGAGGTACAGACCACGGCCACGGGCTTGCCGGAGGCCTGGGCGGCACCGAGCGCGAAGAACGAAGCTGACCTTTCGTCCAGTGCGACTACGGTCTCGATGCCCGGCTGGCGAAACAGCGCCAGAGCAAGCGGGGTCGACCTGGAGCCAGGCGAGATAACCGCAAGCTCCATGCCGCTTCGGTCGAGTTCCTCAGCGAAAGCGCTGCACAGAGCCATGTTCGTGTTGGTCGCGTCCACGGGGAAGAGGAGCCTACGACCACCGGCCGCACATTGTCAGCAAGCGGGCATTGCGCTTCCACCCTTGCATTCCGGCTAGAGCCGGCAGGAGGAGAGAACTTCTTCGTCCAGTTCGACCCCGAGACCAAAGCCGTTGGCCGGGGGGTCGAGCTGATTTCGGACCGTCAGCGGGCCGTTCGCCGACAGCTCTTCCTCGAAGAGCCTTCCGGTCGCGAGACCGTGAGCGATCCCCGGCCAGGGAAGTGTCGGGTCGAGGACCTGGGCCGCGTGCGCGGCTGCTGCAATCCCGATCGGCCCGTCAAGAGCGCTGGAGAGATACGTCGGCAGAGCCTCGCCGAGGCCCACGTCAAGGCCCCCGATCTTGCTGAGTTTCACCGTTGCTGCTGCGCAGGAGCCGAGCCGGGCCGCTTCGCCTGCTTCTTCGGGTCCGTTGACGGACTCATCCGCTACCAGGGGGATGGTGGATTCCGCAGCGAGCGCGGCAAGCTCGACAAGCCCCGTCAGGGGCTCCTCGACCAGTTCGATGCCATGGGGCTCAAGCTGGCTGAGCAGATTCGCTGAGGAGTCCCCCCAGGTGCCGTTGGCGTCCAGGCGTATCTTCGCGTTGTCGCCCAGGGCCTTACGGACCGATGCAGCAAGTTCGACCGCGTCGCCCGGACCGGCTTTGAGCTTGAAGACGCGGAACCCGTCACCGGCCCACGTTTCACACTGGCTCACTACACCCGCGGGGGAGCCGGCCGTGATGGTCGCGTTGCACTCAAGGGTTCGAGGCGTGATGCCCGGATCGAGGTGTTTCCACAGCGGTATCTCGAGGCGCCGGGAAACGAGATCGGCGATCGCGGTCCGGACGGCACAGCGGGCGGGTGGCGCGGTAGGGAAGAGGCCCGGATCATCAGCCCAGGCTTCCAGCTGCGAGATCACGGTCCGGATTCCGTCGCCGCCCCGCAGGGTCATGGGGACGCCCTCGCCAAGCCCCGTGATCCCGTTCTCGTCCCTGACGCGCAGCAGGACCGATTCCCGCCGGTCCAACACTCCGGTAGCCGTCACGTACGGCTCCCGGAAGCTCAGCGCAAAGGGGATCACCTCGACGCTGAGCGGTCCAACCTCCACGTCAGGCTCCCAGTACCAGCCCGATCGAGGTGAGGAGCGCCGTGGCACCCAGCACCGCACCGGTCCCGGCGAGTGCCTTGTTCAGTGAAGGTCCATCGGTCCGGCCGGTTACGGCGGCTATCGGGTCGCGTGCCATCGGGATCGCGATCAGTCCGATCAGGGCCAGCCAGGGGCCATCGTTCAGCACGATCGTCAGTCCGAGCACGAAGAATGCCGCCAGAACCAGAAATACATACAGCCGCCTGGTCTTCTCGCGGCCCATCCGCACAGCAAGTGTGTTCTTCTCGGCCCGGCGGTCGGAATCGATGTCGCGGACGTTGTTGACCACGAGGATCGCGGTCGAGAGCAGGCCGATCGCAACCGAGAGTCCGAATGGCAGCCAGGCGAGTTCCTCCAGCTGGACGTAGTAGGAGCCGTTCACCGAAACGAGGCCGAAGAACAGGAAGACGAAGACTTCGCCGAGCCCCGCGTACCCGTACGGCTTCGGCCCACCCGTGTAGAGGAAACCGGCGGCAATGGACACGGCGCCAACCACAAGGATTATCCAGCCGGCCAGCCAGGCGAGGTAGAGGCCGAGCAGCGCGGCCAGGCCGAAGGCAATCCAGGTGGCGGTCAGAACCCGCCGCGGCGTGATCAGGCCGGCCGAGGTGACGCGAACCGGGCCCAGTCGATCAGCCGAGTCCGCTCCTCTCCGGGCGTCCGAGTAGTCGTTTGCGAGATTGGTCCCGATCTGGATCAGGATGCTGGCCACAAGCGCAGCAATGAAGCCGCCCAGACGTGGCAGGTCGTCCACCGCATAGACCGCCGCCGCAGTACCGACCAGCACCGGAGCAATCGCTGCCGGCAGGGTCCGCGGACGAGCCGCGTTCAGCCAGATCCTCACGGGCGACGGGGGAACTTGTCGAAGTCGGGTTTGCGGCCTTCCTGAAACGCGTTGCGGCCCTCCTGACCTTCCTCGGACATGTAAAAGAGGAGCGTCGCGTCATGCGAAAGCTGCTGCAGGCCGGTAAGTCCGTCTTCCTCGGCGTTGAAGCTCGACTTGAGCAGTCGCAAAGAGAGAGGGGAGAGGTGTGACATCTCCCGGCACCAGGCCACGGTCTCCCGTTCCAGGTCCTCGACCGGGACGACCGCGTTGACAAGTCCCATGTCGAGGGCCTCCTCGGCCGTGTAGTGCCGGCATAGGAACCAGAACTCCTTGGCCTTCTTGATGCCGATGTTCCTTGCCAGAAGGCTGGCTCCGAAACCGCCGTCGAAGCTGCCGACCCTCGGTCCGGTCTGGCCGAACCTGGCGTTGTCTGCCGCGATGGTCATGTCACAGACCAGATGAAGGATGTGGCCGCCACCGATCGCGTAGCCGGCGACCATCGCGATGACCGGCTTCGGGGTGCGCCTGATCTGGACGTGAAGATCCCCTACGTCGAGCCGGCCGACCCCCTGCTTCGCGACGTTGTCATCCCCGATGTAGCCGTCGTCTCCCCGGATCCGCTGGTCGCCACCCGAGCAGAACGCCTCGGTGCCTGCGCCAGTGAAGATGATCGTTCCCACTTCGATGTCGTCCCGGGCTTTCTCGAAGGCGTCCCGGAGCTCGGCCAGGCACTGGGGGCGGAAGGCGTTACGGACCTCCGGCCGGTTGATCGTGATCTTGGCGATGCCCTCGGCCTTCTCGTAGAGGATGTCGGAGTAATCTCCGGCTGACTGCCACTCGATCGGCTCGTACAGCGACTCCTCAGGGGGCGCATTTCGGTGTCTTTCGGGCAAGAGCGGTACTCCGTTCGTAAGGGTGTGGCCGCGACGGCTCACGGATCTCAAGATTTGAAGGCTCCACGATAAACGAGGTCAATTGAAACTCGACAACTGGCTGGCACAGAGAGCGCAAAGCTGTCCCGACCGGATCGCCCTGATTTCGGACGGCGAGTCGATGACCTACGCCGAGCTGGAAGAGGAAGCCGTCCACGCGGCGCGCCGCCTCGCGGCCTGGGGCGTTCGACGCGGAGCTACGGTCGCGATGAACATGGGGCCGGGCCGGGAGAAGGTGATCCTGATCCATGCCCTGATGAAGACCGGTGCGGTCCTCCTGCCGATCAGTCCGAAGCTGTCACTCGAGGAACGGGCCAGGGCGATCCAGTCCTGCGGGGTGTCGGTCGACCTCGACGACCCGGGCCGGCTGACCCAGACCGAGGCGGACATGCCGTTGCTCGGCGAGCACGACATGTCCGATCCCCATTGCCGCATCCTGACCAGCGGCTCGACCGGGATGCCTCACACGGTCACCCTCTCCTACGGAAATCACCTCTTCAGCGCGATGGGTTCGGCCTTCAACATCGGGGTGGACCCTTCCGACCGGTGGCTCTGTGCCCTTCCGACCAGTCACATCTCCGGACTTTCGATCGTGATGCGGTCCGTGATCTACGGCACGTCAATGGTTCTCCAGGACCGCTTCGAGCCCGACGCGGTAGCTGACGCGATTGAAAAAGACGGCGTGACCGTGATCTCCCTGGTTTCGACGATGCTGCTCCGGCTGCTCGAGGAGGGGATTGACCTCAGCGCACCCCGGGCGATCCTCGTCGGCGGCGGACCGGTGCCCCAGAGCGCGCTCTCCGAAGCGCTCGACCGGGGGGCGAAGGTGATCCAGACCTACGGCCTGACCGAGACCTGCTCCCAGGTGACAACTCTCGAAGTGGCCGAGGCCCGGCGCAAGGTCGGTTCGGTCGGCAGGCCACTTCTGACCTCGCATCTGAGAATCAGGGGCGGCGAGATCCTGGTCCAGGGACCGACCGTTTCCGCCGGGGCTCTGGACTCCGATGGCTGGCTGCACACCGGTGACGTGGGCTGGATCGATGAGGACGGCTTCCTTTACGTCCAGGGCCGAACCGACGAGATGATCATCACCGGGGGAGAGAACGTCATTCCGGCGGAGGTTGAGGACGTACTGGTTCAGCATCCAGGGATCCTCGAAGCCGCTGTGGTGGGGCTGCCCGATCCGGAGTGGCAGCAGGCCGTGACCGCCGTGATCGTCGTGCGGGACGAAGAGGAGGTAGACCTCGACGAGGTCCGTTCGCACTGCGAGGGAAAGCTCGCGCCGTACAAGGTTCCAAAGCGGCTCGAGGTGGTGGAGGAACTGCCAAGGACGCCCTCCGGCAAGCTTCACCGCGCCGGTCTGAGGGATCCCGAGAGATTCGCCAGAGGACTTTCGCCGGAGATCTGAACCCCGTCCGGTCGTCGTGAGAACCCGCGCCGGCGTTGCTACGCATACGATTGGGGCCTATGAGCACCCAAGACATCTTCTATGACAAGGACGGAGACCTCTCGAAGCTCGAGGGCAAGACCGTCGCAATCCTCGGCTTCGGCTCGCAGGGCCACGCGCATGCCCTGAACCTCAAGGATTCGGGTGTGAATGTCGTAGTCGGGCTGCGCGAGGGTTCGGCCAGCCGCGAACAGGCATCAGCGGCCGGCCTCGAGGTCCTCTCGGTGGCTGACGCAGCCAGCAAGGGTGACATCGTGATGATCCTCCTGCCGGACGAAAAGCAGGCGGAGATATGGGAGAACGAGATCAAGGACGGCATCGCCGAAGGCAACCTGCTCATGTTTGCCCATGGTTTCGCGATCCGGTTCGACCAGATCGTTCCCCCGGCCGGTGTCGACGTCGGAATGGTCGCCCCGAAGGGTCCCGGCCACATGGTTCGCCGGCAGTTCGAGGAAGGCTCCGGGGTTCCCTGCCTGATGGCTGTAGAGCAGGACGCGACCGGCAACGCTCACGATCTCGTCCTCGCCTATGCGATCGGGGTCGGCGGTGGTCGTGCCGGCATCATCGAGACGACCTTCAAGGACGAATGCGAGACCGACCTCTTCGGTGAGCAGGCCGTGCTCTGCGGTGGCGCAACCGAACTGGTCCGGGCCGGATTCGACACCCTCGTCGAGGCGGGGTACGACCCCCGGCTCGCCTACTTCGAGTGTCTCCACGAGCTCAAGCTCATCGTTGACCTGATGTACGAGAAGGGCATCCAGGGCATGCGATACTCGATCTCCAACACCGCCGAGTACGGCGACCTTACCCGCGGCAAGCGCGTGATTGGCGACGAGTCGAGGGCCGCGATGAAGCAAATCCTTTCCGAGATCCAGTCCGGCGAGTTCGCGACCGAGTTCATCGCCGAGACGAAGGCCGGCAACGAGAACTTCGACCGCATGCGCCAGGAAGGCAAAGACCACAAGGTCGAGATCGTCGGGGCCGAGCTCCGCGACATGATGCCCTGGATCGACACCGAGTTCTAGGAGGGACCTTCCGTCGCCCGGTTCCTGCCGGGCGTCGGGCCTGGGGGCGGTCCGATCGGGCCGTCCCTTTTTCGTGGGATTTTCAGGTGAATTACAGGAATACGCCTCCCAAGGGGGTAGGTTCTCGTTGGCCCCGTTTGTCCGGGGGTGTCCCAGTCCAAGGAGTAGAGATGTCAGATACACCCACTCCCACGCCTGAAGAGCAGGCGGTTGTCGCCACCGGAGGAACGGGCGAGCTCGTAGCCGGGGAGTACCCCGTCGATGTCGACGCACAACTGCTGCCCGAGTATTCGCGGTTCATGCCGCTTATCAAGTGGCTGATCGTGATCCCCCATTACGTCGTCCTTTTCTTCCTCGGAATCGGCGCAGCGTTCGTCGCCTTCATCGCGTTCTTCGCCACGCTGTTCACCGCCCGGTATCCGGAGGGAATGTGGAACTACATGTACGGCGTTCAGCGCTGGGCGATGCGAGTGATCGCCTACACGATGCTGATCACCGACAAGTACCCGCCTTTCACCCTTCAGGAGACCCCTGAGGACACGATTCAATTGAAGGCCGAGTACCCGGAGCGCGTATCCCGCTGGCGTCCGTTCTTTGCCTGGCTGATCGTGATTCCGTACCTGATCGTTGCTTCGCTGATCTTCATGGTGGCGCAGATCTGCTCCTTCTTCGCCTTCTTCACGATCCTCTTCACCAAGCGGATCCCGGAAGGTCTTTTCAACGTGATCCGGAACGGCTTCACCTGGTACATGCGTGCGAACTTCTACAGCTACTGGATGAGCACCAAGTATCCGCCGTTCGAGTGGGACGAGGACTGAGACGAGTCGCTTTTACGCACTGAAAAGGCGGCCCGGGAGGCCGCCTTTTCTGTGCATTCGGTTCGTATGAGCGTCAGTTCGCGGGCGGCGGTGCCTGCCCCTCGTCCGCGGTGGCAGCGGGGCCGGGGTCCAGCGGCGCAGGCTCGTTGGCGGTGAGAGCCGCTGCGGGCGGATCGACCTCGACCGGGGTTTCGTCCCCTACCGGCGGGTACTCGTCTCGCATCAGGTACATGTAGGCGGTCGCCCTGGTGTTCCAGCCCATGATGTACGCGATCGCGTTGTGGATGGCAGCGGGCTGATAGCCACGGAAAACGATGGTCAGCCAGGAGATCGTGGCCACAGCCATCAGCGCGTAGCTCATCGCATAGGAGAGGATCGCCAGCGGGATCACGAGGATCAGCCTGAAGAACGCCTTCAGTCTGCTCTGCCGGCCAGCCGGAGGCTGAAAGTGAACCCGGATCGGGTAATTCGGGTCTTCACTGATGCCGAAGGGCGGCCAGGCGTCGGTCTGGAGGTACATGAAGCCGTTGACCCTCTGGGTGAAGCGGAGGATTCCGCCTACGAATCCGTACATGCCTTCGGGGAACCGGCCCAGAATGATCAGCGCGAACCAGGCGATGATCACGACCACCAGCTGGGCCATTACGTAGATCGATGCGACGATTAGCCACGGAATCGCGACGATCAGGCGGAAGAAGGTGGTCAGGCGGTTCCGTTCGCGCAGATAGTCGGCTTCGTATGTGACTGGATACAAGAGTTCTCCTCTGTGGTGAATTGGCAAGATTCGAGACGCTTTCCAGCCTAACCATGCCTTCGGATCAAGTCCAGAGCGTCCCTGACCCCCGTCCGGTGGTCCGGAGGCAAGGATCAATATCCTCAACCACGATGAGCAATTTCGCCACGATCCCGGATGACCTGAAGCCAGACGACGGCCGCTTCGGCTGCGGCCCCTCGAAGGTGCGCCCGGAAGCGCTGCTGTCCCTCGGGGGTCAATCGGACCTGATGGGAACCTCGCATCGGCAGAAGCCGGTCAAGGACCTGGTTGGCCGGGTCCGTGGTGGTCTCGGCGAGCTCTTCTCGCTTCCCGACGGCTACGAGATAGCTCTGGGCAACGGTGGGGCTACGGCATTCTGGGATGCGGCGGCGGCCTGGCTCGTCCGGGACAGGGCGCTTCACCTCGTCTACGGCGAGTTCTCCCGCAAGTTCTCGCAGGTGACCGCCGGAGCACCGTTCCTTTCCGACCCGGTCCTGATCGAGGCCGAGCCGGGCAGCGCCCCTGCTCCCGAGAGCCGAGACGGTGTCGACGTGATCGGCTGGGCTCACAACGAGACCTCGACCGGTGTCATGGTCCCGGTGGAACGCCCGGCGGACTCCGGTGATGCCCTGGTCCTGATTGACGCCACCTCCGGTGCCGGTGGGCTCCCTGTGGATCTCAAGGAATCAGACGTCTACTACTTCGCGCCACAGAAAGCTTTCGGTTCCGATGGCGGTCTCTGGCTGGCTGCCCTCAGCCCCGCGGCGATCTCCAGAATCGAGGAACTCGATGGTGACGCCGGCCGGTGGCAGCCTCCGTTCCTGTCCCTGAAGACTGCCCTCGACAATTCGCGCAAGGACCAGACCTACAACACGCCGGCGGTTGCCACCCTGTACCTGCTCGCCGAGCAGCTCGACTGGATGCTCGCCGGCGGAGGTCTCGATTTTTGTGTGGAGCGAACCAGCGCTTCCTCCTCGCACCTTTACGGGTGGGCGGAGGCCAGGGATTTCGCAACGCCTTTCGTGACCGACCCTGCCAACCGCTCGCTCGTAGTGGGAACCATCGATTTCGATGACTCGATCGACGCGGCAAAGGTCGCCGCGACGCTTCGTGCAAACGGGATCGTCGATGTCGAGCCCTACCGGAAGCTTGGCCGCAACCAGCTGAGGATTGCGATGTTCCCGGCCGTCGATCCTTCAGATGTCGAGGCGCTGACCGCCTGCATCGACTGGGTGATCGAGAACGGCGGGGTCACGGCATGAATATTTTGATCGAAGCCGGCCCGACCGGGCCGGCCAACTAGGAGGAACTGTTGTCCGAACGCGCAAAGGTCCTGGTCAAGGAGAAGATCGCCGAGAGCGGCGTTGACCAGCTCAGGGAAAACTTCGACGTCGAGATCGGCGTCGACATGGATGATGCGGAACTGGCCGAGAGGATCGGAGAGTTCGACGCGATCCTGATCAGGTCCGCGACCAAGCTCACTCCCGAGCTGATCGAGAAGGCCGACAACATGAAGGTGATCGGCCGGGCCGGCACAGGGGTCGACAACGTCGACATTCCGGCCGCTACCAAGCGCGGGATCATCGTCGCCAACGCCCCGGAGTCCAACTCCGTCGCCGCAGCCGAGCACACGATGGCTCTGGCGCTCGCCCTTTTCCGCAACGTCCCTCAGGCCCATTCGGCCCTGGTCGATGGTCGCTGGGACCGGGCGAAGTACAAGGGCGCCGAGCTTTACGGAAAGACCCTCGGAGTGATCGGCTTCGGCCGGATCGGTCAGCTGGTCGCCAAGTTCGCCCAGGGCTTCGACATGGAAGTGCTCGCCTTCGACAAGTTTGTTTCACACGAGCGCTTCAGGGACCTGGGGGTTGAAGGTGTCGATTCCCCCGACGAGATTTATCGCC